>ERZ778515.2417-NODE-2417-length-10767-cov-5.116692_pt1 | contig 10767 bp, 10 predicted proteins | sample MGYA00510343_ERZ778515 | MGnify/ENA primary metagenome ERZ778515 (study PRJEB29527, sample SAMN07138965) | mouse gut metagenome | material: feces | host: mouse | place: China:Nanjing | collected 2016-01-25 ...
GGCAAGCGCCAAGTAGAATCGTTGGAAAATAGCGGTTTATGGGGAGAAGATTCCTGGAAAAGCACTACCCGTAACGAAAAGAGCACTACCCGTAACGCAAAGGTGGGGTGCACAACGGTTGTTGTGCACCCCACCTTGAAACCTAGGTCAGGCTACCCGGCCGGTTGAGACCGGGCCACAATCACTCGGCGTCCTGGACCTGGGCGCGGGCGATCTTGCCGGTGAAGGAGTTGGCCTCGTCGGCGTCCTTCGCGGCTTCGTTGTTCCAGGAGAACATCGCACGGAGCTTCGGGCCGACTTCCTCGATGCGGACGTTCGAGTACTCTTCCTGAAGCTGCTTGAACTTCGGGGCGCCAGCGGCCTGGTCGTCCATGAACTCCTGGGCGAAGGAACCGTCCTGGATGCGCTGCAGGTGGTACTGCATGCGCTCGCGGGCGTGCTCGTCGATCACGGTGTTGACGTAATCGCCATACTGGGCGGTGTCGGAGCAGCTCCAACGATCCTTGTTCAGGCCGCCTTCGTTCATCAGGTCCACGATCATCTTGAGCTCGTGGCAGACCTCGAAGTAGGCGATCTCCGGCTGGTAGCCGGCGTCGGTGAGGACCTCGAAGCCCATCTCGACGAGCTTGTTGACGCCACCGAGGAGCACGTTCTGCTCACCGAAGAGATCAGTCTCGGTCTCTTCCTTGAAGGTGGTCTTGATGGCGCCGGCGCGCAGGGCACCGATGGCCTTGGCGTACGCGAGGGCCAGATCCCAGCCGTCGCCACGCGGATCCTGCTCAACGGCGGTTACGACCGGGACGCCGCGACCGGCCGCATACTCGCGGCGGACAATGTGGCCCGGGCCCTTCGGGGCGACCATGAAGACCGGGTGGTCCTCGGACGGCTTGATGTAGCCGTAGTGGATGTTGAAGCCGTGCGCGAAGGCCAGAGCGGCGCCTTCCTTGATGTTCGGCTCGATGTCATTCTCCCAGATGCCCTTCTGATACTGGTCAGGAGCCAGGATCATGATCACATCTGCTTCGGCAGCGGCTTCCGGGACGCTCTTGACTTCCAGACCCTGCTCCTTGGCGAATTCCACAGACTTCGAGTTCGGACGCAGGCCGACAACGACGTCCACACCGGAGTCACGCAGGTTGAGCGCATGCGCGTGGCCCTGCGAGCCGTAACCGATGATCGCGACCTTCTTGCCGTCGAGAACCGAGAGATCGCCGTCGTCTTCGTACCAGATCTGTGCTGCCATAATTGGCACTCCTTTGTTGTCTGCAGCGCGGGCATCTTAGCCTGCCGCGATGCTTGTGTTGTTGTGTGTCTGTTACATGGACCGCACGCACCATGGTTTGGGGCGGCAATCCGTGTACGCAAGTTTCCCACCGTGTTGGAGTTTTTGTCTCCAAAACTGAATCCTCATATTACTGAAATCCGCAGGTGCTTCCGCTTCAAGTCCATCTTTTGGATACCATTGACGCTTCGTTTTGGGATATGCACGGATTCTTTTGGAAAATGGCGCATATCCGCTGTCGTCTGTCTGAAATCAGCAAGACAATCGGCCCACATTGTGGACACTCTCTGCGCGGCCGCGCAGCCGCCACAACCTCCTTTCTCAACGCCGCGAACAGTGCACGTAGTTCAGGATTACTGCATGTAATCCACATCTTTGGTTTCATGGCACGTCAGGATCGCCACAAGGCAGCACAACGCCATGACGCCCAGATACAGGCCGACCGAACCGACGCCCCAATGCGACGAGAGCCAGGTGGCTACCGACGGGACGAACGCCGCGCCGACGATCGCCGCAAGGTTGTAGCCGATGCCGGAGCCGGTGTAGCGCACGTTGACGCTGAACAGCTCGGGCAGCAGCGCCCCGATCGGCCCGAACGCGATGCCCATGAGCGCGAAGCCGAGGCATAGGAACAGCATCGCGGCGGCGGTGTTGTGCACGCCGACGACATTGCGGTTCATCAGCAGCGGGAACAGGGCGGCGAAGACGAGCAGCGCGACCGACGAACCGATGATCACGCGGCGGCGCCCCAGCCGGTCCGCGAAGACGCATGAGAGCACGATGAACACCGCGAACACGCATACGGAGACCATGAGCATCGTCATGTATTCCTTGGTGGAGAAGCCGAGTCCGCCGCCGCCCTGTGCGTCGCTTTTCGTGGCCCACGCGAGCGACCATGTGGCGAGCGTGTAGAACAGCGTGTATGTGACGGCCACAAGGAACGTGGCCTGCAGCACCTGCCTCCAGCTCGTGCGGAACACCTCAACGGCCGGCGCCTTGACGACGCGCTGGCTCTGCTGCGCGGCCCGGAACGCGGGCGTCTCTTCCATGTGCACACGCACAAGCAGACCGACGACCACGAGCAGCGACGACAGCAGGAACGGCACGCGCCACCCCCACGCGAGCATCGCCGCGTCGTCGTTGAACATCTCGAGCACCACATATGTGCCGTTGCACAGGAAGAATCCGATCGGCGCGCCAAGCTCAGGGAACGAACCGTACAGCGCGCGCTTGTCCGCCGGCGCGTTTTCGGTCGCGACGAGCGCCGCGCCCGACCATTCGCCGCCGAGGCCGATGCCCTGCACGAAGCGGCACACGCACAGCGCGAGCACGGCCCACACGCCCCACGCGTCATAGCCGGGCAGACAACCGATGAGGAACGTCGCCACGCCCATCGTCATGAGTGAGACGACGAGCGTCGCCTTGCGCCCGATCGAATCGCCAAAATGCCCGAAGATGAGCGAACCGACCGGCCGCGCGAGGAACGCGACGGCGAATGTGACGAGCGAGAGCAGCAGCGCGACGGTCGGGTTCGTGGTGTCGGAGAAGAACACGTGCGGGAAATAGTTCGCCGCGGCGGTGCCGTACGCATAGAAATCGTAGAACTCAATCGTCGTGCCCACCATGGATGCGGCGATGATCGTGCCCACCGACGAGCGTGCTGCGCGCGACGCCGGCCGGGCGAATGTGGCTGCGGCGGATTCCGCCTCTGTTTCGACTGCGGTCATGAAAACCTCCTGGTAGTGTGCCTGCGTTCATGGATTGGGGCACAAACGCAAAAACCCCGCACACATGGCGGGGTCCGAGGTAGTTCACGATCCGTCCCCACCACCATCGGCGGGGCTGTGTTCGGATATACGAATCAGCTCGCCGATGGCGAGATAATAATTCGTACAATCTGCAGTCGTGCGACCATGGTCTCACCCATCGCGAGCCTCCTTTCCGTATGCCTTGTTGCATGGTTGCGCGGCGCGAACCTCGGTCTGCGCCGTGTTGGGGTAGAACCTACTCCCGCCCTTACGACCAAACCGGCATGATGTCCATATAGTGAGATTTCAGGAATTGCCATCCAAGACAATATGCGGCATTGCGTTCTTTTTGCCTAAACAAATAATCTATATTGCCTATTTTTATGGCATTCTGTCGAATCGTCCCATCATGTGCTGCGCAATAATTCTGCGGGGTCGACACGCGTGGCCTGGACCGCTGGGACAACGCCACCGACCGCGCCCACCACGGCTCCGGCCACAGGCACAAGGAAAACGGTCCACGGCAGCATGAACGGCCACCCCAAGCCCATCGCAAGCGCCGCTGCCATAAGCGACCCCACCGCCATGCCGGCAAACCCGCCACAGAGCCCAAGCAGCATCGCCTCTAGAAGAAATTGCGCGGTGATATGCCATGCCGGCATGCCCAAAGCGAGGCTGACGCCTATTTCGCGGCGGCGCTCGGCGATGGCGATCTGCATCGTGTTCACCACGGTGAATATGCTCACGACCACCATGACGACGGTGATGATCAGCGTGGTCTGTTCGGCGTCAGCCATGAGACTGGCGCGCAACGAACGCGGGTCCGCAGGCAATTTGAGCGAGACGGATTGCGGGTCGGCAGGCACGAGCGCCATGGGCAAATATCGCGCGACCCGGCTTGCCGTGCCTTGTGTCACGCCGATGTGCACGGTGCGCACGGTGGGCAGCATGCCCAATTGCCGCGCGGCCGCCGGTGTGATCACGATACTTGTAGCGAGTGCCGACTGATGCGGTGCATCTTCGAGGATGCCGGCCACGCGCATCCTCGCATCACCCACCGTGATTTCATGACCGGCCTGCGCACCGCCAATACCCAGTTCGGAGGCGACCCGTTCGCCAAGCAACACGGTATTCGTGTCCGTATCCGCGAACGGCAATCCCGATTGCACGCTCGCACCGCGCGCCGCCAATCCATCCATGGTTCCAATGGCCACATTCACGCGAAGGGCCGAACCCCAGCTGCTCACCTCCACACCATTGCCTGCCGCCTCACCCATGACGAGCGTGCCCGCATGTTCAACGTGCGGCATGCCCTCCAGCCGTGCGAGCAGCTCCGCCTCATTGCTGCCCCAACTCGACGCAGGCAATGTGGCGATGACCGCCCCGGTCTGCATGGCCACGAACCGTTGCGCAGTGCGCTCGCCAGTGCCGAGCGTGATGCCCTGCAACGCCACGAACGTCACCGCGCAGAACAGCACGGCGCACAGTGAGAACATGTTTCTGTGCCAACGCCGTATGAGCGCCACGGCTGCCCTGCTCACCGGTCCCTTCATCGGGCGCCTCCCACGTCTTCAGCCACCACACCATCGACCACATGCAGCTGCCGCGTGCATGCATCCGCCACGTCACTGTCATGCGTCACAATCACCAATGCGGAGGAGTCGCTCACCAAGCCGCATAGCAGCTCGATGACGAGCGCCGAATTGCGTGAATCAAGGTTCCCCGTCGGTTCGTCACACAGCAGGAGTTTCGGTGGAGCGGCGACGGCGCGCGCGATCGCCACGCGCTGCCGTTCCCCGCCCGAAAGATCGGCGGTCCTGCTCTGCGCTTTGCCCTGCAATCCGACGGTGCCGAGCGCGCGCCGAGCAAGCTGTTGCGCGTCGCAGCCGAATCGCCTGCGGATCGACAACCCGTACAACACGTTCTCTTCGACCGTGAGATGCTCGATCAAATGAAATGACTGGAAGACGAACCCTATGTATTCGCGGCGCAACTTGCTGCGGTGCGACGCCGAACTTCGGGAGACATCTTCTCCGCACAGCATGTACGATCCGTCCGTCGGGGTATCGAGCAGCCCCATGATGGAGAGCAGTGTGGATTTTCCCGATCCAGACGCGCCGGTGATGGCAATGGAATCACCGGCACGCACAGTGAACGAGGCGTCTCGCAACGCGCAGGTTGAACCAAATGTTCTGGTGATTCCCCGGAGCTGCGCCAGCACGGGGGGCGCCGGGGGATTTGCATCTGACTCACTCATCGCCCGTTCCTTTGCCTTCGGTACCGCCATCTGGCGCCGGCAACACGGCCACCGTTCCATCGGCAAGACTGTTTCCGCTGATCTCACAGATGCCCTGCACGCATAGTCCGGTTTCCACGTCCACATGCCGGCCATCATTCGTGAGCACCCACGTTTTCGCGCCATCTGTGCGCAATGCGATTGACTCGACGGTCGGCGCGTCAGGGACACCTTGCGTGCGCGTTGCCGTACCGCGTATATTCCCGGCATCTATGGCGGCAGATGCCGCCTGCAATTTCGCCGCGTCGATGTTGTCCACATGCAAATAGATGCGGTTGTCTTCACTGCCCGTACTGTTTGCAGCGCCTTCCGTTTGACTCGACTTCGCGGAATCATCTGCCTTCACCCCAGATTGGCGTGACCGGTCATACGGTTTGCCCACTGTGCCGTGCACCGTCTCGCCGGAAATCGGTATAGACAGCCGCGCCCCTTCAAGTGCACCGGCATCGGGGACATCGGCAGCGGAAAATGCGATGGCGTACTCGCGTTCCATGGTTTCCAATATGCATAGATCACCGGCAACGGATTGCCCGGCGACCCCACATGTGGTCGCCGCCTGTACGGGTGTGGCCGGTGCGAACACAAGTTGCTGTTTCGGTACGGCGGTCTGTTTCCAATCGTCGGCTTTCACTGGCTCATTCGAGGCGTTCACCGCTTCATAGCCCAATGCGGTCAGGTATTGATTCATGGCGAGCGCTGTGGAATCACCGTATGAGCCGCTGTCGTCGTAGATGGTATAGCCAAGCCGCGCCAAGGATGCCTGCAACTGCCGAACATCTTCTCCATGCATGCCCGGCGCGAGCGTGCGCCACATCGGCACCGCGCCTTGCATGAGCAGGATTGGCCGTTCGTCCACAACACCCACCACACCCCCTTCGTCGAGGCTGGCGCCCACCGCAATGCTGGTGCGCGTCACTGTGCCTTCGGCAGAAACGGCGACTGTGGCATGGGGAAAGGCCATGAGCTGCCCTCCGACATCGTCGGACAACGTTCGTGCACGGATGGTGGTGGTGAGCGTGACCGGGGGCTCTGGCCGTTCACGCGAGGCCTGTATGCCCACCGTGGTGGCGACGACACCCACGATGAGCGTGGCCACAAGCAATACGGCGAGCAGCATCATGCCAAACCCGCGCAGCCATGGGCGTCGCTTGTGCATGTCAGTCACGCGCCTCATAGGAGAGCTTGCCGGAGATCACCTGGTTCGCACGCTCACGCGCCTGTTGCAGTTTCTCATGCCGTTCGAGCAGCATGGCCTCGTTCGCCACCATCCATGTGCCGGCATTGCGCTCCAAGGCGTTGTCGATGCGCTGCATGAGGTTCGCGTCGGCTTGGCACTGGTAATCCTGCACCGCCATCGCCTTCTCTTCGTCGTTCGGAGGCTCATTCCATTTGCGATAGCGTCCGAACTTCTTCCCGGCGAGCTCGCCGCCGCGAAGCCCACGAACGTTGTAACCCGCCTTCTTCATGCATGGCACATATTCATCCATGACGGCGGATTGCACATCCGCATCTTCGATAGCCGAGAAGGACTGCTCGCGAATGACATCATCAAACGTATCGAAAACCGCCCGAGTATTTTCGGGGGATTCAAGCAACACCGTATAAGCTTGAGCGGCGCAACCACCCGTGTCCAAGTCTCCCTCCTCCTGCTCATACCGATTTCTCTCCGAGTCGCTCAAAGCATCCACGTAGGAATCCAGTGCAACGCTGCGCCCTTGCAGATCCGCCGTTTGTGTACTGTAACCAACAGTTTCGGCTTCCTCACTGCTACGAAATACTCCCCCAACATCCACATAACTCTGCGGCACAGTAATCACCGTGTAATCGATTGGTACATCAAAACCTTTTGTACGCATACATTGACGCTTTAGAATCTCCTGCGCTTGCATAATTTCCATATCAACAGAAGATAAATCCACAATCGCAGAAGTCACTGTATCCGGTACATCCGCAGCATTAGGATGGCCTCCGCAGGCACTTACGCCCAGTATTATCGTCAATGCAACAGTACAACTGATTGTCAAATTCTTGCAGTAGTTCGATACTCTCATATCAGTCCCCTATATCTCCGACAGTGATGCCAAGAGGACGGTCATCGTGATTATATGAATACATCACAATGACCGCCACTCTCAGCTATAGAAATGCGCATCATCAGAATAATCAAAAACGGTTAGCCAAAGCAGGTCGCGTGATCGGCAGCATTCTTAGCATCGAATGTGGGTTTTCCGACATCCTTCTTGATTTTGGCGATTGCCTTATCTCCGGCAAACACCGTATTATTCCAAATCGTCACGTAATCGACGAGATTCTGTTTCCCCGAATCATAGATGTTATCCGGAAAATCCACATCGCAGCTACCATACGTGGTATAGAACCCGTTGTAGTTGTCATGTTCCCAGAGTCGCAGTTCTCCAGCACTTGCTGAAGCAAAAGTCCCAAAAGTTAGGAGCCCGACGGCTGCTGTGGATAGCAGAGCGCTCACCAGCTTCTTCATTATTTTCTCCAATCTTCTATTGATATGTGCAAATACGCAGACACCACACGGCCATAGCCGTTGGATTTCGAGAGAACCCTTCTCACATCCGCCTTGGATGTAGTCGTTGGTGATTAAACATAGGGAGGTTGACTCTTTGCCACAAGCCTCCATCCAGATAATCTGGATACGAAGCCAAAACACTGGCGCGCTGGTATACGATGAATATATGAGAGGGAAAACCAAGGACGGCAACGTTATCCACGTCGGCATCGTGGATAACGACCCATGCTCGCTGAGAATGCTGGCGCTGATGGTCGAACATGCTTCACCCACATTCCAAGTGATATGGACTGCGGATTGCGCGCAGCATGTACTGGAGCATTGCCTCTACGACCAACCCGATCATCGCGCTAACGCCATCCTCATGGACATGGCACTCAACGAAGAGTCAGGAGCCAATCTTGGGCGCCGGATACGCAAACATGACGGCACCACCGGCATTATCGGAATCACGGCCTATCCCGCCAGCCATTATCGAGACGACTGCATCAATGCCGGATTGCAGGGGCTCCTCGAGAAACGCACGCTCTCCGATACCACCATGTTGACGCAGGCCATCAAGAATGCGGCACAAGGCAAGGGCTGCGACTCATCTTTTACAAGCGCCCACAATGCGCATCTTCGATGCTCCACAGCCAATGATTGCCGTTCGCTGACCTCTCGCGAATTGGAAATCATCAGTCTGTACGCCAAGCACAAATCGACTGAAGACATTGCCCACCAACTCGGTATCTCGACAGGCACAGTGTTCTCACATATTCACCATGCGTTGCCAAAACTTGGCGTCACCACTCGAAACGAGGCCATACAGGCATGCCAAACCATGCATCTCATCTGACGCCCGCACTTCGCATCCGCCACCCATGGATCTTGCTCATCGCATGCGTCAGCTTCACGCTGTATCTCGTCCAAGCCTGCGCGATGTTCATGTCTTGGTATGCGGACGCGCTGATGATAGCTGTGTTGATCGCCTTCCTCATTATGCCCAAGTACCCGCGGCAGGGCATTTGGACAGCCCTATGCCTCATCATGGCTTCCGCATACATGCCATTCCCCACACCCCCAGCGAGCAGTGCGCTCATGGTGTTGCTCATCGCCACACTGGGTGCAATCGGCCCCTATGATGCGCTGATCGCCGCACCGTTGGTGCTGATCGCCATCATCTACAATCCCTATCGCGCAGACTATGTGCGCCCATTGGACGGCTGGCAGCTGGCCGGCGCGACCATGCTCGTGCTGGGCGCGGTTGCCGTCGGCACGATGTTCAGGCAAATCCAACTGAGACGACAGGCTGAAACGCAGCACGCCAAGGATATGGAGCGATTACGCGTCGCGCGGCTGTTGCACGACAATGTGGCGAATGGCATCACGCGCGCCCTGCTGCTCATGGACAGTGACGTAACCGACGACGCGCAACTGCACGACGAACTCACACAAACGCTAACAGATACCCATAGCATCATCGGTACATTGGAGGACGGGGAAGGCCGTATGCCGGTGCCAGTGAGCGACGATATCGCCACGGCTGTGGAGCACATGGAACATCAGCTTGCACAAGCCGGGTTTGACGGGGAACTTCTCACCAATACGACGTCCCTCCGCTTGAGCCCCGCCGCCAAAGAGCTGTTATGCAGCATCCTCAAGGAAACCACGGCGAACATGCTCAAGTATGCGAATCCCAAGTACCCCTATATAATCTCGCTGTACGCCGCCGGCGGCAACACCGTATTCCGCATCACCGATACACCCAAAAACACGGCGCCCGAGCCATCGCACCAATATGGACTCTCCTCCGGGCTCGCACGACATCAACAACAGATTGAACGCATTGGCGGCTCAGTCATCATCAGCTATGACCACGACCTGTTTTCCGCCACATACACGCTGCCGATGCGCACTCCCTAATGTCCCCAACCGCAGCATGCACAAAGCTGACTCATGTTTCGACACCATGGCACCATACGAAGACCCGTCTCATCCAATCCAAGGAAGCGTTGGGAGTCAAACACGCTAAACCCAGGGTCAGGCTGTGTGGTAGCTAATTTCTTGTAGCAATCAGATGAGAATCACTTGCCATCTTCGCCGTTGCCTTCACCCGGTGTCATCCATATCATCATGAGAAGGAACAGCGCCTACAGGACCACCACGTTGATTACACCGTGCCAGCTCAGCAATTCCGATTTTCCAAAGGCAAACAACGTCCACAACGCATTAGTGATTGCGAAGAGCACCGTCCCCGCGATGATCCGCCACCATTGGCGGTTCGACAGTCCCATGACAATCTACCTGACCTTTCGTCGTTACTTTTGCCAGCAACCAACCGGGCCCCAGACGAGTCCACCGACCAAACCACCGAATAGGCCGGCTGCAGCGACAGGTCCCATTACAGCACCGTAATAAAAGTCGCAGCCATCAATCGGTCTTTTACTCCATCGGCAAGCACAAAATTCAGCATTTTGGGCGAAATGCCAAGCAATGCCACAAACCGCAGGACTACACTCATCTGAGAAGAGCCATAAAACACTGTTCCTTGTAGACGATGCGAGCGCACAAATGACGCCATCGCGCTGCAGGTCGGCGGCATTCACTTTGCCAGCACGATGACCAAATTCGGCACAGTCGAGATGAGCAAAGTGAATGCCGTTTTGCCACTCAGCGCCGGCGCAACGAGGCGCTCGCCACGGTCGCGCACACCCCGGCGAGCGCGAACGCGACCGCCGCCCATAGGAAGACGCTCGAGAACGTGGCCGCAAAGGCGAAGACGAATCCGCCGGCTGCAACGCCGAGCAGACGCCCGAGCGTCGCACTCGAGTTGAACACGGCCAGATAGCCAGCCGTGCGGTCAATCTGCGGCACCGAGGAGACGGCGAGCGCCTGCAGCGCATCGTCGACCATGTGCACG
>ERZ778515.2424-NODE-2424-length-10745-cov-14.802993_pt1 | contig 10745 bp, 9 predicted proteins | sample MGYA00510343_ERZ778515 | MGnify/ENA primary metagenome ERZ778515 (study PRJEB29527, sample SAMN07138965) | mouse gut metagenome | material: feces | host: mouse | place: China:Nanjing | collected 2016-01-25 ...
TCCACGACTGCATGGCCGACCTCTACGAGTCGGTTGGCGACGACACCTCAGCCTCTACCCACCGCGCCATCGCCCGCAAGCTCCGCACAGCTTCCCGCCGCCGCAAAAAGTAGTTGAGATTAAGAGCTTGTTTAATAATAAATGTTGCCGACAGGGTCGTATAGCTTGATGCGATTTTCGACATGTGACGAAGGAGTGTACTTTATGTACATGACTGAGGAATAGGGCGAAAAGCGGCCAAGATATACGAGACAAAAGGTAACTTTATAACCTATACAATCTCTTGGCTGCTTGTAACAACAGTTCGGTAATTTTTGAGCAGGCATAGCTGTACCGAACTGATACACAATAGTTTGCATTGATATTGAATTGTTATTGCATCTTATTGATATTCAATTGAATATGCAAATTTTACCGAACTATTGTGTAAGGTAAATGCAAAAATATATCAACTATATGAAACAAATTACCTCTCGTCGGCCATTCGCCGGCATATTTCCGCCCGTTCTTCGGTCGTTATGGAGCCCCATATCTCCCTCATCACAAGCGAAAATCTGCTCGCCGACTGACCGCCCTGACGGTAACATTTATTATTAAACAAGCTCTTAAATGAAAGAGCCGTGATTGTTGCGTAAATTAAGGCTGATTAGTGGGAGATTTACGAAAGAAATGATTAAATTTGCACAGAGAGAGATTACGAATAGTCATCTCGCTTAACCACACTATGGAACTTATTCTTAACCCAATAAAACAGCTTCTAACATCATGGACATGAAAGAGAACATCCGCAAAGTGTTTGCGGATCGCTTCGGCACTGCCGGCACACTTTACGCATCGGCCGGACGTATCAATCTTATCGGCGAACATACCGACTACAACGGCGGCTTCGTATTCCCCGGCGCTATAGATAAAGTGATTATGGCCGAGATGAAGGCCAACGGTACCGACAAGGTACGTGTATTCTCCATCGACATCAACGAGTATGCCGAGTTTGGCCTCAACGAGGAGGACGCACCCAAGCAGCAGTGGGCCCGCTATATATTCGGTGTATGCCGTGAGATAATCAAGCGTGTCGGTGTTGTCAACGGCTTTGATGCCGTTTTCGCCGGAAATGTACCCCTGGGTGCCGGACTTTCGTCGTCGGCAGCTCTCGAAAGCTGTTTTGCATTCGCTCTCAACGATATGTTCAACGACAATAAGATTGACAAGTTTGAGCTTGCCAAAATCGGCCAGTCGACCGAACATAACTATTGCGGCGTGAACTGCGGCATAATGGACCAGTTTGCTTCTGTGTTCGGCAAGAAGGACCATCTCATGCGTCTCGACTGCCGCTCGCTCGAGTATGAGTATTTCCCCTTCAAACTCGACGGCTACAAGCTCGTGCTTGTCGACTCGAAGGTGAAGCATGAACTCGTCGACTCTCCCTACAACAAACGTCGCGCCTCATGCGAGAACGTGGCCCGTACACTCGGCGTAGAGACACTGCGCGACGCAGAGATGGCCGACCTTGAGAAAATCAAGGACCGTATAAGCGAGGAGGACTACAACCGTGCGGTATACGTTATCGGTGAGAAGCAGCGTGTGCTCGATGTGTGCGATGCTCTCCAGAAGGGTGACTATGACACTGTAGGCGACCGCATGTACAAGACCCACGAAGGCATGTCGAAACTTTACGAGGTGAGCTGCGAGGAGCTTGACTACCTCAATGACATAGCCAAGGAGTGTGGCGTCACCGGCTCGCGCATCATGGGTGGCGGCTTCGGCGGCTGCACCATCAACCTGGTGAAGGACGACCTCTACGACTCGTTTATCGCCACTGCCAAAGAGAAATTCAATGCCAGGTACGGCCACGAGCCCGTGGTGTACGATGTAATCGTAAGCGACGGCGCCCGTAGAGTCGAATAACATAGGCATGACTATATAAGGTGTATCATGATTCATCCCTGGCGGGATATGTATTATGATACACCTTCATGATTACTCCACGGAAATATTACAGAAATGAAAATTGAAAAAAAGTTTGAGCAGACTCCCCGCGGAGAGGTGACGCTCATCACCATAACCAACGACAACGGAGCTTCGGTGACTCTATCGACACTTGGCGCCGGTATCGTAAGCGTTGTTGTTCCCGACCGCGACGGCAATATGGCCGACGTGGCTCTCGGCTATGGCTGTGCCGCCGACTATATCGCCGACGGCCCATGCATGGGAAAGACACCAGGCCGCTACGCCAACCGCATAGCCAAGGGACGCTTTACCCTCGCCGGCAAGGAGTATGAGCTGGCCGTCAACAATGGTCCCAACGCCCTCCACGGAGGTCCCGAAGGGTTTATGAACAAAATCTGGAAAGAGGAGTCGCGCGGCTCGCAGGTAAAGATGGAGTATACATCGGTCGACGGCGAGGAGGGATATCCCGGCACACTTACCGCCACCGTACTCTATACATGGACCAACGACAACGAGCTTGTCATCGACTATCTCGCCGTGTGCGACAAGAAGACAGTGGTCAATCTCACCAACCATGCCTACTTCAACCTCGACGGCGAGGGCGCCGGCTCGGTGCTCGGCCATAAACTTACTCTGGCCGCATCGCGTTATCTGCCTACCGACGACACTCTGATACCCACCGGCGAGATGGCTCCGGTAGAGGGCACTCCGATGGACTTCACCAAGGGTCGTGTGCTCGGTGATGACATTAAGGCCGACTTCCCCGCGCTCAACTACGGAAAGGGGTACGACAACTGCTGGGTGGTCGACAACTGGCACAAGCACACGGTAGCTCCTGTGGCTCGCCTGGAAGCTGAGCATAGCGGACGTGTGCTCAAAGTGTCGACATCACAGCCGGCCGCACAGGTATATACCGGCAACTGGCTCTCGGGCTGTCCCAAGAGCAAGAGCGGCAAGGAGTATGCCGACTACGACGGTGTGGCCATCGAGTGTCAGGGTATGCCCGATGCCCCCAACCACCGCAATTTCCCCTCCCAGATACTCGGTCCCGGCGAGGTATACGAGCAGCGCATCATCTATAAGTTTGCAACAGTTTAACCAAACATATATCATTTCTCCCGTTCAAAACAGCCGCCGGCTGTCTGTGACAATCTCGCGGATGCTTGAACGCACTTTTTTAATCTTATGAAACCGACATTATTCGTACTGGCCGCAGGCATGGGCTCGCGCTATGGCGGCCTCAAGCAGCTCGACAGTCTCGGTCCCAACGGCGAGACAATCATGGACTACTCGATTTACGACGCTATCCACTCCGGATTCGGCAAGGTGGTATTCGTAATCCGCAAGGACTTCGAGCAGGATTTCCGCGACAAGATTCTTTCCAAATATGAGGGCCACATCCCCGTTGAGGTTGTGTTCCAGTCGACCGACGCTCTTCCCGAAGGCTTCACATGCCCTGCCGACCGCAGCAAGCCCTGGGGTACCAACCACGCCGTGCTCATGGGCAAGGATGTAATCAAGGAACCGTTTGCAGTAATCAATGCCGACGACTTCTATGGCCGCGACGCATTCCGCGTAATCGCCGAGGAGCTTCAGCGCCCCCGCGACAAGAAGGGCGACTACTGTATGGTAGGTTTCCGCGTAGGCAACACAATGACCGAAAACGGCTCGGTGGCCCGCGGTGTATGCGAGACAAAGGATGGTCTGCTCACCTCTGTAGTAGAGCGTACCGCCATCTCCTACGACAAGGACCACAATATCGTATTTACCGACGAGAACGGTGTGGAGCAGACACTCCGGCCCAACACCCCTGTGTCGATGAACCTCTGGGGCTTTACTCCCGACTACTTCGACTACAGCGAGCGTGAATTCAAGAAATTCCTTGAAAAGGATATCAACACTCCCAAGGCCGAATTCTTCATCCCCCTCTGCATCGACACACTCATCAACTCGGGCGAGGCTACTGTAAAGGTGCTCGACACAGAGTCAAAGTGGTTTGGTGTGACATATGCCGCCGACCGCCCCGGAGTTGTTGCCAAGTTTGCCGAACTCCACCGCGACGGCACATATCCCGAAAAACTTTTCTGAAAAACTGTGTGATGCGAGGAATATCGCATCGTGCCGTATAAGTTAAGGGCTTAAATTCGGATTAATCCGAATTTAAGCCCTTTTTAATTGGTATGTCAGGGAGGTCTATTGCCTGGAGTTCCGCAGTATGAACGGCCTGATGGATCTCAAGAGCATCACATTCACCAAGGCATAAATATACGACACCGTGTTCAGCCATCAGGGTTCAGCCATCAGGCCGGCACGGTGTCGTAATTTACGGTAATTGTTTCAGTTTAGAACTTAACTTTGAAGCGGGCGGTCTGTCCGTCGGAGGTGGTGGCTGTTATGACGTAGACTCCGCCGGCAAGGCCTGATGTGTTTATTTCAACCGAGTTGTCGGCGCTGCTGAAGGCTCTTATCGTCTGTCCCTGGAGGTTTACGATGATTATCGAGGTGATGGCTGAGGATGCGCTGACTGTTACCGTGCCCGGGGTGATGACGAGCGCTACAGGCTCTCCTTCATTTATGGTGTCGATACCGGAGGTTGCAGCTTTCTTAATCGAAAGATTGTCGATACGCAGGTTGGCGTATGTGCATGTATTGACGTTGTGGATGCCGAGATGGTAGGTGCCCGCTTTGGCAACATTGAACTTTACTTCTACGTGGGCCCAGCCTTTTGTCTCTGTGCCGGCGAGGTTGGCTCCGTCAGGGTCGTATACTTTGGCGTCGGTCACTGAGTAGATTGATGTGGTAAAGCTGTCGGGCGACCGGCCGTCGGTGCCGAGACATATTTCATATGAGTGGGTGTCGTATGATGCTCCGTTGGCATAGTAGTCGAGGATGTAGTCGCCTGCCTCAAACTCTATCGCGGGCGATATGAGCCAGTCGTCGGCCGGCTTGCCGTTGGTGCTTCCGATTGCGGTCTTTTTGCCGTCGTAGATGTAGCTCTTTTTGCCGATTGACCATCCCGCGCTTGCCGGATTGTTGATTATGGTCCATTGTGAGCCGTCGCCGTCATCCTCGAATCCGGTGAAGTAGGGTATTGTGGCGGTAGATGTAAGCACGAATGTCTCTGACTTTGCGCTCACTCCGGTGATGCCGCCGCACAGAGGTTCGATTACGTAGAAGAATCCGCCATTGTCGGTGATTGTCTCGGAGAATTCTGTTGACGATATGCCGGTGGCTACCGGAGTCACTGTCTCGCCAAGGCCGCGGTATACGTTGTAGGTGATGGCGTTGTAGTCGGCATATCCGCCGTTGACAGTTGAGGTCGGGGCTTTCCATGTCAGGGTGGCGGTACGGTCATCCACGCTGAATGCTATGTCGGTCACTGCGTTGAGACGGTCGTAACCGGCAAAGAGGGTTATGAACGCCGGGAATCCGTCGCCGGCTTCGTTGCAGGGTATTACCTCGTAGGTCACTTTACCGTCGCCGGTCGCATTGTCGGTGTATGTTGTGGCGTCGGCGCCGAGAGTGGCAATCGGTCCGGATGTGCCGAGGCGGTATATCTTGATGCCTGTAGGAGCTGCATTCTCTCCGGCATAGTTTTCTGTGGGAAGAGCCCATGACAGCTGTACGGCGTTGATGTCGGTCTTGTCGATTTCAGCCTTGAGGGCATCGACCGCTTTGAGCGACTGCTTGCGTATAGTTTTGTCCTTGAAGAATATGGCAGTCACCTGGGCGTCGTCACCAAGTTTGTTGAGCTTGTCGTAGTCGGTGCGGAAGTCTACGAATCCGCCGGGGATTGCCGTTGTAAGGTCGATTTCGCAGAAGTGAGCATAGTCGGGATGCTGCTGGCCCCACCACAGTCGGCCTTCGGCGTCGAATGTCATCGACTGAAACTGTGAGGCTGTGCCGAGATTATGTCGTTCGCCCACCTGTGTCAGCTTTGCCGTATGTTTGTCGATTTTATAGAAATAGCGGTAATGGGACATGGCGTAGAGCTGCCCGTCGGCGTCGCATGCGAGAGTAATCAGAGCGTCAATGTCCTCGCGTCCGTATCCGTCGATGGCTTTCAGCTCTCCCGGCGAGCCTATTATGGTGTATTCTCCGGTACTCATGTCGATGGCACACAGACTTGTGGCGTCTACCACCCCTGTTGTGTACTTGTCCTCTATCAGTCCGTACAGAGTGTTGGTGGTATAGTCGAATGTCATGTCGACCATGCGGTTCATCGCATACATGTTTTTCTGTTCAATCTGCTTGAATGTTTCCCCGTCGTACACGGCCCAGCTGTCGGAGCTGATGCCGGAAATTTCGCCGAGCTCTACCTGATATGTGTATATCCTGCCGTCGACATATTCGCCTGCCGAAGGGTGTATATAACTGTATACACGGTTTTTGACGGTCAGTTTCTGTGGATTGTCGATATCAAACGATACAAAGCCGTTTTCTCCGGTTTTTGAGCCGAAGAGGTAGCCGTAGGCTGTTTCTCCGGCTATTGCCGGGGCATTCGCCATAATCATGCATGATAGTGCGAGTGGTAAAAGTTTTTTCATACGCAGTGTTATTTTTGTTGGAATGAGTTATATGATTGTTGATTATTGTGTGAATGTTTGGTGAAATCTGTTGATTTTGCAAATATATGTTTTTGTTAGTAAATTTCATAATGGATGGATTAAAAATTTTACGACTTACTTATGTGTTGGATTATACTTTTTGCCATGGTGGAAGCGTTAAATATGTGCAATGAGAATAGAAACGACTATTTTACGATATATATCTTTCGCAGTCGCAGTGTTGTGGGCTGCGTGCAGTCCGGCAATGGCCGAGTCGGTAAGGATACATGGGCGCATCACCGACGGCGACAACCGAGCTATGGAGTTTGTCACCGTGCGTGTGGCCGGTACGGCCATAGGCACAATGTCGGGGCTTGACGGCGATTACAGTCTGTCGACAGCCGAGGCCGATACGATAACCGTTGTGTTTACCTGCATCGGCTACAAGGAGCAGCAGCGCAAGCTGGTCGATGCCAAGGGCAACGTGACTCTTAACATGCGCATGTTCCGCACTGTAAAAGAGCTGCAGGAAGTAGAGGTCAGCGAGGTGAAGAAGCAGATCGGGGCCATGCAGTCGGTCGACGTGTCGGCCTACCGTCTGTCGCCCGATGTCAGCGGCGGGTCGGTCGAGTCGATGATAAGCACGATGGCCGGCGTGACAGGCTCCAACGAGATGTCGTCGCAGTATTCGGTGCGCGGAGGCTCGTATGATGAGAATCTCGTATATATCAACGGTGTGGAGGTATACCGTCCACAGCTTATCACCTCGGGACAGCAGGAGGGACTCAGCATCATCAATCCTGATATGGTGGGTAAAGTCAACTTTTCTACCGGCGGATTCGGCGCGGAATATGGCGACAGGATGTCGTCGGTGCTTGATATCACGTATCGCCAGCCCGAGGCATTCGAGGGGAGTGCCTCACTAAGCCTGATGGGGGGCAGTCTGTCGCTCGGCTCGGGGAGCGGACGCTTCTCGCAGCTCCACGGATTGCGCTACAAGCGCAACAACTCGGTGTTGTCGAGCATGGAGACAAAGGGTGAGTATGACCCCGACTTTTTTGACTATCAGACCAATCTCAACTTCCGTCTTTCCGACCGCTGGCACATGGCGTTTCTTGGCAATGTGGCCATCAACAACTATAAGTTCACTCCTGTCAACCGCGAGACCGCGTTTGGCACAGCCATGGACGCCAAGAAATTCAAGGTATATTTCGACGGTCAGGAGAAGGACCGTTTCGAGACATATTTCGGAGCTTTGTCGCTCCGCTACTCCGCATCGCGGAGTTCGAGCCTTACGCTCTTTGCCTCGGGATTTCTCACCAACGAACTTGTGGCCTACGACATAAGCGGCGAGTACTGGCTCGACCAGGCAGGTACATCCGGTTCCGATGGCGTGGGCGGTGAGCTTGGGGTAGGGCGATATCACGAGCACGCCCGCGACAGGCTTAAAGCCTCGGTGATGACTATGGCTATGCGTGGTGTGACCGCCATAGGCAACCATCAGATAAGCTATGGGGTGCAGTACAACCACGAGAATATATATGAACGCGCGCGCGAATGGGAACGGCGCGACTCGGCTGGATTCTCGCTTCCTACCGACCCCGACCTGCTGAGAGTGATATATAATCTGAGTTCGCGGCAGGATTTCTCGTCCAACCGTGTCAGCCTCCACGCGCAGGACACATACCGCATGCAGACGGAGTCGGGATTTCTGTCGGTGTCGGGCGGACTGCGCATGTCGTACTGGGATTTCAACAAGGAGTTTCTTGTAAGTCCCCGTGTCAGTGTGGGTTTTGTCCCTGCGTCCAACGACCGCTGGGCTTTGCGCTTTGCTACCGGACTTTATTATCAGGCGCCTTTCTATAAGGAGTACCGCATGATTGTGGCCGACGACAACGACAATAGTGTGGTCGAGCTCAACCGCGACATAAAGTCGCAGCGGTCGTGGCATTTTATACTCGGCAGCGACTATACCTTCAGGGCTATGAACCGGCCTTTCAAACTATCTGCCGAGGCCTATTACAAGGCTCTGGGTAATCTGGTGCCATATGAGATTGACAATCTCAAGCTGGTATACGACGGAGTCAACGCCACGAGCGGATATGCCATGGGGCTTGATTTCAAGCTGTTCGGTCAGTTTGTGCCGGGTTCCGACTCATGGCTCAGTTTCTCTCTGATGAAGACGCAGGAGACCCTCAGGGGGGTGAAGGTACCACGTCCAAACGACCGGCGCTACAGTGTGGCCCTGTACTTTACCGATTACTTCCCGCGCATACCGAGGCTCAAATTTAGTCTGCGCGGCATATTCATGGACGGCCTCCCCGCTACAGCTCCGCGCTCGACCCGCGACAGGGGATATTTCCGAACGCCTGCCTACAAGCGCGTCGATCTGGGTGCGTCGTATGCGTTGCTCCCTCCGCTCAAGGAGGGCGAGAGCCGTAGCGGTGTATGGCGCCACTTTAAGGCTGTGTGGCTTGGACTGGATTGCTTCAACCTGTTTGACATATCCAATGTCAGCTCCTACTATTGGGTGACTGATGTCAACGAGCTCCAGTATGCTGTGCCCAACTATCTTACGCGTCGCCAGATCAATGTGAGGCTTACCGTGGATTTTTGAAACACCGTTAAGTGGGTTCGGAACATTCTCGTAACACTCTTTGTGAACTATAAAATGGCTTTACCGCGATATTTTGGCAAGAAATCCGAAGAGATAATCCAAAAGTCTCGGAAATTTGTTGTAACTTTATAGACTACTTAATAATAGGAGATAAAATCATGGCAAGACCAATAGCAGAAACACCGATTCTTACAGGCGATGATGCTGTGCGCTTTGAAAAACTCAGGATGGAAGTCGAGAGTCTCAGCAAGGAGCAGCGTGCCGAGAATACAAAAAAACTCAAGGAGGCGGTTAAGAAAGCTAAGGAATACATTACCATCTGCATATAGGAAGTGAAACTTGTAAAACTTACTCCCGATACCGAACTTGCAGGGTTTGATTGCGGTGATGAAGATTTGAATAATTTTCTTGTCGAGGATGCCAAAGGTTTCCTCGACAAACGTATTGCCACATCTTATATTCTGGAGGATGATGGAAATATCGTTGCGTATTTCTGTCTTCTGAATGACAAAATTAGCCGTCAGGATGTGACGAACAGTCAATGGAAGAAGATAAAGGGAGGATTTCCTGAGCGTAAGCAATTCGGAAGTTATCCGGCAATTAAGATTGGCAGATTCGCAGTATCGTCACAGTACAAAGGTCGTAGCATCGGTACTGACCTGATGAACCTACTAAAAGGTATGCTCAACGAGAATCCCATTTACTCCGCTTTCCGTTACCTGACTGTTGATACGTATCTATCCGCCATAGATTTTTATCAAAAGAATGACTTCAAGATATTATCAGAGAAGATTTTGGGCGACCACACCCGTTTGATGTTCTTCGATATGATGGAGTTGGAATAATTAGCTCTTACGCATAACTCGCATTTTGAGATGAAAACGGCCGACGATTTCTTCATTCCCGATAATGAGGTCAAGCTCCCTGAAGAACTTGACTATAGCCGAGTGTCGGAATATATTAGGTCGGCAGAGGCTTTTTCCCGCTCAACATATCAGAGTGTCTATATTATCGACTATTTTAAACAGAATTTCCTGTATGTGTCGCCCAATCCGATGTTCCTGTGCGGACTGACACCGGAGCAGATGATGAGACTGGGCTACCGTTTCTATCTGGGATATGTGCCGGAAGATGAACAGCAGTTTTTAATTGATCTGAACGAGGCTGGATTTTCATTCCATCAAACAATTCCAGTCAATGAACGCAAAGACTGGTACATTTCTTACGACTTTAATATACTGAACGGTGGCAAGAAGATTCTCGTCAATCACAAGCTCACCTCTCTTGTACTGACATCCGACGGTCGTATATGGCTTGCACTCTGTGTTGTTTCGGCATCGCCCCACACATCTCCCGGTCATATTGAGATGCACCGTGTAGGTTCTTCAGAATATTTTGAATATAACCGAAATACACGCAGATGGGACAAACGGCAGATGCCGACTCTTACCGATGGGGAAAAGGCTGTGCTAACTCTGTCAATTCAAGGCTACACCATGTCTGAGATCGCTGCCCGAATATGTCTGTCGCCAGACACCATCAAGAAATACCGTCAGCGCATATTCGAGAAACTTGATGTGCGCAATATATCCGAAGCCATAGTTGCCGCTACAAACAATAAACTACTCTAAGAG
>ERZ778515.2429-NODE-2429-length-10739-cov-3.672782_pt1 | contig 10739 bp, 9 predicted proteins | sample MGYA00510343_ERZ778515 | MGnify/ENA primary metagenome ERZ778515 (study PRJEB29527, sample SAMN07138965) | mouse gut metagenome | material: feces | host: mouse | place: China:Nanjing | collected 2016-01-25 ...
CCGATCTACAAAATAATGTCGGGATACACATTTTTCATAATCGTATCATTACTAATTTTTAACTTGGTGTTCGAGTAAATCACTTCTCTGTAAAATACTGAATAATCAATTTTCATTAGCTTGCGCACGCTATCATTAATTTTCTTCTTTGTCACAAGAATTTGATCTAAATAGCCATAAATCGCCTCTTTATATAAGATCGGCATATAGGCCGTCGGCTGTCCGTAAAGAGAACGCGAATTACTCATCTGCATATTCATTACTTCGTATTCCACACGTTTTTTCATATCATTAAACAGCGCTTTATACGTCTTTTCATCAATATCACCCTGCTTTTTCAAAGTACGGAGATTCTCGCCATAGTCTTCATCAAAATCATTTTTGGAAGGTTCCCGTCTGCCGTCATGTATCATATCCAGCCATTCCATCATTGTAACAACAGTACAAGGTCCTTCATTTTTTTCTGGCTCTATACTACATAAAAATTCCAAATGTTCCTGATCTAACAGGCGTTCATCTAGCATTCCATAGTTCATAAATAATTCTACAGCTTTCGGCGGTGCAATCAATCCCTCCTTAATTCTATAATAGCAAGAAAGATACAACTTAAACACTATCGGCGTAATCGCTTTCTTTGCCTTCTTCACATCATCTTCTATTGACAGTCTATCCGGTGCTTCTACTAAATAATCTACATTGCGCTTGAGTGCAAATTCATCTGCATCGCTTATGGTTCCATAGTTAACTATTTGATCCATAGAATTTTTCAAGGAAGCAACATCATTGCGGATTTCCTCCTCGCGCTCCTCTTTGGTTTTCTGCACTTTCTCCGTCAACTCCACTGTGTGAAGATTTACCATTTTATTTTCAAGCGTACTAATATCCAAATCTTTCATATCTGGTAACTGATTTTGCAATTCTCCATACTGAAAACGCAGTTCCTCAACAATACTTGCCAAAAGCACCTGCATCTCAATAGGCAGATTTCCCTGCTTTTTCAATTCTGACGCTTTTGCACACAGATACTCATACAAATTCTGCCTTGGCTGTAATGCAATCACGTTTAATACTGCACGAATATATTCTGTCATTCCTGCACAATCCTCACGGATAGCCGCCACTAACCCCATAATTTCATTAACCTGATAAATCACCATTGCTTCACTATAGGAATAGTATTGTTTATGTGCAGCAAGCGGAATTTTCGCTCCTTCTTCATAATACGCAAGTTTTTCTTCACCGATTTCCGGTGCTCCATGATATGCCTGTAAGTCTTCTAATTCAGCAACCGCAGTGATAGGAATCGCTAATGTTGTACAGAACGTCTTATACTCTGCATAACTCTTTACCGCGAAATCATAGAGCCGTTTCGCGCGCTCTGCCAAGCTGCACTTTAACCTTGAAAGTTCTACTGCATACTTATACTGGGAAGAAATCATAATCGCACGATAGTCCGTATTTTTAGAAATAATATTTCGGATTGTATCCTCACCAGTTACAGGCAGCGCATATATAACTGAATCTTCTAATGCTGTATATGTTGCAAAATAGCATTCTTCCCCCACTTCATTTAAGGCAATATAGGATGCCTGCGGTCGAACCATCCGAATATAATCTCCCTGAATTAATACTTTCCCTGAAAGTACAATTCCAATCTGTTTAAGCGCATCGCCGCGCGCAAATATTACCTCACCTTTTTTTACCGTGTTTTTGCCGATTTCCTTTAGCATATTACCCCTCCGTTTTCCTGCTTTCTACCAATTTTTCTAAGCTGACCATTATCAGGCTATCCGGAAAATTCTCTCCTTCACTGCATACGCAGACCATATATCCAGATATTGATTCATAGATTTTAATCGGAAACTCTTGGGAATCCACAACGTTGATTTTCGTAAAATCCTGATTCACTCTATATTGGTCTATGCCTGCGCCAATACCGCGGCCGGTAAGCTTAACACAGCTTTCCTTAGCCGTCCACATTTTATAAAAAAGTTTTGTCTGTTCTCTATCACAGTCTGCCCCAAAAGCAGCAAGCCATTCATATTCTGATTTTGCAAAAAAACGCTCTGCCATGGATAATTTCCATGAACGCAGTTCTTGTATGTCTGCACCGATTGGACTATTATCCACGGCACAAAAAACCCATTCACCGGAATGTGATAATGAATAGTGAAACTTTGTTTTCTTAATTATATAGGGCTTCCCATATCTGCCATGCCCGATTTCCTCTTGTTGCCATGTATCCTCACCATAGCCTTCACACAAATACGCATATCGCAGCAAAAGCCCTGCAAATATACTTCTCGCGGCTTCCTGCTTATGCCTAATTAGAACCGCACGTTTCTGCCGATCTTTGTCAAGCATACTTAGTATTTCTGACAGATTGCCACCAAACACTTCTTCTATATTATATGTCTTTGTCACATATAGTTTCAATTCCTGCCCCTATATCGAATCTACCCCGGCACAAATTTTACCGGGGTAGCATTTTGTTTTTCGTTTAATTTTTAGTACTTACCAAAATCGGAGTCCAACGATATAATACTTTCATTATCTACAAAGTCATCATCGCTGCCGCTGTCAAAACTATCATCAAAGCTGCTCGTTCTTGATTTGCTTGACACAAGTTTGTATCTTCCAACCGCGTGCTCAAGTTGTCCAGCCAGACTCGAAAGTTCTGCACTAGCTGCCGCACATTCCTCAGAAGTTGCTGAGTTTGTCTGTACAACATCTGCAATCTGTGTTATACCAGCATTTACCTGACTTACAGAATTTGCCTGATTTGCAGAAGCATCTGCAATACTGCTAACCTTTGTAGCAATACTTTCTACAGATTCCAAAATTTCTTCTAATGCTGTAGCCGTTTCAATCACAAGTTTAGAACCAATTTCAACTTTCTTAATAGAATCCTCTATCATCTCCTCAGAGGCTTTCGCCGCCTCAGCAGACTTTGTTGCAAGATTTCGAACTTCATCCGCAACTACCGCAAAACCTTTTCCATGTACACCAGCCCTTGCTGCTTCTACAGAAGCATTTAATGCAAGGATATTGGTATTGAAAGCGATATCATCAATCGTTTTCATAATCTTAGAAATATTTTCTGAAGATTCGTTAATATCATTCATGGCGTTAACCATATGTTTCATCTGTTCATTGCCGCGGATTGCACCATTCTTAGTATTTTGTACCAATTCATTCACTGCATTTGCATCATCTGCATTTACTTTAGCCCCTGTTGCAATTTCTTCAATAGAAGCTGTAATCTGTTCAATAGCACTTGCTTGTTCTGTAGCGCCTTGTGCCAAAGCGTTGCTTGCGCTTGCAACCTCGTTGACACCTGTTGCCATTCTTGACGCCGCATCACGAATTACAGAAAGGTTCTTATTATTCTCGCGAAGCATCTTCTTTAGTGCTTTACCCATAACATCGCCTTCACTTGCCGGCTTATATTCTGCTGTTAAATCACCATCAGCAACCATCTCAGCAATACCTGCCTGCTCACCGATATTTGATATCATTGCTGAAAAGTCTTCTGCCAAATCACCATATTCATTATTTGTTGTATAATTAATTGTCTGGTCGATATCGCCTCGCGACATTTTCTTCGCCACCTCAGAGAACATATACAATGGACGAAGTATGGAATGTTCTACTACTATAATCGCAATCACAATACAAATCAATGTAATAACGATTGCCATCGCAGTGGTAAATGTAACACGAGTATTGATAAAATGTGCTACTGTTTGCTGTTCTTTGCCTGCACACATAATACCAATCACATTATTTGCTTTATCTTTGATTGGAATATAATATCCATAATAATTCTCGCCATTTACATTTAGTGCTTTTGAATAATACTCTTGACCTGCACCAAGTACATTATCAATAACCTCTTGACGCGCGGTATTGCCAACAACACGTTCCCCTGCTGCATTTTTAATCGTTGTAACGACTCTCTTATCTCCATAAAAAATCGTAATCTCAACATCATTATCTTTTGCATACTTGTCAATTAATTCCGTGTTTTGTGAAATATCAACAGAACCTTTGAACAAGTCACCATCTTTCATCACTAAATCATCCGTTGAAACACAATTAAGTGCTGCCATTGCGCCAGAGGCTACACCCTTTAATGTTTCCGAAATCTGTGCTTCTAGTCCTTGTCGCATTGTTAATGCAGTAAACAGAACAATAACAACACACGCAACAACCATTGGCAATGATGTTATTGACAACACAAGAAGCCTGATACTAAAGCGACGATTTGAATAATTTGTCTGATTTTTTTGCTTATCCATATAAGTAACATCCTTTCACACAAAAAACTATTAACTACTTTATTACTATTGTAAATTGTTTCTCGATTTAAGTCAATAGTTTATATTGTCTGTCACTTATAAAAATTGATTTTTTTTTAGAACATTTCATATTTTTTATGAAATCTCTTATATTTTAGAACGTTAAATACTTTTTCATTGTATGAAGTGCATTTTTTTCCAGCCTCGACACTTGTGCCTGTGAAATTCCAATATATTCCGCTACTTCCATCTGTGTCTTTCCCTCAAAAAACCGCAGCGTAATAATTTCATTTTCCCGCTCATCAAGACGTTTCATTGCTTCACTTAAGGAAATATTTTCTACCCAATTCTCCTCCTTGCATTTTTTATCGCTGATTTGATCCATCACATAAAGCGTATCGCCGCCTTCTGTATATACTGGTTCATAAAGGCTCATTGGGTTTTGTATTGCATCTAAAGCGTACACAATATCCTCCTTAGGAATTCCTATTTCCTGTGAAATTTCCATAATCGTCGGCTCTCGCAGATTTTTCTTTGTTAAATTTTCTTTGGCGTAAATTGCCTTGTAAGCCGTATCTTTCAGTGACCTGCTTACACGTATAGGATTGCTGGAATCTCTGAGAAAGCGACGTATTTCACCGATTATCATCGGAACCGCATACGTACTAAATTTGACGTCCAGACTAGAATCAAAATTGTCTATTGCTTTGATAAGCCCAATACAACCTATCTGAAATAAATCATCCACATTTTCATTGGATTGGGAGAAACGTTTTATCACGCTGAGAACCAATCTCAAATTTCCTTTAATATAGGCTTCACGTGCTTCCTGATCGCCCTGCTCTATTCTTGCAAAAAGTTCCTGCTTTTCTTCATTTTTCAGTACCGGAAGCTTTGCTGTATTTACTCCGCATATTTCCACTTTTCCCTGTGCCATAATACTATCCCTCCTATACATTTATGCCGATGCAATTGGAAACCACCGTTTCTGTGCTGCCATTTGCGGGCTTTCCATATTGCCGCGGCATATGTAATGTATTGGAAGCTATTCGCACAGGCGTATCGCAAGTTTAGCTTACCATTTCTTTCTTTAGGCGCTTCATAATCTTTTTTTCCAAGCGCGATATGTAGGACTGTGAAATACCGAGAAAATCGGCAACTTCTTTTTGTGTCATCTCCTTGTCATCATTTCCCCCGAGTCCGAACCGTAACATAATAATTGTGCGCTCCCGCTCACCAAGTCGTGAAATTGCTTTTTTTAATAAATTGCGTTCCACTTCATTTTCCAAATCACGATATATTACATCTTCATCTGTTCCAAGGATATCCGACAAAAGCAATTCATTACCATCCCAGTCAACGTTAAGCGGTTCGTCAATGGATACCTCCAGTTTTGTCTTATTGTTTCGTCTTAGATACATTAGGATTTCATTCTCTATACACCTAGATGCATATGTGGCGAGTTTAATATTTTTATCGCGGTTAAACGTATTGATTGACTTAATCAGTCCGATTGTCCCAATCGAAATTAAATCCTCCACACCAATTCCCGTGTTGTCAAACTTCTTTGCGATATATACGACAAGCCGCAAATTATGCTCGATCAGCGTTGCCCGCGCCTCGTTTGCGTGTTCTGTTTCCAATCCGTTAATCGCTTCGTTTTCCTCCTCTGCATCAAGCGGCGGAGGTAATATTTCCGAACCTCCGATATAGTGAATTTCCTGTTTGCCGCCGGCATTTTTCCCGCTGTTCCAACAGTCCCTTTTCCCGAAAGACAAGCGTATCTTTCCGGGTAAATATAAATTTAATATCATGAAACACTCTAGCTCCTTTCCAAATTCCCAAAACAGCACGCTCTGCCTCCCAACAAAATTTGTTACAATTTCGTAACAAATCTGCACTGTTTTTACTTTTTACACATCTGACCTGTCTGTATATTATTTGTAATCTATACTTAAGAACTGTAAAACAATTCATTTTTAACAGTTCCTTACAGTAATCCTTGATTTAAAATCATTTGATAGGAGCCGTCTTTTGACAGTTTCCCTTTGTACAATGCGACAATCACATCTTTATGAACAATTTGACGATCTTTTTTCCAGATAATCAACTCGTCAACCATTGTTCCCTCTAATATCCCATGCTCTTTTCCAATACTGCGAAAGGGGATAACTCTGTATCTCTCTGGCTGGGCAGCAAGCCATAATTTTATGGTTTCGTTTTCCTCAATAATCGAAACCGGTTTCTGACTCATTGGTTCTGTTAGGGAATTACCGGTATCAAACAGTGCTTTCAGTTCTATATGTTCGCCGTTCTCCGTAATTGTCACCATATAAATCCTCTGTGCCCTTCTGCGGCTTTGATAATGAGCTATCAGCATAATCATTGCTATCAACACAGCAAGCGTAATTACCCGATTCCCTTTCCATATTCCAAGCATTGCCGCACATTCCTCCAGCTTTGTATATGCAAAAGCCAAAGCATGAAAATAAACAATACCTAGCATCTTCTCTCCGGTATCAGCATTGCCTGCCACAAGAAACATCATAAAATCTGTCGCAAGCACTGCCAAAATATAAAAAATACCATATTTTATGCCAAATATCAATATAAGCACTGCACTGACTCCGCCAACTGATGCCGCCAAGGCAATTCGCCACGGTATCATCCGCTTTCCCATTAAGAATAATGCTAATGTCAGTATTGCCGCATCCAGCATTGCATTCTCTATAAAATAAATATCAATGTAGATTTCATAAATTCTCATCACCTCCCGTACAAAAAAAGTATACAAAAAGCCCCATGCTTTTTTTGTCAAAGCATGGGACAAAATCATTGTTTTTTTTCGACAAAGCAATCGAGTATTGAAGATTTATCTCCCCTACTTGCCGCCTTAGAAATCGAAGTTTATAATTATTCTTAACGTTTTAAGAAATCAGGTATCTTGAGTGATTGTTCTTTCACGTTGCTTTTTAGGTCTGTGACAGGTTTAATCCCGCTTAGATTGGGCATACTGGTGGTGTTGCCGTTTACGCCCTGAACAGGTTGTGGGTTCGGCGCAGGGTATACAGGTTTTTTAATTGGAATAGGCTGTCCGTTCTTGCCTACCATTGAAAAATTGCCGCCAAACTTGTTTATTGCAGGCGTTTCTGTCTGGATACCAGTTGCAATCACTGTTACAGTACAAGAATCTGTCATATCCTCGTTGTACATAGCACCAAAGATTACGTTAATATCCTCTCCTGCAAGTTTCTGGATATAGCTTGCTGCATCATTTGCATCAAAGATTGAGATATCACCTGATATATTAAGTATTACGTCTGTAGCACCACTAATGGTAGTTTCAAGAAGCGGAGATTCTACAGCCATCTTAATAGCATCGGCAGCCTTTTCCTCTCCTGTGCCGTTACCGATACCAATATGTGCAATACCCTTATCCTTCATAACGGTTTGTACATCCGCAAAGTCAAGATTAATAACAGATGGTACATTGATAAGGTCTGTAATGCCTTGTACTGCCTGCTGCAGCACTTCATCGGCTTTCTTTAGGGCATCTGGCATTGTAGTACGCCTGTCCACAATTTCAAGAAGTTTATCATTGGGAATCACAATTAATGTATCTACATGTTCCTTTAACTTCTCAATGCCTGCTAAGGCGTTTGTCATACGCGTGCGCGCTTCAAAGCGAAACGGTTTCGTAACAACACCGACTGTTAAGATTCCCATTTCCTTTGCAATTGCCGCGACAATCGGCGCAGCCCCTGTACCAGTGCCGCCTCCCATGCCGCAAGTAACAAACACCATGTCCGCACCTTTCACTGTTTCTTTGATATCTTCGGAGCTTTCTTCTGCTGCTTTCTCGCCAATCTCCGGCTTTGCACCTGCACCAAGCCCTTTGGTAAGCTTTTCGCCAATCTGTAATAATTTCGGTGCTTTACATAACTGTAATGCCTGCTTATCCGTATTGACTCCTACAAATTCTACACCTGTAATTGCTTCATCTATCATTCGGTTTACCGCGTTATTACCGGCACCGCCCACTCCTACAACAATTATCCTTGCCGCTGCTTCTGTTTCGTTTGATCTAATTTCGAGCAAGTTTCCTTCCTCCTTCATAATTCCTTTTAAATTTCATCTAATCTATCATATAATTTTTTTGGCAATTAATCAACCTATTTTTTTATTTTTATTTCTCAAATATAATATCTTCCCTATCTCCAGTATAATTTGCCATATGTAAAACGCCTTTTTTTCCTTCCAATGCAGGAAGAATATCCGGCAGTACCATCAGCTTTTCATCCAGCCGTTCCAGTTGTCCGATATTCACCTTCACCCCACCGTATCCCAGCATTACGTTAAAATCTTTATCAAACTGGATTCTATCGCTAATTACATTGTACTTATTCATCAGTTTTGTAATGGTCAGTATATTCTGAAAAATTTCCTCGTTTTCCACAGGCAGCTTTTCATAGAGCACTACATGGTCAAACGTTATTCCTGTAATCTGTGGTATTCCCTTTGTGATTACTTTCGACGCTTCTACAACGACACCTTTATTATCAAAATATATAAATCTGCCGAGATATTCCACATATCCAGCTAGTGCTTTCTCATACACTGTAATTTTAATCGTATCGTTGGATTGTACTGCAACGTCCATCGTTTCCACAAAGGGTACATCCTTAATGTCTTTATTTTTATACTTCAGAGATAAGTACAGGGAGTTATCCCCGAAGTATCCCGTCATAATCATTGAGCGTATCTCGGCAGCCGAATAATGCTTGTTACCTTCTACCACCACATTCCGCACTGCAAAATGCAGCAGTACGAAATAGGAAGCCAAAAGCAGAACATTGATAATACCAAGAAAAATAATTATCCCAACCTTTAATCGAATATTAGGAAGTTTCATTATGTCTGCATTGCGTTTCATCTTTGCTCCCATTTAAAGTTAATATAACCCGAAGTTAAAAACTTTTTAAACCTTAATCATAGCTTATTCTGGCACCAAGCTTTGCAAAATCTCCGGCGATATCCTGATACCCTCTATTAATGTAACAGATATCCGATACCGTGGTAATGCCTTCTGCTGCAAGTCCGGCAATCACCAACGCTGCGCCGCCCCGAAGTTCCTTAGCAATTACATTTCTGCCCTCCAATGTGCTTACGCCTGTTACAATAGCACATTCTTCTGATGTAACAGCAATATCAGCACCCATACGCTGTAATTCCTCTATGATTTTAAAACGGCTTGAAAATATCTTTTCTTTTATCATTAATTTCCCATTAGCAACACACGCCGCCGCTAGTAAAGGCGATTGTAAATCCGTGGGAAAACCTGGGTAAATATCCGTTTCAATATAGGATATATTCCGCAGTTCACTACGGTTCGGCGCGTACAATGTCAAACTGTTATTATCTGCATGATAAGAAAATATGCCTCCCATGCCTGTTATTACCTCGCAGACACTGTCTAAATGACTGATTGGTATATTTTCTAATGTAATATTGCCGCCTGCGGCAAGTGCTGCAAACAGATAGGTTCCAGCTACAATCCGATCGGGCACCACACAGTAATCAACACCATGCAGCCTGCACAACTCTACGCCGTGAATCACAATTTTCCCACTTTCCATAAAATCCTTATGTATCCGAATATCCGCGCCAGCCTGATTTAAAAATGCACAAAGAGCCGTTACTTCTGGTTCTTTGGCAGCATTCCATATCACCGTTGTTCCCTTTGCGGTTACAGCAGCAAGAATTGTATTCTGCGTCGCACCTACGCTGGAAAATGGAAAACGGATTTCAGTGCCGATCAGTTCATCCGCATATGCATGGATATGATTTCCCTCCGTCCATATCTGCGCACCCAGCTTTTCAAGCCCGTACAAATGCAAATTAATAGGACGTTCTCCAATTACACAGCCTCCCGGATAGTCCACATACACCTCTCCTAGACGTCCAAGCAGCGCACCCATTAAAATAACCGAAGAACGCATCGCACTGACATAACGGCTTGGCAGTCTACATTCCTGGATATCTGTGGATTCTATCACAATATCCATGTCATTAACTCCCATTGTCTGCTCAACTTTCGCACCTGTACTTTTTATCAGCGTGCCCATATACATTACATCAGTAATCTGCGGGCAGCCGCGCAATACACATTTATCCGAAATCAACAGACATGCAGCCATTACCGGAAGCGTGGCATTTTTAGAACCTTGTATTCTTACAGTACCCTCAAGCGGATATCCCCCTTCCATACGAATCAATCTGGTATTTTGTGTTGTTTGGGACATAGCATCTCACCACATAAAAATATGAATTATATTATTATATGTAGATACCCTTTGGCATTTTACAATTATTTATAAATGTAAGCCACCTGCTATTTGCATTTCTTGCTGACATTAAGCACAATTCCAATCTCCGCAA
>ERZ778515.2433-NODE-2433-length-10705-cov-14.220563_pt1 | contig 10705 bp, 9 predicted proteins | sample MGYA00510343_ERZ778515 | MGnify/ENA primary metagenome ERZ778515 (study PRJEB29527, sample SAMN07138965) | mouse gut metagenome | material: feces | host: mouse | place: China:Nanjing | collected 2016-01-25 ...
CCTTTTAAGCAGATTTTTCGTAATTTTGCATAATTCACCAACAATATGCATCTGATGACAGAATATATAGAGTCGGACAAAATGCTCGACCTTATTGCGGATAACAATTTGCTCCTGATGGCTTTGAGCCGTTTCGACATACCTCTCGGATTCGGAGACGAAACGGTCGCCGCTGTGTGCGGGAAAAGCAACGTGGACTGCCACACTTTTTTAGCTGTGGCCAATTTTATAAGCGGGAAAAAGCCCATGCTTCCCCACCCGATCTCTCTGTCGGCCCTCATGGGATATCTGAAGCGGGCACATTCGTATTTTCTTGATTTCATATTGCCGTCTATACGCCGAAAACTCATTGAAGCTATGAATGATTCATCGGCCGACGGCAATCTGACGGTGCTGATTCTGCAGTTTTACGACGAATACGTCGAGGAGGTCAGGCGCCACATGGAGCATGAAAACAATTGTGTGTTCACATACGTTGAGGGTCTTTTGTCCGGCAAGACTGACAACGATTTTGAAATAGCGCGTTTCGAAGCCACGCACAAGCCGATCGCATCGAAACTCAAAGAACTGAAAGACATATTCATACGCCACTACCGCAACAATGGAGAGCGTATAGACATGCTTAACTCGGCGTTGTTCGACATAATCACCTGTGAGAAGGATCTTATGACACATTGCAAAGTTGAAGACTGCCTGTTTGTTCCGGCCGTGACAGAACTCGAACAATCTACAGCCGCCATGAACAGGAAATCAAGCGAAGAGACAGCAGGGGACGGCATATCGAACGATCTTACAGAACGCGAAAAAGAGATAATATGCAATGTTGCCAAAGGTTTGTCAAACAAAGAGATCGCCGACGCGCTGAATCTATCTGTGCATACTGTGGCCACACATCGACGCAACATAAGCGCCAAACTTGAGATACACTCGTCGGCCGGACTGGCAATATATGCCATCATCCATAATCTGATAGACTTGTCGGAGGTGCATCCGCAAAAATAATGTGTGAAATATTGCCGGATATGTGGATAATGACTAATTTTGTAGATTAGAAAAAACAATCAAACGACACAGACCAATTATGAAATTCAACGTGCAGAGCAAAGCGCTCTACGGCTTGGCATCAGCTGTCAGCAAAGTGATCAACTCAAAGAACCCGATGCCTATTCTCAATAATTTTTTGATCGAGCTGCGTGACGGTATGCTTCACATCACTGCTTCGGATCTTGAAAATACTCTGACGGCAAAAGTGCCGGTGCTTGAAGCTGAGGGCGAAGGAAAGTTCTGCGTTGATGCCCGCCGCCTTACTGACCTGCTTAAATCGATGCCAGACATAGGTATCACATTCAATATCGACGATGACAATCTGGCGATAGAGGTGACATACAACGGTGACAAAGGCAAATTTGATTTCATCGGTATCAACGGCAACGAATATCCGTCGACCGACGTAAAGCCGGAGGAAGGCGCCATCGCTTTTACCGTGCCCTCCAACCAGATTCTCAACGGCATAGACAACACCATGTTTGCAGTAGGCACAGACCAGCTGCGTCCGCAGATGATGGGCATATTCTGGGATGTAAAGCCCGATTCCATCACATTTGTGGCCACAGACACACGCAAATTGGTGAAATACCGTTCGACTATGTCAGAACCTGGAGTTACCGGTTCTTGCATCATGCCGGTCAAGCCGTCGGCTGTGATAAAAAATGTTTTTCCCCGCGACACTCCGGTAAAAGTGACGATAGATGCAAAGCGTGCCATGCTTGAAGCTGAAAACGTAAAATTCAGCTGCCAGCTTCTGAAAGGCAGTTTTCCGGACTATAACCGTGTGATCCCGGTCAACAATCCTTATGCCATGACGGTGGACCGCGGGACTTTCCTGTCGGCTCTGCGCCGCGTTTCCGTCTTCGGTGACCAGGGGCAGAATCAGGCCAAGCTGAAGATCAATGCCGAAGAGGTAACCATCAAGGCTGTGGACAACAACTACTGCACGCGTGCCGTGGAGACAATAAGTTGCGACTTCAACCACTCTGAAATGGTGATAGGATTCAGCGCTCCGTATGTGATGGAGATATTTTCAACGATCACTACGGACGATGTTGTGGTGACGCTGTCCGACCCGTCCCGCCCCGGAGTTTTCATGCCCTCGGAAAATGCAGAGAACTCCGAACTACTGATGCTGCTGATGCCCATGAACGTTAGTGAATTCTGATAGACGAATGGAACTGCAACTTACAAAACCTATCATATTCTTTGATCTGGAAACAACCGGTGTCAATTTCCAGAAAGACCGTATCGTGGAGATTTCCTATATCAAGGTGCATCCCAACGGCTCCGAGGAAGAACGTACATATCGCGTAAATCCCGAGTGTCCGATTCCGCCGGAATCTACAGCCATACATCATATCACGGACGAAGATGTGGCGGGAAAGCCGACGTTCAAGGAGATAGCTCGTGAAGTGGCCAGAGCGTTCACCGGCGCCGATATTGGCGGATTTAACTCAAACCGGTTCGACCTGCCGTTGCTGATGGAGGAATTCATCCGTGCAGGCGTGGATTTCGATATAAGCAAATGCCGGCTGGTGGATGTGCAGACTATTTTCCACAAGCTCGAGCAGCGTACGCTATCGGCGGCATATATGTTTTATTGCGGCAAGAATCTTGACGAGGCTCACTCGGCCAATGCGGATACACGCGCCACATATGAAGTGCTTAAAGCGCAGTTGGACAAGTATCCTGACAAACTGCAGAACTCCATAGAGTTCCTGTCGGGATTCTCCACGCAAAGACGCACGGCAGATCTGGCCGGACGAATCGTATTTGACGAAAAAGGGTGTGAAGTATTCAATTTCGGCAAGTACAAAGGCGTGGCTGTGGAGGAGGTCCTGAAAAAAGATTCAGGCTACTACGGCTGGATGATGAAAGGTGATTTTGCGGAAAACACCAAACAGGTGTTGACCCGTATATACATGAGACTCAAACGTAATGCTTGACGGCAAACACATAATACTCGGAATCACGGGTGGCATAGCCGCATATAAATCGGCTATGCTCGCCCGCCTGCTTGTCAAAGCGGGTGCGGAGGTGCAGGTGATCATGACCCCCGCCGCCAAGGAATTCATAGCCCCCCTTACCCTGTCCACGTTGACCGGTAATCCGGTGATCAGCGAATTTTTTACCGCAAATACCGGAGAATGGCACAGTCATGTGGACCTTGGACTCTGGGCAGACGCTATGGTCATAGCTCCGGCAACAGCTTCGTCCATCGGCAAAATGGCCAACGGCATAGCTGACAATATGCTGATCACCACATATCTGTCGGCCAAAGCTCCCGTGTTTGTAGCTCCGGCAATGGACCTTGACATGATGGCACATCCGTCTACAGCCCGCAACTTGTCTTACCTGCGGTCGTACGGCAACCATATCATAGAAGCTCGCTCAGGCGAATTGGCGTCGCACCTTGTGGGCAAAGGCCGCATGGAAGAGCCGGAGAATATAGTGGCATATCTTGAAGAATATTTTTCACGACACAACGACCTGACAGGAAAACATGTGATGATAACTGCCGGACCTACCTACGAAAAAATAGATCCGGTACGCTTTATCGGCAATTATTCGTCTGGGAAAATGGGCTATGCACTGGCTGAGGAAGCAGCGAAGCGCGGCGCACGCGTCACGTTGGTGAGCGGCCCAGTGAGCACATCGGTCTCCCACCACCCGTCCATATCTGTGGTCCGTGTAGAATCGGCTGTCCAGATGCTTGCGGCAGCAACAAAAGCGTTTGCCGATGCAGATGTGGCTATTCTTGCCGCTGCGGTGGCCGACTATGCTCCGGCAGAACCGTCGGAACATAAAATCAAACGTGAGGGCAATGAACCGCCGGAGATCCGTCTGGTAAAGAATCCAGATATTGCCGCAACCCTCGGACAGTTGAAGAAAGACGGACAGCATCTGGTAGGCTTCGCTTTAGAGACAGACAATGAAATGGCCAATGCCGCTGACAAGCTGAAACGAAAAAATCTTGACATGATCGTCCTTAACTCTTTAAAAGACGAAGGCGCAGGATTTGGCACTGACACCAACAAAATCACGATCATAGACCGTGACGGCACTGCCGTGTCGTCGTCTCTCAAATCAAAAAAGGAAGTGGCAACGGATATTTTTGACCATATAATTGCAAAATTTTAAAATGAGCCGCTCTCCTCTCATAAAAATATTTGCAGTTCTCTCTGCATGCCTTTTTGAGCCTGCAATATACGCACAGGAATTGAACTGCACCGTGGAATTCAATACACAGCAACTGCAGAATGTGAGCACATCCGTGTTTCAGTCGCTGCAGGAAGCCGTTAATGATTACATGAACACCACTAAATTTTCGGAAGCCCAGATCGGGACAAATGAAAAGATAGAGTGCCGCATGTTTTTCACCATTTCCGAATATAATGACGGTATTGCAAAAGGATCACTGCAGGTACAGGCTATCAGACCGGTGTACAACACATCATACACTACTACTCTTGTCAATTTCAAGGACAATAGGATAGACTTCTCATATTTCGAAGGCGAACCGCTGATTTTTTCAGAAAACACAATGGAAAATCAGCTGACGGCCATATTGAATTTCTATGCATATCTGTTTCTTGCCATGGATTTCGATTCATTCAGTCCGAATGGCGGAGAAGCGTTCTGGAACAAACTCAAACAGATCGTGCAACAGGCGCAGTCGTCGGGAGAAGTCGGCTGGAAAGCGTTTGAAGATACCAAAAACCGGTCGGCAGTGGTGAGCGCATATACGGATCCGGCCACACGTCAGTTGCGCGATCTCACCTATCGCTATCACCGCACAGGGCTTGACGAAATGGCGCAGAGTCCTGACAAAGGGCGCGCGAACATCACAGCATCGCTGGAGATATTGAAAAAGGTGTATGATGTAGCATCCATGTCAGTGGGACTGTCGATGACCAAAGACGCAAAACTGGATGAACTGGTCAACGTTTACTCCAAAGCTCCGTCCACCGAACGTGAAAGCGTATATGAGCTGTTGTATCCGCTGTATCCCACAGAAACATCACGCCTTGACGAGATCAAGAAAGGAAAAGTTAAATAGAAATGCTCCGCCAACTCCACATATCCAACTATGCGCTGATTGATTCGCTCGAGATTGACTTCACTCCGGGATTAAACATAATAACCGGAGAAACAGGCGCCGGCAAATCAATCATGCTTGGCGCCCTGAGTCTGCTTTTAGGCGCACGGGCTGATTCAAGGGCTGTAAAGTCTGAAAAAAACAAATCGGTTGTGGAAGCCACTTTTTCAGTAAACGGATATTCCGCTCTGGCTGATTACTGCAGGCAGCATGACATCGAATGGGATGAGTCGTGGTGCATTATCCGCCGGGAAATTCTGCCAACGGGGCGCTCGCGGGCGTTTATCAACGATTCTCCTGTGACCATAGTTCAGCTTGAGACGGTAAGCCGGCAACTGATCGACATACATTCGCAAAATCAGAACCAGCTGCTCGCATCGGAGGATTTTCAGAGACGTGTGCTGGACAGCATGAGTGGCAATTCCTCGCTGTTGTCGCAATATGCCGGCGAATACTCTCTTTTCCGGTCGCTTAAATCGGAACTTACAGAAACGCTCAAGACCATTGAACAGAACAAACAGGACGAGGAGTTCACAAGATTCCAGCTCACACAACTCACCGATGCACGGTTGACCGAAGGTGAGCAGACGGAATTGGAGAAAGAGCGTGATATTCTGTCAAACATGACAGAGCTGAAAGAAACACTATCGGAGACGCTGGAACTGCTTACCAACGGAAGAGAGAATGTGTTGAGCCAGCTTTCTGCCGTCGTAGATTCCTGCGAGGATCTGTCTGAAGTGCTTGATGACGCGTCATCGCTTTGCGAGCGGCTTGAATCTGCCAGAGTAGAGATTCAGGATATTGCGGAGACTCTGGCCGATTACGATGCCAACCTCCATGCCGACCCTACGGAACTGGAATATATTGAACAAAGGCTTGGTCTGATCTATTCTCTCCAAAACAGATTTAAAGTCGACACTGTGGAAGCACTGATTGCCAAGCGAGACGAACTGCAGGGCAGACTGTCCATGCTTGAAGATTCTGACATGACAGTTGATGATCTGAAGAAAAAGGTGACTGCCGCTAAAAAACAGGCCGTTGCCACGGCCGCCCGTATCACAGCAATCCGAAAACAGGTTGCCGGGGAGTTTGCCCGCAGATTGGAAGAGGAAGCCAAACCGTTAGGCATGCATAATCTACGTTGTGTAGTGAATGTGTGTGAATCTGAGCTGTCACCATCAGGTGCCGACAAGGTGGAATTCCGATTTGCGTTCAATAAGAATCAGACTCCTGTGGCTGTGGGCGGTGCCGCATCAGGCGGCGAAGTGTCTCGTCTGATGCTCTGTATAAAATCAATCATAGCCGGCAAACTACAGCTTCCATCAATTATATTTGATGAAGTCGACACCGGCGTAAGCGGCGATGTGGCCAACCGTATGGGCCTTATGATGCGTGCCATCGCATCGGCGCTACAGGTCATCACCATTACCCATCTGCCGCAAGTCGCGGCCAAAGGAGCCAGCCACTATAAAGTGTATAAAGTCGACGATGATTCGGCTACACATACCAGAATACGCCGGCTGTCGGATACGGAGCGTGAAAACGAACTCGCACTTATGCTCTCGGGATCGGCATCGGATACTGCGGCATTGGCGACGGCCAGATCTTTGCTTGGCAAATAACTTGTTTAATAACCCAAATTTGAGGAAAATGCAAAAAAACGACTATATTTTCGGTATCCGCGCCGTGATGGAAGCCATACAGGCCGGCAAGGACATTGACAAAATTCTGATAAAGAAAGATATTCACGGAGAGCTTATAGGAGAATTGCTTGAGCTTGTCAAGGCCCATAGAATTCTGGTGCGCCGTGTGCCGGTACAGACTATCGACAGGATCACCCGCAAGAACCACCAGGGTGTGGTGGCCGTGCTCAGCGCCGTGACATACCACAGGCTTGATCATCTGGTTCCCGAACTGTATGAGGAGGGGCGGCTGCCGTTTATTCTTGTGCTCGACGGCATAACCGACGTACGCAATTTCGGTGCCATAGCCCGCACGGCCGAATGTGTCGGGGCCGATGCTATAGTCATACCCGAGCACGGAAGTGTGAGCGTCGGAGGTGATGCCATAAAGACATCAGCCGGCGCGCTTCACCATATTCCTGTCTGTCGGGAACGGTCAGCGGCACTTGCTGTCAGATTTCTGAAAGAAAACGGATATAAGGTGGTTGCCGTGACAGAAAAAGCCGAAATCAATTACACTCAGATAGACTATACGGTTCCTGTGGCACTTGTGATGGGCGCCGAGGACGTCGGTATATCTCCGGAAGTACTAAAACTGACTGATGAAGGTGCGTCCATTCCCATGTTCGGCGAAATAGGATCGCTGAACGTATCCGTGGCCGCCGGAGTGATGATGTATGAAGTAGTCCGACAAAGACTGTTGGCAAACCTTGAGGTGATATGACCGCAAGACCGTCGTCGACATCAAAAAGCAACTCCCCGGCAACTCTCGGCACCGACTCTATCAGCCGTCTGCTGATGCAGTATTCTGTGCCGGCTATCATAGCGAGTGTAGCCACATCGCTCTACAATATCATTGACTCCATTTTCATCGGACAGGGAGTCAATGCCATGGCTATATCCGGCCTTGCCATCACATTTCCACTGATGAATCTTGTGATTGCATTCGTGATGCTCATAGCAGCAGGCGGCGCTACCATAAGTTCGATATTTTTAGGACAGAAGGATCTCGGCAGAGCTACTAACGTGGTCAACAACGTGATGATGCTCAGTCTTATACACTCTGTCATTTTCGGCGGGCTATCATTGGTTTTCCTTGACGAGATTCTCGACCTGTTCGGGGCCACACCGGAGACCATAGGCTATGCGCGCGAATTCATGACGGTGATTCTATACGGCACTCCGATATCATTTGTGTTCATCGGGCTGAACAATCTGATGCGCGCTACCGGTTATCCGAAAAAGGCCATGATCTCGGCATTGCTGTCGGTGTTGGTAAATCTGATCCTGTGTCCCCTGTTCATTTTCAAATTCAAATGGGGAATAGCCGGTGCTGCCATCGCCACTCTTTGCGGACAAAGCGTTGCATTCGTATGGGTGCTCGCGCATTTTTTATCGAAAAAAAGCTACGTGCATTTCCGCCTTTCGAACAACTGGTTGTCGCCGGCGATAGTCAAACGGATCTATGCCATAGGCCTGTCACCGTTTCTGATGAACCTGTGTGCATGCGTAGTGGTGGTGTTCATCAACAAATCACTGCTTTATTACGGCGGAGCGGACGGTAATTTCGCCATAGGCTCTTTCGGAATCATTAACCGCACCACGATGTTTTTTGTAATGGTGGTGCTCGGCGTGACCCAAGGCATGCAGCCTATACTCGGATTCAATTACGGGGCCGGCAACTGGTCAAGAGTCAAACGCACACTGAAATTGGGAATATGGGTCGGCACATCCATCACTGCCATCGGCTGCATCATCACTGAAACCTTTCCCGATGAGGTAAGCCGCATGTTCACCACAGACTCCACTCTGATAGACATCGCCAGAAACGGATTCCGGGTATATTTTGTCTTTTTCCCCGTAGTAGGATGCCAGATCGTGATCCAGAATTATTTTCAGTCCATAGGCAAGCCGTCGTATTCCATTTTTCTGAGCATGACACGCCAGCTGATATATCTGATTCCGCTGTTGCTGATTCTCCCGCCGATGTGGGGTGTAAACGGAGTATGGGGAGCCATGGCTATAAGCGATATGCTCGCGTTCATCACCGCCATAATAACTTTATGGATAGTGATGCGGCATCTTAACAAACACTTCTCTTCTCTCAGACAATCATGAAACATCAGTTACAATTACGCCTGAAACCGGAAACGGCATACGATGACCTGCGTCTGCGGGCAGAAGTGTCGACAGCGCTCAATCTGGATATAAACCGTATCACTGGCATTCTTCCGACGCGACGCAGCATAGATGCAAGGCAGCGGCAGGTGATGGTGAATCTTTCGGTCACCGTTACTACTGACGAGCCGCCCATGCAGCCGGAGGATCTGGCTATGGAACTGCATTATCGTACGGTATCGGATGCCGACCGTCAGGTAATAGTGGTGGGCGCAGGGCCGGCCGGACTTTTTGCGGCATTGCGTCTGATCGAACTCGGCGTAAAGCCGATAGTGCTCGAACGTGGCAAGGATGTGGATAGCCGCCGTAAAGACATGGCCCGCATATCACGTGAGGGAATAGTGGATTCAGACAGCAACTATTGTTTCGGAGAAGGTGGCGCAGGAGCATATTCAGACGGGAAATTGTACACAAGAAGCAAAAAGCGCGGTTCGGTGGACAAAATCCTGTCGGTACTGTACCGCCACGGCGCATCGTCTGATATTCTTGTAGACGCCCATCCACATATCGGCACAGACCGATTGCCGGAAGTCATAAAAGCAATGCGCGTTACCATACAGAAATCAGGAGGAGAAGTGCTTTTCAACCATAAAGTTGATGGACTTGTGATGGAAAACGGCACTGTGACCGGCGTACGGACATCGGATGGCACCCGTTTTGACGGGCCTGTCATACTCGCTACCGGACACTCCGCACGCGATGTCTACAAAATGCTCGGGAACAGTGGAATCGCTCTTGAACCTAAAGGCATTGCGGTGGGGGTCAGACTGGAGCATCCGCAGGAACTCATAGACCGTATTCAGTATCATTCACCAAACGGACGTGGTAAATATCTGCCTGCGGCCGAATATTCGATGTTGACGCGTGTCGACGGGCGCGGAGTCTATAGTTTCTGCATGTGTCCGGGAGGATTTATCATTCCGGCAGCCAGCGAACCGGGCCAGATTGTGGTCAACGGGATGTCGCCATCCAACCGCGGGACCCGATGGGCCAACTCAGGCATGGTGGTTGAAGTGCTGCCGGAAGACGTTGACGGAGACGACGAACTACGCATGATGAGGTTTCAGGAAGAGATCGAACGGCGTTTTTTCATGGCAGGCAATGGCAGTCAGCAGGCTCCGGCTCAACGCATGACCGATTTCATAAACGGCAAAATGTCCGGCTCACTGCCGGAAAGTTCCTATGCTCCCGGACTGTATTCGGCCCGTATAGACCGGTTGCTTCCCCACTCCATTGCATCGCGTCTGCAACAGGCATTCATTGAATTCGGCAAAAAACAGCGCGGCTTCGTGACCGATAAAGCCGTTGTGATCGGTGACGAGACACGTACATCGGCTCCTGTGAGGATTCCACGTATGTCAGACACATTATGTCACGTGGCAGTGCCGGGATTATATCCGGCCGGCGAAGGAGCCGGTTATGCCGGAGGGATAGTAAGCGCGGCTATCGATGGCGAAAGGGTTGCCGAAGCCGTCAGCCGGCAAACAGCACCCAGATAATACGGCATAGAACAAGCCCCCATACGGTGTAGGCCGCTGCCGATATGCCGAACCGGAGCATCAGCTTGCCGTCATGCCGCTTAAAAAACGTATATATCATCCCCGACAGCAGTCCGAAAGCCACTGATGCCGCAATCCATATCCATTTACTTCCCATCTATTGTTAACTAACTTACTCTGATAGATATTACAATGAG
>ERZ778515.2434-NODE-2434-length-10691-cov-18.264667_pt1 | contig 10691 bp, 6 predicted proteins | sample MGYA00510343_ERZ778515 | MGnify/ENA primary metagenome ERZ778515 (study PRJEB29527, sample SAMN07138965) | mouse gut metagenome | material: feces | host: mouse | place: China:Nanjing | collected 2016-01-25 ...
TATCAACCACCCTTCTTGGAATTCCCTATATTTGAATTATACAGGAAGCTCCTAACAAGCCAATAATTCCACCGACAATTGCACATGGAATTGTACCTGCAATTGCTCCGGCGGGTCCTCCAAATGCAATTCCAATATGAGAACCTTTTACAGCTCCTGCAGCCCTCCGGCTATCATTCCGCTCACACTACCAATTGCTTCATTTTTTCTTCCCATGACATACCTCCAAAAATCAAATTTTTTGTTATTTCTTCCTAAGAATAACAAAAAACTTATCCCAATTTGTAATTGTGATTTTAACAAATGAAATAACTTACACGCTTAATTGTTAATGTCTATGCCTGTCTATCTCGCTTCCTACTTTATTTCCAGTTAACAAACCAATCGTTGCTCCAACAACTACACTTGGAATCACTCCAATTGGTGCTATCACATATACAATAGGAGCAGTTTTTGCAGCCCCTATCAATGTTCCAACTGCTGTTCCAATATAGCTGCCAATCACTTCGCCTGTCCTCTTCATGATAATTCCCTCCTAAATTAATTTGGTTATTTGTTACATCACTATAATAGCACACAACTTGTACCAATTTGTAATTGTGATTTTTTCTGTCAAACTATACAAAAAAAATCCCCCTGCCCTCTACCAATCACTAGAGAACAAGGGGATAAAACCATTATGCCTTTTTACTTTCTTTTATTTTGGCAAATATTGCCTGTAACAGAATAAAGAAGCAAAGTAATATCGCTGTAATAATATTCGCCCACGAGCTAACAAGCTTTCCGTTTGATTTCACAAGCGTTGAAATTGTACCGTTTATTAGCACACCGACCAAAGAGCCAAGAACATTGCCCACACCGCCAGTCAAGAGTGTTCCACCAATAACAGACGAAGAAATTGCATCCATTTCCAAACCAGTTGCCTGTGTGGTGGTGCCGCACATGGTATTTAGACAATAGCAAATACCACCAATAGAAGTCAATAAACTACACAGTGTATAAGTCATCAATTTCGTTCTTTTAACATTCAGCCCCATCAATGTTGCAGATACCTGATTGCCACCTACTGCATAAATACTTCTGCCAAACTTTGTATATTTTAGCATTAGGAAAACAAGAATTACAACTAAGAGTGCTACAACAACTGTCGGCCGAATAAACGGTGTCTGATAAATTCCCTTTTTGTTGACATATCCGCCAAATGGAATGCTGATTTTAGTATTAGAAATTGCCGTAAACAATTTGTCTGAAACAATACTTACTTGATCCTTACAGATAACTGCGGTCATACCTCTGGCAAAAAACATGCCGGCCATCGTAACAATAAACGGCTGAATCTCAAGATATGCCACACAATACCCCTGCACCAGTCCAAAGATAGCACCAATCACCAACACCAATATCATCAACACTGGGCTACTCATACCCCAACGTTCCATGCCAACTGCAAGAAACATACAATCCATAGCAATCAGAGAACCAACTGAAATGTCAATGCCCCCTGTCAGCATTACACAGGTCATACCAGCTGCGACGGCAATCAATCCCGCATTATTGATAAGTACATTCAGAAAAGTCTGAAGATGGGTAAATCCTTTGTTCGCATAAACAATGCAGCCACCAGCATACATAACAACAAACAAAATTACAGTGATTGCCAATAATATATTATTTCCTCCAAGCTTTAATTTTTTCATGCTTATGCCGCCTCCTTTGCTCCTGCCTTTTTAGCGGACAGTTTTTTGAAATAATCCTTTACAGGCTGCGACTGAATAACTACAATTAAGATTACCACAATTGCCTTAAACACGGGTGCCTGTGCAGAAGAAACACCGAGCGCATACAATGTTGTCGTAATTGCCTGAATTGTATAGGCACCGATAATGGAACCTGCCAAATTAAATTTGCCGCCGCCAAGACTATTGCCTCCCAGCGCGACTGCAAGGATTGCATCAAGTTCCATATTTAGACCAATGTTATTGGTATCGGCAGAATAAATCCTACAAGTTGCAACCAGACCAGCGATACCTGCGCACAGACCACAGATTACATAGCATAGTAAAATAATTTTTGCAGAATTAAAACCAGAAATTCTCGAAGCCTTTTTGTTGATGCCGACACTCTGTATATACGTTCCAAGCGCTGTCGATTTCAATACAATAGAAGCGATTGCTACACAGATTGCTGCAATCAAAATGGGTGTTGGAATAATACCGCAGTATGCACCAAAAAATTGAAAAGAAGGAACACGCACATACACAATATTGCTGTTACATAAAAGCAGTCCAATTGCCCTGCCCGCAGACCATAAAATCAGCGTGGCAACCATAGGCTGGATATTCATATAAGCCACTAAAAAGCCATTGAACAGACCACATACACAAGCAATTGCAATCCCTGCAAGCATTCCTACCCAGAGTGGAACAGCATATTCACTCACATTAGTCACACCGTAACCTGCAAGCAACATACAGCAAAGACCGCCGGACAAACTCATTACAGAACCAACAGAAATATCTGTACCTGCCGACGCGGATACCACCAATGTCATACCAATTGCTAGAATGGCCACCTCACTACCGCGATTCAATACGTCAATTAGACGCCCATACAAAATGCCATTGTTAATACTTATCGAAAAGAAACCAAATGGAGCATTCCCGCTTGCAATATCGTAAATTACATTGATCATCATGACAAGAATCATACTAAAAATTGGCAGAAACAGCTTCATTTTTGTAAGTTTTTTAACTTTATCCATTATTTTCCACCTCCCGCAATTGCTTTCATGACACCTTCTTGCGTCAAGTCGTCACCACTAATTTCCCCGACTTTGGCACCATCTCGAAGCACTGCCATACGATTGCAGGTGCGAAGCATTTCTTCTATCTCTGAGGAAATAAACATCACGCTCTTTCCTTCATCTGCTAACTTGAGCACCAATTTCTGAATCTCGGTCTTAGTTCCAATATCAATACCACGAGTCGGCTCATCCAAAATTAGAAAATCAGGGTTGGTCGCAAGCCACCTTGCCAGAATTGCCTTTTGCTGATTTCCGCCGGAAAGCTGTTTAATTAGCGTTTCCCTACTTGCAGTCTTGATTTGTAGCATCTCAATAAATTTGTCTGCAATCTCAATCTGCTTTGCCATTGGAATTTTCTTAAAAATGCCCTGTTTTGCTTGCATTGCAAGGATAATATTTTCACGGACAGATAAATCACCAATAATCCCTTCTGCTTTTCTATCATCTGGTAATAATCCCATTCCCAGGTTCATAGCATCAATTGGATTTTTAATGGTGACTTCTTTTCCTTTTACTTTCAATGTACCCGTCTGTGCTCTATCTGCGCCGTAGATTGCACGTGCCAGCTCACTTCGTCCGCTGCCAAGCAATCCAGTCAGTCCGATAACCTCACCTTTATGTATTTCCAAGTCAAATGGTTTAATCGTTCCCGCATGACTTAACCCTTTTGCGTCAATGACAAGTGGTTCCTTTGATTTATCGCCGTTTCCTTCTTGTTTAATACTGGCAAGGTCATCAAAATCTTTCCCCATCATAGCCGCAACCAACTTCACACGCGGAAGTTCCTCAATCGTATACTCTCCAACCAACGTACCATTTCTAAGCACTGTAATGCCATCACATACTTCATAAACCTGTTCAAGGAAATGTGTCACAAACATAATGCCAACACCTTTTTCACGAAGTCTTCTCATCATGACAAACAATTTTGCAACCTCGTTGTCGTCCAATGAAGAAGTTGGCTCATCCAGAATTAGAACCTTGCAATCCATATCTACTGCGCGGGCAATCGCAATCATTTGTTGTAGTGCAAGCGAGTATTCTTCCAAATTCTGCGTCACATCAACATCAAGTTCCAATTCTTGCATTAATTTTGCCGCCATCTCATTCATTTTCCTTCTGTTTACCGTGTGAAATTTTGTCATTGGTTCCCGACCGATAAATAAATTTTCTGCCACGGATAAATTGGGACACAAGTTGACTTCTTGGTATACAGTAGAAATTCCTTTGCGCTGCGCATCGAGGGTATCTCGATTTACAATAGGTCCGCTAATACCATCGAGATGAATCTCTCCAGCTTCAAACTTATTGACCCCGGTAAGACATTTAATCAGTGTGGATTTTCCGGCACCATTTTCGCCCATGAGCGCACGAATTTCGCCCTTTCTTAGATTAAAATCCACATTTTGCAACGCTTTTACACCGGGGAAGGTCATACAGATTCCTTTTGCACTCAAAACAATATTTTTGTCCATATCGCCATCTCCTCTCCAGAGTTTTCTGTAAAAATGAATGTACACAACAGTAGAGCATGTTTGAAAAATCATTTCTGCGCGCCGTATATATCAGTTTATGTGCGTTTCCTACTCTGTTACAATAGTATTGCACATTCGACAGAAAGCACTTTTCAAACATGCTCTTGCAGCGCCAAATGTGTGAGGGGAGAAAAACAAGTCCTCCCCTCAACCACCACACTTTTTCTGTTATAAATCTATAGGAACAAATTAATAAGCACGACCATCCAATACTTCCTGACTCATTGTTACCGCATAGTTGCTTGTGATTCCCGGTGACACAAATGCTTCATCTTTTACCAATGTCCACGCATCGACCGCTTCGCCTGCCTGCAATTTCTTAATAACCTCTTCCGCAAAACCTGCCTGCAAAGGATTGCACTCTACGTTGCAAGTAATCTTTCCATCAAGAGTATACTGAAGACCATCATGTGTTGCGTCGAAGGAAATGATTGTCACATCACCATCAACACCATATGTAATGCCCGCTGCATCCATCGCATCCATTGCACCGTAAGCCTCGTTGTCATTCTGGCACACTACAACGTTGAAATCGCTGTAAGACTTAATAAAGGACTCCATAACTTCCTGTCCGCCTGCCTGTGTAAAATCACCAGACTGAGAATCAAGCACTTTCCAATTTGCGTTCTGCGCAACAATATTGTTAAAGCCTTCTGTACGTCCAAGTGTTGCAGATGCACCTACAGAACCCTCGATTACAAGAATGTTTGCATCCTCGCCATTTAGGTACTCAGCAAGCCAATTTCCTGCTGCCTCGCCCTCTGCAACCATATCGCAGCCAAGCGCCGTTGTGTAGAGTGATGGATCTGCATCCACTGCACGGTCTACAATCAATACTGGAATACCTGCATCCTTTGCTTCCTGAAGAACGGTATCCCATCCTGCAGACTGAATTGGAGCAATGCAGATATAGTCTAACTCCTGCTCAATAAATCCACGAACGGTTTCAATCTGAACTGCATGGTCATTGTCGCAGTCTACAAAAGACAACTCATAGCCGTTTTCTGCGCTGAATGTGTCCTGATAATTCTTTGTGTTTGCTGCACGCCAGTCAGACTCATGGCCAACCTGCGCAAAGCCTACACTGATTGTTTCACCGTCTGCTGCTGGCGCTGGTGCTTCCGCCTGGCTCTCCGCGGGTGCTTCTGCCTGACTTTCTGTGGGTGCTTCCGCTTGACTCTCTGCGGGTGCTGGATCTGCTTCCCGATTCTCTGCTGGCGCTGGTTCCTGATTTGCCGCTGGCGCATCAGAACCTCCACAAGCGGTAAGGCTTGCAACTGTCATTGCTGCAACGAGTAACGATACTACTTTTTTCTTCATTTTTATTTCCTCCCAAAATGATCTTTGTCAGAAGCTTTTTAACTTCTGTAAGATAATTTTAACGCAATTTAATTTGTGAATCAACATAGTTTTGTGCATTTTATATAATTTCGTACAAGTAAACAATACAAATTTATACACTTTTTATTCATTTTAGATATAAATTTTATGATTGATATTGAATATTTTAAGATTTTGTTAGATATTTTAAGATTTCAAGAGAAAATTCAGGTATTTTTGACAGCATCTGACCGTTTCATTTATTGTAATCTGTTAAAATTTTTAACAAAATATGAAAAAACTTTGAATATTTTAAGCAATATATGAACAAAATGGGAAAATTTTCACTGTTTTTATTGAATGTATAATCCAAATAAATCTGGAAAAATCGATCAGGGAAGATAAATCTTCCCTACTTGCACACTGGACGCGAGTAGCCTGCATAGTTCCGCTTTGTGTTCGTATGCATAAAAAAAGGGCAAAATTTGTCCGCCATGGCCAAATATACCAAAGAAAAGGGGCTCTCAGTAAAATGATATGCCCCCTTCAATCAATCTTTATATATAGGAAGCATAGAAAAGATTGTAAAAACTGTATCCAATTCCTAAGCGCCTCTCTTGTATCGTGTATACACATACGTATAAATTTTCTGTCGGTAATCTGAAATGCTAACTTCGTCATAGCATACTGGTAATTCTGCCCAGAGTGTATCTCGAATAAGATTCTCTATTTCCGCTCTTGTATCTTGCTTATCCGTCCAATGATCAAACTCAGAAATTTTGGCTTTTATTTTCTGCAACAGCGTGACCGCAACCCCTTTCAGTTTCTTAATATCATTTTTATTCAAATCAGCTCGAAACAGCATATCATACAGAGAAAGTTCCTCATCACTTGTAAAACCCTCGCGCGCATAACGCTGTTCTTCCTGATTCATTTGATTTGCCAAATTCATCAAGTCCATAAAAGTCTTTTCAATTGTCGCTCTATCCTGCTCACTGTTGTAATCATTAATAATTTGCTGATATCGCTCATAATAATTAATGCGGTCAGGATTTGCAAACAACATTTTATTCAATTTCTGCTCAAGAACCTCCTCCAAATCTTTCATTACCAGATTCTTTTTGTGAACCTTTGCAAATTCTCTGGAAAGTAAATCAAAATCAATAGCACTAATATCAAACCAATGTGGTTCTTCGCAAACCTTCATGGAGATAGGCTCAGTTTCTATGTAAGAACTAATAATATTATTAATTTCAATCATTAAATCTGTGGTGTCAATTTTCTTGCGCTTTTTTTGAAGCTCTCCATAAATGGCTGCAATCGCTTCATACTGTTTTCGTGTATGTCCTGTAACATCCGCTCTGTTCGCATACTTAATCAATCTATTTAATTCTGAAGCATACGTCGTAAAAGTCTTTTTATCTTGGATAGAACCACATACCGCATTGGCTGCGTTCTGCAAATAAGAAAGTTTCTTAAAGTCTGTTGCGCCAATTAACAGTTCCAAATCAAAATTTTTCTCTAGTAAAAAAGATTCTGCTTTGCCAATTGTTTCCACAATTCGCGCAATCAACTCGTCTTTATCTACTGTAGGGTCTGTAACAGGATTGCCTTCTATGTTTGTGGTATAATCTGCAAGCGCTTTTCTAAGTGCCTTGACAATACCAATATAATCGATAATCAATCCATTACTTTTTCCTTCATCCACACGATTTGCACGCGCAATCGTCTGCATAAGCGTATGTGCTTTTAAAGGCTTGTCCAAATACAAACAAGACAGACATTTCACATCAAAACCAGTAAGCCACATTGCACAGACAAATACAACACGAAATGGATTTTTACTGTCTTTAAATTCCTTGTCTAGCTTACGCTTTTCCATCTTTGCACGATGATATTTAATATCGAACCCCCATTTCTGAAAGGTCTGAATTTCATTTTGGTCTTGGCTGATAACAACAGCCATCTCTGTTTCCTGCATCCATTTTAGCTTGCACTCAAGTGCTTGCGCTTCTTGTTGCGTAGCCTTCTTAATTTCGGCTTTTAAACTTTTAATTTCTTCTTTCCAATACTCCTGAACAAATTCATACATACGAACACAAGTCACTTTATTTAAGCAGACAAACATCGCCTTTCCACTTGTCCACAAGTCAGTATAATGTCCAACAAAATCTTTTGCAATCGCGCGAAGCCTTGGCTCTGCAGTAAGGATGTGGATTTCGTTTGCAAATTCTTGTTCTAATTTACCTTGCTGATTTTCATCAATATCTGCATTTTCAATCGCCTCTAAAATCTGATTTGTAATTTCTGGATTTTGTAAATCGAGAATTTTCTCACCGCGATTTTCATAGTAAAGTGGTACAGTTGCGCCGTCTTCAACCGCTCTCTTAAAGTCATATATGGAGACATAACCGCCAAAAGTACGCGCAGTAATATTATCATTAGAGAGCAATGGTGTTCCTGTAAAACCAATACGAGCCGCTGTTGGCAGCAAATCCATCATGTTATTGGCATAGATACCATTTTGGCTGCGATGCGCTTCGTCGGACATAATAATCACATCATGCTCTAAACAAATTGGCTCTGGATTTGGTTGGTTAAACTTTTGTATCAAAGTAAAAATAAAACTTGGATTGCCATGCAACTTCTGTATCAGGTCATTACCGCTTGTGGCAATATACTGCGAAGCCTTTATATCTTTCCCCAGCAAGCCACAGTTTTCAAACGTATCACTAATTTGTGTATTTAATTCCTCACGATCTGTAAGAATAACAAATGTAGGAGCGCCTTCTACCTTTCTGCGCACTTTTTTTGCAAAAAACACCATAGAATAGCTCTTTCCTGAACCCTGTGTATGCCAAAATACACCTAATTTTCCATCGTTCAACTTTCTCGCAGCATAGGCCTTGATCGCTTCATTGACTCCAAGATATTGGTGATTTCGGGCAAGAATCTTTGCTGTACGTCCATCAGAATGGTCGTAGAGAATAAAATTCTCAAATAGGTCAAGAAAGTTTTCCTTTTTGCAAATGCCGCGCAGCATAGTTTCAAGCTCTACACTTCCTTGATCTGTTTCCGCAAGACGTTTCCACTCATGAAAAAATTCAAACTTGCTTCCAAGCGTACCTATCTTAGCCTCCAATCCATTGGAAAGCATCACAAAAGCATTGTAATAAAATAGTTGCGGAATGGTATCCTGATAATCTGTGTAGTTACCATCATAGGCATTCTGCACATCTATTGTGTTGTTTTTTAATTCCACAAACAATAATGGAATCCCATTAACAAAACCGACAATATCAGTTCTGCGGTGATATAAATCACCCTCAATTTTTAACTCTTTAAGCGCTAGAAAATTATTGTGATCTGGGTTTTGAAAATCAATCACAGTCGCTTTCTTTGTCTCTGTTTGACCGTTTGGTTTTTTTACTGTGACAGGAATCCCATCACGAATCAAAAAATACCTTTCCTCATTCACTTGTAAAAGAGAAGCTGTAGAAATTCTATTTTCTAAAAGTTTCTGTGCCTCTAAAATCTGGTTTTCATTTATCCAAGGATTAAATTCTTTCAGTGCCTTGCGAAAATAGCGAAGCAAAAGGACTTCATGATAACTTTCTCTGCCAAAAGTGCCATCTTTTCCTAATCGTTCTGCATGATAGGCAAGTTCAACATCCCACTTTAATTCATTATGAAGTAGATTGCAGGCACTCTCTTGGATAAGAATATTTTCGGAATAATCGTTACTCATATGGTCACCTCTCTTTAAATTAGTGTGCTCTCGGAAACTCGAACCCCTTGTTTTATAAGGCTTCAGAAATTTCCGAAATCTCATTTTCACCTCTATTTTTTACCTTCATTTTGTAACATTTCCGCTTTTAAATAACTTCCTGCTCTCTAAAAATATTTCTTGTTTTTTCAAAAAACAGCTTGACAAATACCCCGAAATGTGCGGTCGTTTTCGCTGATAATGCCAGCGAAAACGACCCTTTGTTTTATAAGTATCTTCACTCTTTCTCTTATAAAACAAAGGAGGTCACATTTTATGTTCAAACCCGAATTATGGCAGAGCCATGACGAGTATAGAACCATCATCACTACGATTGGCCGCAGGCTTTCCCGTAACAACCCTAAATATTCCTTTAACGAATATGATGCGGAACGCCAGAAACTCTTAAACCTCAATCTTGACCCACTTTTGGATTATATCCCTGGTTTTTATTCCCAGAGCGGCCGCCCTGCAAAACACCAGGCACAGATCCTGCGCTCCCTGATCCTTTTTGTCCTGCTTTTTAATAAAACCAAAGCACGCACAAGCCTTACTTTATGGGTACGTGAAGTCCTTCCCAACTCCATTTCCCTGGCTGTTCTTATTGGCTGCTCCTCTCTGGATGAACTGCCGCCCCTCGGCTCTTATTATGATTTCATGAACCGCTTCTGGATGGGCACGAGGAACCTGTATTCCCGCACGGCGCTTCTTCCGGCAGGCAGAAACGGCAAAAAACCAAAAAAACTGATTGGCGCCGATGGAAAACTGGAGGAACCGCAAGACCCCTGCACGGTTACCTGCAGGGATATCGCAAATGATATCCTGGACGGAAAGCCTGCCGCTGACAATCCACAAGCCGCACTCCAGAAAATCTTTTCCATTCTTGCTGTACTGCCGTCTGTCCGCCTTGGGCTGATTGATGCGCAAAACCTTACCCTCTCCGGTGACGGCACCGCTGTGGTTTCCCATTCCTCCCCTTACGGCAGGCATCTTCACTCCTGCGGCAGGGACTGCCCGTTCCGGGATGGCTGCGGACGCCATTATTCTGACCCGGATGCCTCATGGGGATGGGACAGCGATAACAAAACATGGTTCTTCGGACATACTCTTTATATGCTGTGCACCAGGAACAATGCGTTGAAAATCGAACTCCCGCTGTTAATAAAGTTTACCGATGCCAAACGCCATGACAGCAAAAACTTCCTTTATGCCATAGATGATTTCGGGCGCAATGCCTTTGGCATTTCACCGAAAAATGTCTGCCTTG
>ERZ778515.2441-NODE-2441-length-10673-cov-4.446694_pt1 | contig 10673 bp, 12 predicted proteins | sample MGYA00510343_ERZ778515 | MGnify/ENA primary metagenome ERZ778515 (study PRJEB29527, sample SAMN07138965) | mouse gut metagenome | material: feces | host: mouse | place: China:Nanjing | collected 2016-01-25 ...
AATCTATGTACTAAACAGTTTTTACGTTTTTTATTTTTACATAACCCAACCATCAAATAACATTTATAATTTTTAATTGGCTTTATATTTCTATTACTTTTAATAGAAAATACATTACCTAAATTACTAATATTATATAGATTTTCATAACCCGAAATTGGTTTCCAAATTTCTTTCATTGTTAAATCCTTTCTTATCCTTCCTATAGAAAGAAAAACGGGCATACACTCTAAAAACCTTGATTTTACAATACTTTCAAGCATTTTCTATTTTCCTAAATTTTTCTTTATAATATTTTTTGTTTTGTATGTTTTTCTTCTCTTTTGCACATTTAATACAATAAAGACATTTATTATTTGTTTTCTTAATTAATCTTTCACATTCTGTACACCTAATAAATTCCCCATCACCGATATAATTCAAATATTCATATCCAAGTTCTCTAAAATCACCTACATTAAAAACATGTTCTCCATCCATTTCAATAAAATTTACTCGAATATTCAAATTATCATTTTTATTTGAAAAAGAAATCAACCCAGTTTTCTCAAGATCATTCAAATATAAGAACTTATCATTTCGATACTTCACAGATACACGTGCTACTCTAAATATTTCTTTAATATCTGCATTAATCCAATTATTGTTATTTTCGGAAATACAATTATATAATTTGGCGTAGCATAACATAGTAAATAACAGTTTCTGATATTTCAAATTAGCTATATCAGAAATTTTATCTAATTCTTGCTGTGTAACGCCAATACAATTTAATTCTCTTAATGAATATTTATTAGCCTTTTTAGATATATCTTCAATAATATCTTCCCATAAAGCAGAATTATAATTTTTATAATTATTCTCCATAAATTCATTCATCTTACTAAAAGTCTGTTTTTTATCCAAATTTTTTTTGATTCTATAGTATTTTCCCAAAAGAAAGAGTGTAGAAGTTGGTTTATTTCCAACTTCTCCTTTTTCAATAATATGTTCAGCCTGTTTTACTTCACTTAATACAATTGACATTCACAATCCTCCGTTTCGGCAATATCAATCATAACTTTTATTTCAGTGGTGTTCATACGAAAATGCAATCCATTAAATTCAATTTCTCCATCTTTATCTAATGTTGGATACGAAACTATATAATTATTTCTTTTCAATAAATTCTGAATAAATGTTTCACCACAAACATCCCACGCAAATTGCTTACTGTACTTTGACTTTGAATAACATAAATCTAATACAATATTACATAATATATCTTCATTAGGACATCGTTCTAAACATTGCCTTTTGAATTCCTCTCTGAAAATATACTTTTGCATCTGCCTATCTTCGGATTTAATTCTTTCAGATTTAGCATATTGCATATAACTAGATACCTCACGTCTATACCGATCATAAATCTTTTTTATTTGTGTATATAGATGTTTTGAGTATTCAACATTACTTTTTAAAATGGAATAATCAAATGCATCAGATTCACAAGACTTTAAATTATCAAAAGTATTTTCAATTTTCCAACAAATTTTATTTATGGTACATGGGGCAATACCAAGCGGTAATCTTTGATAGTAGCAGTAAATGAATTTTTCTTCTTCTGGTGTTTTATTCACTTTAGCAAATAATTCATCTAATGTAATTCTAAAACGCATAATACACTTTTCGTTATTTGTTTTAATATATGTGTTCATTTTAGACTTTTCTGTTGGATATATGTATTGCATAAAATATGGTTTCTTATCAGCTATAAGTTTTCTGTTAAACCAATTTTCTTTTTTGTCGGCTGAAGTTTTCGCTTTGCTAATTTTGTTGGAAATCCAATTATACCATTTATCAGGCATTTCCTTAGCTTCAATTCCTTTGGTTTTATCAATTTGATTCTGTTGGTAAAGTTGACCACATTTGATGCGATAATCTAACATTCTATATTCGCGGCTATCTTTTTCATATCTTGCTTGTACTTCAAACATGGAGGTGATTTTGTTAGTAACTTCTCCAACAGCATTTCCAAAACTGTTAATATTTGACTGCATAATGTCATCTTCGGTAGGAATACATTTTGGAGCTTTGCGTTGTACACATACAATAGCGGGTAATTCAGTGGTATTATTTACCAATAAAGGAAAAGATGTATTAATTACACAATCCCCATCTTTGTCAAAGCCATTCATTGCATCTGCACAAGTATCCCAACTGTTAAAGATAGTAGGTGTAGTCATATACTTATAAAACTCATCCATTTCCTCATTGTGTACCACATTAAGTAATCTTATATTGTTATGAGAAGTCATTGGCGCACGAAAACTTACAATCTTATCTATGCCTTTATCAATCCAATACTTAGAATAAACCTGTCCTGCTTTTAACAGACCAGTTATCTCTAATCCAAACATTGACTGACAAAGAGAATAAGGGTCGCCCGATACTAAAGAATAATTAGCGGGAACTTTTAATACTCCAACTTTTGCATCATCAATTCGTTTTTTAATCATTGTATATAGTTGATTCTTTACATATGGATCATCCATCATCTTTGGCTCGATCATAAGAGCAGTAGCAAACGAAGTGTCTAAATGTTGAATATTTTTTTCGTTTAAACCAATTCCCTTGGTGTATAAAATTGTTTTTCTGTAATCATTAGAAAGAATATCTTTTATCTCAGAAACTGTTGGCGCAATTAATTCATCAATCTGTTCATCTGTAAAATCATAACTTTGCAAAAACTGATAATTCATAGTCCTAACATTTTCCAATTCTTCTTCAGATGATTTAGTAATAGCAAAAGTATAATGATTTTTTTCACAATTTTCTAAATAATTCTCAATAGAAGAGTAAGAGTTCCATAATTTAAGCATAGATTCTGTTAATATAAGCTCTATCTTGTTAATATCATAAGTATTTCCCCATACATCGGTAATAGTTTCTACATTATGTTCTCTGGCAAAGTTTTGAAAATCAACAGGGAATATAGCACCTTTACAAAACGAATTTCTAATTACACATCCTGGAAGTATAAAATTTTCACCAATTTCTTCTCCCCATCGTTCCATTAATAGGGGAATAGCTAATCCGTAACCATCACTATCATTTAATTCTACATCTTTGCCTTTGACATACTTCATACTTGGCTGATCTAAGCCAGTATCATCTAATTCAATAAAATCAGACTTAAAATGAGTGATACAATCATGAACTACGACAATACCATTAGGCATTGAGACGGGAGTGGAAGAGCTGCACACCAAGGCATTATATGCCTCTAATTTTGCTGGTGTAAATTTTTTGTTTAAATCTCTACCATTATCAATTCGTCTTTTTAATTCTGGTAATAGTTGTTCATTTACAAAAACAATAGTGTTGTTTTTTACACCGCCAGTTGTACCAAGTAATCGTCTGTAAGTAATTCCATTTATTTTAAAACCGTTTTTATAGATTTTCATGTAGTCTTTGTTATTATCTATAACTACACACACATAATCTTTCTTGAACTGATATTTGTCTAATTCATCATATAGTTTCTTTATTTTAGGGCGAGAATAAGCTAAATTTTTTTCAAGTTTCAGTTTCTTGATTTGCAGTTTAATATCAGCAATATGTACTTCTGGATTAGTAATATTATTCAGTTCATCTATAAATCTCATCATCTGACTTTCACTTAAAGCAATAAGTTCTTTATTTTCTCTCGCCTGTTTTATAGTTAAAGTTAAATTCCATTTTGCCCTACGGAGGCGAGAAGTATGTATTTTATAGACAAATCGCTGAGATGTTAAATGTTTACTCAATTATCTCGCACCTCCATAAATCTAATATCATCATCTCTGTATGACAACAAAACATCTTTATTTTTGATCATTAATGATAAAAGTATACTTTTTAAATGTTCAATGTCATCACCACATTTTTTAAAAAATTGCTTCTTATTGTGTGTTCCATCATAACAGTTGATGATTTCGTTTCCTAATTTACAAGTTAAAATAAGTGTGTCCTCCTTCCTATAATGTCAATTCCTGAATCATTGATTGTATTTGTTGTTAATTTCGATATTCCTGTTAATAGTCATGTCATAATCCTAATCAATAAGTTTTTTGCTAGGTATTTTTATAAGAACATATTGTTTTTTGATTATAACAGAACACTTTCCCCTATTAATTGATAATAAAGGATAATATATCTATCGTTTTTTAGATAAACCGCTACAGCCCTATGTGGCTCTAACAAAAAACCAAATTCAGTATCTTTTTCCATATGTTTTATGTCTGCATATAGAAAATTATCTAATTCTATAGTGAAAATATTTTCCCCGCTATCAATAATATAAATTTTATCTTTTATTTTTTCACATATAAATATAGGTGTTTCGTCCATAGACATGTTAATTAAATCTGAATCTATAATATCATCCAATTCTTTTGATGATACACGAATAAATACACTTTGAATTTTATTGCTTAAATTTTGCATCATTTGTATAAATACATTTTTATCTTCTATAATATTTTTTGTGTTATACATAAATTTCCTCACTTCATTAATTTAAGATATTATTTAATTTATATTCATTGTCCTCTTAATAAAATTTCTGCTCAATCTACAAAATATACAGGAACCTTATCAATTTCATTACTTTCTGCTATGTAAAACGAACTATACCCGTCGATCAAGTTAAAATCTTTGTCTAAAATAATTTGAGACTCAAATTCTCCTGTGCGAAACCAATACTCCATTTTTCGTTTTAACTTATTTTTATTGATTTGGGTTTCTCTCCAAGAAGGATTAATATTAATATCTTTTGTATAAACCCAATATTCATATCCACTTTCATAGATACCAAATAACTTTTTTATAAATCTAATAATCCCTTTCATTTGTTTCCTCCATAATTTCAATTTTGTAACCCAGCCATTTTAACAACTGTGAAATACTTTTTATACATTCCTCATGTATATATTCTCCAAAATCATTTTCAATATATGTTTCACCAGCATATATTTCATCCTGGCAGATAGAGCAGTGGTGAGATGCTTTTGGAGGTATATAATTAGGACACGCTATTAAACAAGGATTTCTTCTACAGAGCTTACACAATTATGCAGCACCTCCCTTATATTTCTCTAATTGTTCATAAACATAGCCGTCATTTGTTGTATAATAAATATCTCTGATTTCTAAATCTTTTATCGCAGCCATACAGGAAGGACAGGGACGTGCTAATCCATAAGGCTGATCTTTTCTGATGCGATAGATATACAGCTTAACTTTGGAAAAGTTAATATCTAAATATTTGATTGAATTAATACAATTTATTTCAGCATGTAATTTTGGCAGTAATTCATCAGATGATTTTCGATATTTATTATACTTTTTCTGCATTGGATGCGTTTTATTACAATTGCATCCAATACCAATCATAGTTCCTTGATAAACAGCAACACAGCCAATATGTATTTTGCGAAAGTCAGATATTAGTGCAACTTGTCTTGCTTTATCAAAATATTTATAAATCTGTGTTATAAATCATGACTCCGATTCCTCTTTTATAATCTGGTTCCAATCCAATTTAATTTTACAATGTGGACAATAGTCTAATTTCTTTTCTATATAGATTCCACAATGAGCACACCAATATGTAATTTTTGCAATTTTTAGTTCTTTAACTGGGCAGGATTTAACAATAGATTCTTCTTCATAAAAATCATTTCCTTTATCAAAGCATTTATATCTGTATTCATAATCTTGAATGTATTCTTCAAACTGACCCTGTAAACTTGAATTTTCAATGGTACTTCGTATAATAAATTCAATTGATTTTTTAGTCGCATAAACATATTGGGCGTCAATTGGTTGAATTATTTCAATATCTTTTCTCCATAATCCCATTGATACAAGATACTGATTTTTATTTTTATCATAGGAATAGCTACAGTCTATAGCATATCCTTCGTGTCCGCAGTCCTCTGGCAAATCAAGAGTCAAGGTTATTCTTTTATTTCTGTATTTAATCATTTTTCCTATTCCTTTCTTTTGACAATTCATAATTATTTACATTATTATTTTTACACCAGTTATCAAATTTCTGTGCAGCTGCAATTCTTTCAGCCATATTTCTTGAACCTGAATGTCCAGTGTTATAGTCTGATGGAAGTATGACACCTCCAAATGTTGAATGGTCTACTTTATAATTTCCTGTTCTGTAATATGTTTCTGGCATTGTCATATGTTTTTGTCATGTCTCCTTTTCTAATATTAAATTTTTTAATAGTGTTTGATTTTATCATGGTTAAAAGCTCCTTATATGAAGTTTGTGATGGTGGTAATATATATTTCTACATTTTCTTTTGAGATTCTTCTAAAATTTCTAACTGTTTTTAAATAGCTGTACTATAGTCATAATTAATATCTATATTTTGACTTCCTTTTTCGTCTTTTATAAAATGTCTATAATTAGCAAATACCTTTAGTGTAGTAAGAAATCCATATTTATCATCTTGTTTTTTATATCTGATTCGTTTTTCTTCTTGAAACTTCACAACATCCATTACGTCTAACATTTCTACAATCCGTGATAATTTTGTTTTGGGTGTGACCAGTGACACAGTTCCGAAATACTGAATGCCACTGTATCATTTAAGGATCTACGAGAACATAGCTAAGAAAATATGATTACTCGCTTATCACCAATTTCTTTGTTGTAGATTATTTCTCGTGGTATCTTTACATAGTTAGGCAAGTTATTACCTGCCTAATTTACTAAAGAATCAAATGTTCCAAAAGCTAATTTATTCTTTTTTGAACAACATTCGTTATATCTCATCAATAAACCAAAAGCTGTTTTAATCCCAACATTTTTTGTTTGTGTATAGGTATCTGCTTTTTCCTTTATTTTGTCAAAGGACGCTTTAGATATTGTTTTTGTATTTTTGTCTATAAAAACTTTTGAAAGTTCTTTATCTACAATAGATGATTTATAAATAGAGTAAAACTTTACAAATCCTTTTAAAAATGTTGCTTGTAAAGAATATTTACAACCATTGCATATATTTTTTAATAAGCAAAGTATATCTGCAAAATTAACATCACCGATTTCATCATATATTTCTTCTATAGTAGCAGCACATGCAAGTACATTTTCTTTTGCACCACCAGAATAAACAATTGAGAATCCAGATTTTTCAACACACTCAATAACATATTTCCATTTTGAGTCAAATTGAGAACGTGCTTCATAATCTTCATTTGTTCCATATGTACGTTTATAATTGTTTAATTGAGAGAATAGCTGATATTCATCCTGTTCTGTCATATCCCTATAAATGTGACATACAATAGTACCTTCTGAATCAACCATCATTTTTGCAAGTTTTCTCTTTTGTCCTTCTACAATACCGTACTGTCCATCACGATAACTAACATGAATAGGATCACATAGTTTATCTTCCCACGAAGAAGCCAACTCACGGACATCTGTTTCTTTAGGAGTTTTTTGACATTTTAATTTTGCATGTAAAATCTTACAAGATAAAACTTCTGTGCTATCAGGTACAAATAATCCATTCTTTTTTTTCATAATTAACAATTCTCCTTTACTTTCTCTTTGATTTTTTCTTCTAGTTCCATAATTGCTTCAATTACACTATCCAATTTTCCAATTGCATAATCTAAATCATTATTCTCCATTTTTTTATATACTTCATGTAAATTAAAGATTCTGTAATCACATGACTGTACATTTTCCAATAGAGTTTTTGCCATAATATCAAATTCTTGCTTTGGAACAATAGAATCCAAAACATTAACAGGCGTTTTAGTAGAAATAAGTGCATTTACTAACTGTTCTTCTGTAAAATCATCATTGGATTTTGCTTTGTTTTTTCTATTTGGTAGATGTCCTTGTTGTATTCCACCATATAATTGCGCAGCTTCTTGATATGTTTGTGGTTGGGAAAGAGATTCATTATTTATATTCTCTTTTTTCTTTTCATTTTTTTTCACTTTTTCATAGCCAGCATTTATACTTACTTCATTTGCAAGAACTTTCTTCTTTAATTCTTCATCATCAGAATTCATTACTTTGTTGAATCTTGCAACAGTTCCAGTACCAACCCCTGCCATTTTTGCCAATTCTTTATCTGTATGTGTGCTTTTAACTTTTTCTCCATTTGGAGAAGAAGTTAAATCTGTACGGGTACCTTGCGTTGATTTTGCTTGTTCTTGTATTTTTTTCTTAAACTTATCCATAACAGCAAGTCTTTGAGCAGGCGGGAGATTTCGTCTGCCTAATTGTGTATTGATCATCCATTCCATTACATCAATGATAGTAGCATTATCTCCAAGCAGTAATTCTTCAACAGGATATTCAATATTATGTTTTCTACACAATTCATACCGATTGTGTCCGTCTACAATAAAATCATTCCATATGTATATAGGTGCACCCTTGTATCCATATTTTAGTAGACTGTCCTCTAATTGTTTTTTCTCTTCTCCAGATAATGGTGGAATGAAATCTCTTAATTCTGGATTGATTTTTAATTCTCTCATCTGTTTCCTTTCTTTTGATAAATATATTTACAGTTAAATAGAATAAACTTACTTTAACTTGTGTCTCTCATTCTGTTTTAATCCTGGTAAAACTTTTTACTCACATATTTTTGTTCCCGTAAAAATAAAATTCCATATTCAAGTTCTTTTTCATAATCGTATTCTTCTTTTGTGCATTGAATAATTTGATCACTGCGAAAAATATATCTGTATGGACAAATATATATAATATCATCAGTATGCCATTTATCATTTGAATCTTTATACCGTGGCATTCTATAAGTTTTTATCAAGCCAAGTTGTTCTAATACTTCGGTTGCTTTTGCGATCATTTTTCTATCACTGCCAATAAAAGAGGCAATTGCTTGAAATTGTGAATAAAATATTTCTGGTTTGCTCTTTTTTGATTTTTCAGAATGTCCAGACAATTCATTTGTTCTAAGCCATGTAAATGCTTTTATATAAGATAAAAGAAGAAATAAAATACTTTTATTAAGTGGCTTATATGATGATTGATAGTTATTTATTATTTCTATTTCAAAATCATATAAAATACCAAAATTATTTTTTGGATTTAGTTTTTCAAAATTTAGTAAGGATGATTGAAAAGTATTCTGTATATATCTTTCTTTATCAAAATCAATAATATATTGTTTTTCAAAATACCAATCCATACAATCTCTAAACTTAGTAAAAATATTTTTTTCAGTACCCCTATGCCAGTTTGCTTTATATTTACACCATTGGATCATATAAATAGGAGAGTAGTGTACAGTATTTTCCCATGTCTGATTATAATTAAAATAAAGCAGGGTAGATATTCTATGTTCTGGTAGAGTATTTGCTAAGATTACTTCTTTAGGAATTTTTATAAAGCGATTTACTATACTTGGCAGTTTTATTGTTTCTGTTGGTGATTTATTATTTTCTATGTAAAAACATCTCCTTTCTTATATCCATTTAGTTTTTCTATTTTTTACACGATCATATTCTGCTTGTAAAATCTGTTTTCTTTCTTCGTATGAGTAGATTTCTTGAGAAATTATTAATTGTGCATCATATCTCTCTAATCTTTCTACATCGTCTAACTGATCTTCAGAAAAATAATTCCGTATTTGTTCATTGGAAGATATATTATGTTCTTTACGATATTGTGCAGCCGACATTCCAAGTATCACGATATTTAGTAATGAAAACTCAATAGAATATAAGTTGCCATTAGTAATCCACTCAGGAACACCGTTAAGTAATTCTTCTCTTTTTGTGATTAAGGCACCACGCAATTCTTTACAATTAATGAGAGTGTTTTTACGATTCTGATTCCAATTGGTACGATTTTTAAATGCTTTTTCTATAATAATGAAATATCTTCTGACTAAAGCACCAATATCTGTACGCTCTACCATCGCTAACTGTTTAGCACAATCAACAGTGAGATTATAGTCCAGCGTCTCTTTTGGCTGTAAACTGCTATTTTTTACGGTTTCATACTTTCGTGAAATCGTAAAATAATCCACATCCTTTATAAGCCGATAAGATTCAATACGGTTTTCAATCCAATCTGTAAATTGACGACCAGAATTTAATTGCTTATGTAAATCTCTAGCGTTGACTTTTGAATCGCTTTCATCAGACTGTAAAACAGGCAAAAGTGCCTGATATTCAAGGATTGTAGAGATTTCATCATCTAATAATCCATATTGTTTTAATTCTTCTTCAGTAAATTTTCCATTTTTAAATGATTTGCTTTCATATAATTTTTCTTTTCTTGGTTTTGTGGTATTTTTCTTTGTAGCTCTCATAATCTTATTCCTTTCATTTTCTGTGATTTTTAAGGTATGTCACATCAGAGTGTGATATACTTGAAGAAAAAATGGCAAAGTATATCACACTACAGTGTGCAGAATCAGCCGTCTCTTTATAATAATAGACTGTAATAATAAATAAAGACTACTACTATCGTAATTAATTGTTGGTTTCTAATGATGATTGATTGTGTTATATAATTATTTCTCTAAATTGTTTTCAGTCTTAGCTGCTAATTCATCAAATATATTTTTTATTTCCATTACAATCAGTATCTTTATCTATATGTAATTTTTCCATAATAAAATCAAGTGTTAATGTAA
>ERZ778515.2442-NODE-2442-length-10660-cov-3.261763_pt1 | contig 10660 bp, 8 predicted proteins | sample MGYA00510343_ERZ778515 | MGnify/ENA primary metagenome ERZ778515 (study PRJEB29527, sample SAMN07138965) | mouse gut metagenome | material: feces | host: mouse | place: China:Nanjing | collected 2016-01-25 ...
ACGGACTGCTCACTTGCACCAGCACACAGCATCATTAACATCAATACCCAGAAAACTTTATTTTTGCATAAGTCTATAATGGACATTCCGGTTTCACCTTCCGCAATAACTGGTATCATTGGGGTTTTAGCAAATAAAAACGTATTATATAGCGGCACAATTACCCAGAGAATGGTTAATATTTTCCAATTTTGTATCCCAAAAATACGAAAAAACAGTGTGGAAAGCAATACAACGCCCACATGCCCCCAACAATAAAATGAATGCAGCAGACTCATTGCTTTTTCTTTATTATCTGTTGGGCAGCTATCCATTATCGGACTAATTAACACTTCAATCAAACCGCCGCCAAGCGCATATATTGCAACGGAAATCAACAGTCCGGTGTATGCATTTGGAAGTATTTCCGGAAGAATGGCAAGCCCAAGCAACCCTGCCGCCGAAAAAATATGTGCAATCATAATAGATGCTCTGTAACCGATTTTGTCAACAAATCCTGTTGACAGCAAATCAACCAGCAATTGAATCCCGAAGTTAATCGTTATCAACATTGTGATTTGCCCCAGCGGTATTTGGTATGTACTTTCAAATGTTAAAAATAATAACGGAACAAAGTTATTCACAATTGCCTGCACAATATATCCGATAAAGCAGGCATACACTGTCTTTTTGTATTTTTCATTCATCAGTAAAACTCCTTTCACCAACATTACACCACCCTGTTTCCTTTCATCAATTTTTTAGAATAATTTACAATATGATAAAAATGTCAAAGGGTGCTAAATAATGTAATTTTTTCTATCCATTTTCTTATAGCCTTTACAATATGTCATTATATCATCATTTATATTTATTTCAATTGCATTTTCTCACAATTTAGTGTGATCCTAATATTGATACCGATTTCGATACCGAATAAATATTGCTACCGACAAAGCAAGTGCCATAAGTTCTGCGACTGGCGTTGCAAGCCAGATCCCGTTAACGCCCAGAAGCGCCGGAAGCACCAGCATGGTTATCAACATAAACACAAATGATCTCGAAAACGCAAGCACCGCCGAAACCAATCCGTTTGATAACGCTGTAAACATTCCGCTTGCAAATATATTAAATCCAATAAAAAACAACGCGATAGTGCAGATTCGATTCCCTGTAACCGCTAAATCATACACGGGATTCTCTGGACGGGCAAACACCGAAACCAGCGGTTTTGTTAATAAAAAGGACGCAGCTACCGTTAAAACAGAAATTGCGGCAATCACTTTTAAACTAATTGCAACCAATTTTTTCAGCTTTGATTGGCTGTCTGATAATTCGCTATGTGCATCACGATTTTCCTGATAATTTTGCACGGTATTATTAAATTGATTATCGGAAAAGTCACCTTTCCTAATGTTTTTTCGAGATTTCTGCCCTTTCGAGATTCTTGTCTTTTCTAATGGTGTTTCGTGAATATTCTGCTCGCCATAATAATAACTAATCATGGGAGCAACACCATAAGAATATCCTGTATAGAGCGAACTAACAAACATTAGTACGTACATAATAATCGTTACTGCTGCCACACCATCCTCTCCCACATAGCGGAGCATTGTCCAGTTAAACATCATTGTGATAATTCCTGTAACAAGTGCGGTTGCCATTTCAGAACACCCGTTAGTAGCTGCATGGATAAGTACCCGAAAGCGAAACACTGGCTTTTTGAAATGCAGCAGACTTTTTTTCTGGCTAAACACGATAAAACCAACTACCGCTGTTACAGAATATCCAAGTCCTGTAGCAATTGCAGCGCCGCTGATGCCCATATCAAGCAATGCAATAAATACATAGTCCAACACCATATTTAATACCCCGCCTGCTACAGAACAAATAAGGGAAAGCGTTGCTTTTTCACTGGCAATCATATAGAGCGTAAAATTGTTCATAAGCAAAATAGGAATGGTAAACAGTAGATAACGGCTTAAATATTCCACACAATATCCCTCTACCTCCATAGATAAATGCATTCCTGCAAAAATGGAATCCATAAGCAGAAAGCCCAATACACTCATTATCATCCCAACCAGAATATTTACAAGTATTAAAAATGTAAAATCTTCTTTTGCCTCTTTACTTTTCTGCTGTCCCATTTTTTTCATAATTACCGCGCTGCCTCCCGTGGCAAGCATCGTAGAAATCGCCGTTACAAGCTGAATTATCGGCGCTGTCAAATTAATCGCAGACAATGCATTCGTTCCAATTAAATTAGAAACAAATAGACCATCAACCATTGTATAAAATGACATAAAAACCGTCATTGCAATGGTTGGAACAGCAAACTTTAAAATATTTTTTAAGGTAACTGGTTTTTCGTATACATTTTGGTTTTTCGCTGTGTTTTCCATAGTTATTCCTCCATTTCTTGATTAATATATTGCTTTTTATGGTTCTATCATGTATCATAAACTATACAGTAACTGTACAGTCAATAAGAAAATTTGAAAATATATGTTGATGTATCATTGGGTTTTTCCTTCTACGCAGCATATATTACCTAATTATGCAATATAAACTGTACGAAATTTAAAATATTTTAATTTTGATTTGTTTATATATCATTTTATATATACTCACGAACGATTAGATTTTCCTTTCTGCCCGGCACATATTGCCTGCTTATGTGATATGGGCTGTGCAGAAATTGGAAAATCTTAACGATCGTCAGTATAATACTGGAGGATTTTAAAAATGGAGGAGAAAAGCAAACTGCTAACGATTGGGCAATTTGCAGCGCTGCATGGCATAAATAAAAAAACGTTGATGTGGTATGATGAAATCGGCTTATTTTCACCTGCTGTTGTAAATTCAGAAAACGGATATCGGTATTACAATTATTATCAAAGTTCCATTTTAGAAACCATTTTGCTGCTGCGGGAATTGGATGTGTCAATCGCCGAAATACAAGCGTTTATGCAAAACCGTTCGGCGGCAAGTTTAAAAATACTTTTAGAGGAAAAAATCGCCGCACTCGATCGCAATATTACCCATTTAAAATCGGTGCGCAAAACAATGTGCAACCATTATCAAAATATGGTAACACTTCTGACAATGGATTTATCAAAAATCAACATTATAGAAAAAGAGGAACATTGTCTGGTAACTGTCGATATCAGCAAGGAAACCTCCTTTGACAAAGAAGTAGAAATGATTACTGCGGAAACACAAAAATACCAACTTAGACGTCTGCATGACGCCTCCTATGGAACAATGATTTCCGTTGCAGACCTGTTTCAAGGGAACTTTGGAAATTATTTTAAACTGTTTATTGAAATCCCTTATCCCATTCAAAAAACGGGGCTGCATATACAGCCTAGAGGAAAATATATTCAAGCATTCCACAAAGGAAACTGGGAAAACATAAAACAGAAATATCAAGAAATACTAAAATTTTCTTATGACCAAGGACTTACTTTAAGTGGTTTTTCATATGAAATTGGGATAAATGAAAATGTAATTGATTCAATTGAAGATTATATTACAAAGATTGAAATTCCTATCCATGGATAATATATTTCCGTTGATATCCTTATGCAGCTACGCTATAATAAACCATATTGATTTTCACAAAGCTTGTTTAACAAAATCAAAATACTTGTCCTATTTCATATTATTTTTGATTATCACGAAAAGAGGCACTATGACATCACAATCTATATTAGTAATTGAAGACGACAAAAAACTTAATAATTCAAACGCACAAATCCTAACAGAAGGGAGTCACCAATAATGCATTTGTTTATGTGTACAATGGCTGCTGGTTTAGAGGGGATTGCGGCTGAGGAATTATCTACCTGTTTCCCTAAAATAACAATGAAAGACATCAAACGTGGCAAAGTCTTTTTTGAGAGCGGCGAATCGCTCGAACATCTGCGACGTCTGCGGTGTGTTGACAATATTTATCTAGTGCTTGGCACAATGCATATCGGAACACATAAAAACGATTTAGTGTGCCTTGATCAAGCGGCTGCGCAGATTGATCTGCGCAGAGCCATTACATTTACTGCATTGCAGGAAACGCCCCGCATCCTTGTCAGCGCAAGCAAAAAAGGCAAACATACTTATTCGCGGTTTGACTTATCTGCTCGCTTCTCACAAATATTAGTGCAAAAATATCATTATATAGAAGGCGGCAGCCAAAATTTTAATCTTGCGATACGTTTGGATTTAGAAAACGGGGAATGTATGGTTTCGGCGCAGCTTACAGAAGCTGCATTCCGGTTTCGTGGAAACTGCTATACATTTCAGACAGGCGGTATCCGCCCGACGGTAGCAGCTGCGTTAATTTGGATTAGCCGTCCAGCGCCGGAAGACGTATTTTACGACCCTTTCTGCGGTTCCGGCACTATTCCAAGAGAGCGGGCATTCTACAAAGCACGGCGGATTATTGCAAGCGATATTAATGCTGAAATCGTTGCAAGCACACGAAATAATCTGCCAAGTCAGATAAAATTATTCTGCTGCGACGCACAGAAATTACGCGCCGCAGATCACAGTATTGATGTGATTGTATCCAATATTCCTTGGGGAAAACAGATTCCAGTTGACAATATTTTAAACTTATATACATCTTTTTTGCGGGAAGCCAAAAGAGTATTATCCGAAAAGGGGCGGATGGTTTTATTAACGGATCATGAGGAAATTGTGCAGGCAGCAGCAGAAAATCAAATGAATATCCAACGAATTACAACAGTCAGCCTGCATGGATTGCTGGCGGGAGTGTATTTTATTTCATAATCGCTGCCATTGTATTCGACAACAAAATATGATATTATAATTACATCTATAATTAACTATAAGTATAAGTAAATATATCTACTTATTTACAATTTATACTAGTACAGCATTGCGCAAATAACGCCGACTTACAACTATAATTATATGAAACAGACCATGATTGCTATTTTAATAGCCGAAATAATATAAAGGAGGATGCCTATGAATACAAACAATTCAAATAAACAAATTTTTTCCTTACCAGAGGAGGAATTAACAGACTGCGAAGTTTTAGTAATGCGTGTAATTTGGAACAGTGCCGAAATTATGTCTATCCAAGAAATTACTTCCAAAATCAATCATACATTTCATAAAGATTGGAAAACACAAACCGTTTCGACATTCCTTAGCCGCGCCGTTAAAAAAGGCTATTTGGAAATGAAACGCAATGGAAGAAGTTTTGACTACTATCCGCTTGTATCCGAACAAGAATATGGAAAACGCGAAATTAATAAATGTGTCGAAATTTGGAGCGACGGCAAATTAGAAAATTTAATTGCTTCCTTTTCAGAAACAAACAAGCTTTCGGAACAGGAAAAGATGCAGATAAGGAGGGTTATCAATGATATGGACTAGATTATGTATTACCTATATTGTATTTTTATCTGCTGCAGGCAGTTTATCCTACGGGCTTACTGTATTATATCGAAAATATATGCGTTCCCTTCACGCAGTAACTGCTGAAAATCCAGTTTCGATACTAATTTTGCAAAAATTAATACTGATATTATATTGGATACCCATACCGTTTCTGCGGATCTATTTCTCACGAATTGATTATTATAAAGGGCGTAAAGCATACATTGGAGGATTTATCTGTGTAACCACACCGACAATGACAATCTTTTTTAATACACTTGCTTTGGTATGGTTGGCAGGTTTTTTATATAATATAACTAAATATATAGTTGAAATTTTCCGATTATATACTGTAGAACGTGGCAATATTCCTGTGGAGCATCCATCGCATATTCGTATATTTGAAACGTGTCAAAAGCAATTTCACACAAAGAAAGTAACACTCTGCCAAAATGATTTGCTTTTGTCGCCAATAACGGCTGGATTTATCCGACAGCATATTATTTTACCATATAAAAATTTTACGGAAACACAGCTTTATATGATATATGAACACGAGTTTATCCATATACAAAACAAGGATATTCCTTGGCGGTTGTTTGGTTTGATAACATCATGGATTCATTGGTTTAATCCGCTGATTTTTTCACAGCTTCAAGAAATGCATTGTTTACAAGAAATGGTATGTGATTATACTGTACTATCCAATCAGCGGCTACGAAAAGAATCTACATCAGAAGATATATCGGAGAATGATTTATTATCTTGCAATACATATTTTACGCCCAAAGAATATGCTGTTTTTATGGCAGAACTTAGCAATAATACTATTTTTTACTCAGGAACTTCCGCATTCTCAGAAAACAAAAGTCAATTAACAAGGAGGATTGAAGCAATGGCAAATCAAAGCAAATGGACAAAACCAAAGAAATGGATAATTGGACTTGGCTGCTCCTGTTTAACAGCGCTAACCATAATACCAACTACCGTATTCGCGGAGGGTACTGCAAGATTGCAGGAAGCATGGCTTCAAGCAGAAGCCGTTGAAACAGAAGCAGAGCCGCAAAACCTTTCTGATCCAACAATTGAGGAACATTCGTATGCAAGTGAAGATGATGGTGTAATAGAAATTTATCTTGGCGATGACAATATTATGGAATACTCTTCTAGCGTCAACGTAGAAGGAACAGTTGATAGTAATACAAGAGTTGTGTATGAATACCATGAAATGACAGATGACGACTCCATTAGTATTGTTGTTAAATGCACTCCCAGCGATGCAAAATATCGGATAGGCATTATCAATAAAGATTCCGGCAAAACTGATTATATTACAGGTACAGGAAAACTGAATCATGACTTTATTATTACAGAAAGTGGAACGTATTCCGCCTATGTAGAGAATTGCAGTAATTCAACGATTACTGTAGATGGTTTTGCAAATTATTTAAACTAAAATTTGAAGGGGCGGATATATCTTTTTCTCCCCCTTTGAATATATTTATTACAACTACATAAGTAGTAGAAAGGAGGTTCATAATGCATTCAGATAAATATTACTAAAAAACAAAAGAATACTAAAATACAACGAATTCGCAAACGTACTATATAATACATTATTTTAAAAGAGTTTTTCAATATTAATAGTACGTAAATTACTGATGAGTAAAATAATAAATATTATAAACCAAATTTACAGAGATATGGAGGTTATTAAAATGAAATTCAAAAAAATACTTAGCATTTTTTGTGCTGCTTCTGTTTTCTTTTTTAACAACGGAACATCTGCGTATGCAGCAGAGATATCTACAACAGAATCATCTGTTTCAGAATTATCCAACGAAGTTGAAACTCCCGATAACGTACCAGATTCTGAGCCAGAATATATTGCCGAAGATGAGATATCGCTTGAAGAATTAAGGAATTTGACAGCACAAAGTGATACTGCAACTGACAACACTTCTGTTAAAATTCCTGATATGCTATTAAATATTTCAACATACTTGGATAATACTAAAAGCATATCCTTAAATGATTCCTCTGATATCGAATTAGAAATCAGCAATCTGGATTCTTCCGCAATAATAGCAGATTTATCATCAATTGAGAATAGCCGAAGCGCATCGAGTGCTACAAATTATTTCACAGACTATCTATCCGAAAAAAATGATTCAAAATATGTTGTATTTCCCATGAGTGAAGGAATGATTGTGAATGCAACCCTGCAGAGTCCTAATAAATCCAATTTAGATTATAATTTAGTATTGGGTAGAGTAGATGACGAAGGAAATGTCACACTTTTTAAAGACTGCCCATTGACAACATATATCGATCCAAATACCAATAAGACATTAGATGAAAGTATCTCTTATGTCCATAACGAAGCTACTGTTGGAACTTATGCTGTTTTCGTAGTATCAGTTAATGGCGGAAGTTCTACTGACAGTTTTACACTAACATTAAGCCTTGATGCTGCTGGTTCCTATGATAATAATGAACCAAACGATAACGCATTTGAGGCAGTAAAAATGTCTGGTCTTAGTGCTGATGGTACACTACACGTTGAAAATGATCAAGATTGGTATGTTACAAGCGGACACAAAGGTCCACACAATGTTACTGCTGGAAATTATAAAGCAGAAGTCTATTATGCAGTTGGTGACAATCAATTGGCAATGGCAGACTTCTTAGATGGTAATTATATTTTAAGTGAAAATATTGTTTACTATATTAAAGTATATTCTAATACTAAAGGTGAGAATTTTACATATGGAAATTATACATTGCAATTGACAGATAAATCTATGTATTCTACAATGGAAACAGCATTTGATTTCGGTGACTGGGAAAACGCAAAATACAAAAAGCCGACTGCTCTGCCTAGAGGACAGATAGATGCCTTTTATAAATTTTCGCTTGATGCAGAAGACAAAGTATATGCGAATATTTTCCCATTAGCAGAAGGAGCAGAAACAATATTAATTTTCTATGATAACAATGGTAAGCCTATTGATTATGGATTTACTGGTAGTGAATCCGTAACAGATCTTCCAGTAAAAGGATTAATTACACGTAATAATTCCAGCCTTAAATCTTTAGTTGTTAATGTAGATGGGACTAAGACAAACAAAATTGCATATATACAAGTTGTTCGCTTAAATCCTAGAAGAATATCAGCATCTGGTGCTCCATTCATCGATACTAGAATAAAATCAGCACGTGGCACATATACATTTTCCGGCACTGCCCAAAATTCGGGAAATGGAACCTCTACTGTTTTAACCTTAGATCTCACTAATGTTTCAGGTATTCCAAAAGATTCCATTGTAAAAGACATATATACAACTAGTGATATTTCAAATAGTGTAGGAGGCATACACCATCAATTAAACCCTAATGGATTAGGTTGGATTTCTGCCAAAACAACAAACGCAGAGCATGGTACATTTGATATCAATGAAAGTGATAATTTAAAGGTAAAACAATTATGGGGATTTCGATACACCCAAGCAGCTTATATGAGTACCACTATGAGAAATGTACAATTAAACATACAGTTTAACTATGATATACAACATACTAATTATGAAATACTCCAATAAATCCTTATAATGTAATTTTATTTAATATGGGTCGATCCCTTTGAATGAGAACCTCAAAGGGATTGCTCCATACATAAGATGTTCTAGACTTTTTAACAATTGTATTCTTATTAAACTGATTAGGAGGCATAAAATGAATATAACTTCTGTAACAACAAATTATTCAAACGAGCAAATAAAAAAATCTAATAATACAGTTAAAACCAAATCTGTATCTGACACAAAAGAAGTTAGTACAAACAATAAAGAAACATCCTCGAAAAAAAGTCAAAATACATCCTCGAAAAATATCAAAAAAGATAATGATGGCACTACTTTTCCTGTACCATATATTATTGTTCATTTATATGAGTATCAAAAAGTTGTTGATGCACACTATGCAAAAGAAAACGAAAAGAATATGTCTTTTTCAAATCCTGAAGGACATATTAATGATAAATATTATAATAAAAACTCGCCTTATTATATTAAAGATCTAACACAAAGGGAACGTGTTTGTTGTTATAATGCAGAAATGACTGTTTTAGATGGAAGAAGCCCTGCGATAGATCCCTACGACCCTGTTATACAGAAAACTTTCGGTCATGGAGCCTCAGAGGTATTATGGAACGAAGAAGTCCGCAATGATCTTAACAATACCATTAACCAACTTTTTGAAGAAAATGGAATTGTTATCCCAGAAGATACAGATTTAAAACTTCTTGCTGACCCATTCAAATATGAAATCCATGCAAGCGGCGTTGATGATGCCTTAGCAAAAAAAATAGAACAAGTCTTAAATCAGGGGAAAAATGGACTTTTTCTATATATGCATATTAAATCATGCAACCCTGAAAAAAATGGTTTTGATACACCAAGACAATATATGGCTGATGTCGCCTATCAAGATAGGGCATTTTTATGGACTGTGGTCAATGACCTTACTGGCTATGATATGAGAGAATTAGAATGTAAAGATGGTATTCTCTATACACCAGAGGGACGTAATCTATGGGAAATAGTCAAAGAAAACTATGAAAAGAAATCTTCTGAAGGTACAATGGAAGATATTTCTATATGGACTATCTTTGATGAATACCAGCGGTTTATTGGATATGGCTGGGATATGGAAACAGAAATCGGACTCGCTATAGGTTATAAAAATGGTTCCCTCTACGACCTTGATACGGAATATGGATATGGTCCCGGACAAACACAATGGCTGGATAATAAGAAAGAACAAATGCAAAAAGAATGGGAAAATTATCAAAGAGAACGCAAAATTGAAATTGAAAGTCAATCTTCTGTTTTCACCCCTTCCACAATATCCTATGACGAAGAAGAACAACGAGCAAACCGCGAACGGCTAGGCGAACTTTTGCAAAATTATCAAAAATCTGTATCTATATTAAATCCTGTTGAAATGGATGAAAAATTCCGCAAGGAAGTATCAGAAATACTTACAAAAATGATGCGGGATGGCAGCGCAAAACCACTTACAGATGTCGTTATAGAATTACATCAAAATAAAACAGCAGGGTTTGATGCTAAAGCATAACAATATTTATACAAAAGGACAACAACAATATGAATAATTTAAAACATAAAAGCACTGCAGAAACGATTTGAAACGTTCAAATTTTTCATACTGTTTTAAAGATATAGGTCTATATTACCAAAATATAATA
>ERZ778515.2444-NODE-2444-length-10655-cov-8.279623_pt1 | contig 10655 bp, 10 predicted proteins | sample MGYA00510343_ERZ778515 | MGnify/ENA primary metagenome ERZ778515 (study PRJEB29527, sample SAMN07138965) | mouse gut metagenome | material: feces | host: mouse | place: China:Nanjing | collected 2016-01-25 ...
CTCTTGCAAGCAAGCTTGCATCGGATTTCTTGACCTTTTGACCCTGGTATCATATTATTGGTATTATTCTGGCGACTTATGAATGGCATGGCTCAGTAGTGACAACAGTAGCTTATAGGAAAGAGAGAAAGCGAATGATATCAAGCACAGCAAACAGCAAAGTAAAACGGCTGGTAGCGCTTACACAAAAGGCAAAAGCGCGCAGAGAAGCGCAATGCTTTGTCGTGGAAGGGACACGAATGTTTTGTGAGGCGCCAGCAGATTGGATTCAAGAGATTTATGTCTCAGAATCGTTCTTGCATCGTTGTGAGAACGAAGCAAACGCAGAGATAAGATGCATTCTGAACAGTCATTCTTATGAAGTGCTTACTGATACTGTGTTTCAGAAAGTTTCTGATACGCAGACACCACAGGGTGTACTCTGTGTTCTTTCCATGCCACAGTATGAGTTGACTGAATGGATTGAGAATTGGACTGCGGATAGGAAAAAGACACCATTATTTGTGCTTCTTGAGGATTTGCAAGATCCGGGAAATTTAGGAACGATACTGCGCGCGGGAGAAGGTGCAGGTGTGGATGGGGTGATTATGACTAAAAAAACAGCCGATATTTTTAATCCCAAAACAATACGTGCAACGATGGGGTCTATCTATCGCGTTCCATTTTTTATAGTGGACACGCTCATTGGAACAGTGGAACTTTTAAAGAGAAAAGGAGTGGCAGTTTATGCGGCGCATCTCGATGACAGTGTGACATACGATATCCCAGATTATACACAACCAACAGCTTTTTTGATTGGTAATGAAGGAAATGGACTTCGCCGAGAAACAGCAGCGTGCGCAACACAGTATATAAAAATTCCCATGGCAGGTCAGGTGGAGTCGCTTAACGCTGCTATGGCAGCGGCAATTTTAATGTACGAGGCAGCAAGACAGAAACGCAAAGTATTTATCTAAAAGTTGATTAATTATTACACATTCTTTACAGAAATAATCACTCAGAATAGAAAGTGGGAAAGGAAAGCATGAGAATTGGTTTTATAGGGCTAGGGAATATGGCTTCTGCTATGATTGGTGGCATGTTGGATACAGGATTATTTAAACTAGGAGAAATTATTGGTTCTGCCAGGACACAGGAGACAGCCGATAAAATAACAAAAAAATTTGGAATTTGTACTGGAACAGACAATGTGTTGACTGCGCAGGAGGCAGATGTGTTAATCCTTGCTGTCAAGCCAATATTTTTGTCGGAGGTAATTACTGAAATCAAAGATATTGTAGATGGAAATAAGCTAGTGATTTCGATTGTTGCAGGAAAATCCATTTCTTGGATAGAACAAGAATTTGGTAAAAAATTGCGTCTAATCCGTTGTATGCCAAATACTCCGGCAATGGTAGGAGCAGCATGTACTTGCATTTGTACCAAAGAAGATGTAGATGAATCTGATAAGGCGACTGCACTCCAAATTATGAGTAGTTTTGGCAAAGCAAGTGTTCTTCCAGAACGCTTGATGGACAGTTTTATTGGGGTGGCTGGGAGTGCTCCTGCATATGTGTTTTTATTTATTGAGGCGATGGCAGATGCGGCTGTGATGGCTGGATTGCCAAGAAATCAGGCATATGAATTTGCAGCGCAGACAGTACTTGGCAGCGCTAAAATGGTGCTTGAGACAAAAATGCACCCAGGTGTACTCAAGGATATGGTATGTTCTCCTGCTGGAACTACCATTGAGGCGGTAAAGGTGTTAGAGGAAAAAGGCTTGCGGGCAGCAGTGATTGATGCAGTCAGTGCATGCGTTGAGAAATCCAAAAACTTGTGACAGACAGGCACACAAAGGACAAAGTAACAATAACATAACAATAACTATTTATTAAAAACAGGAGTTCGAGACTTGACAAGTCGCGAACTCTTTGCTATTATATAAAATCGTAATAGGTGTTAATAAATACGTAACATTTTGTTGCAAAAATGTAATGATGTAATAAAATATCATTATCAAGAAATGGAGCAGATTATGAAGACAAATTGTAAAAAGTGGAAATACTTGCTATGCGCTATGGCAGTTATGACCGCGTTTTCGTCCAATCCCTATAGTACACTGGCAGCCGATATGCAAGTGCGCCTTGTGGATAATGTGGGCAAAAAACAGGAAACCACATCAGACAAGATGAATTCAGCAGAGAACAATAGAGAGTTTGCAGTGACAGCGGGTGCAGCAGATGTTCTGGATACACAGGATTTCTATGTCGCGAGAACGGTTATTGCGGATGCAAGTGCTTCAGAGAAAGAAAGTTTGGAGAAAAGTATTATTAAGAAAAGTAATGCATTGGCTGCATTTACAAAAGGAATGATGGTTTTGCAGCCACAATTGTTGCCGGAGTCAAACTTTGTGATGGCGAAAGTCAATGAGTATGCCAATATCAGAAAAGATGCAGCGCAGGATTCTGAGAAAGTTGGTGTGCTTTACAAAGATTGCGGTGGAGATATTTTAGAGAAGAATGATGAATGGACAAAGATAAAGTCCGGTGATGTGACTGGATGGATTAAAAATGAGTATTTGCATTTTGGAAAAGAGGCAGAAGAACTTGCAAAGGAAGTGGGTGTTCTGACAGCATACTCCAATACAGAGACTCTTAGAGTTAGAAAAGAGCCAAATCTCGAGGCAGGGATTGTCGGTCTGCTTGCTGACGGTCAGGCCGTAGAAGCGATTGCAGAAGAAGGAGACTGGGTAAAAGTTAGTTATGAAGGTGCTACAGGATATGTTGCTTCAGAGTATGTGCGAGTAGAATTTGGTGTTGATACAGCAGAATCTATGGAGACAATAAAAGCGAGAGAAGCGGCGGAGCGTGAGCGCGCAGCAGCGGCAGCAGAAGCAAAACGTGTACAGCGGAAAGAGGCTGTGATGGCAACAGCAACGGAACTTGAAATCCTTGGAGCATTAATTCAATGTGAAGCAGGGGGAGAACCATACGAGGGGCAGGTTGCAGTTGGTGCAGTCGTAATGAACCGTGTGCGCAGCAGCGGTTATCCTAATAGTATTACAGAAGTAATCTATGCATCGGGACAGTTTGTGCCAGCGTCAGGAGGACGTATGGAATCCTTGATTTTGAATAAAACGACAAGAGCTTCTTGTATGCAGGCTGCACAGGAGGCGATCAATGGTGTATGTAATGTGGGTGATGCATTACATTTCAGAAGAAATAATGGTAGACCAGGACTTGTGATTGGAAATCATGTATTCTGGTAATCGTATCAGTTTATTTTCTTTGCATAGGTTTGTGTGCAAGAGAAGTTACTGTTCGTGTTTTGTTTGATTTTGGTATAATTTTATGCATTGAAGGCATAAACAGAATAAATCACGTACACAGAATGCTAAAGTGCAAGCATTTTGCGTATGTGATTTTCACTGCGTTAATGGACGAGTGAACTGTAATTAAGAAAAAGCGTAGTTCGCAAAAGAACTGCGCTTTTTCTTGCCCCTTTAAAAAAATTGTAGTAAAATACAAATAATTGATATTGATTTAGGTAAGTCTGTGCTCAATACGTAACTGTTCAGCGTGTTATCTGAATGGTTACGATAATTTTGATATAGGAGGGAATTGTATGGATTTAAAAGGACGGAATTTTTTGACATTAAAAGATTTTACGCCGGAGGAGATTATATATTTAGTTGATTTGGCGGCAGAATATAAGGATAAAAAGAAAAAGGGTATCTTGCATGATAATCTTCGCGGCAAGAATATTGTTTTGATTTTTGAGAAGACAAGCACACGCACGCGCTGTTCTTTTGAAGTGGCAGCACATGACCTTGGAATGGGAACAACATACCTTGATCCGTCAGGGTCTCAGATTGGAAAGAAAGAGTCTATTGCGGACACCGCACGTGTACTTGGCAAAATGTACGAGGGGATTGAGTATCGTGGATATGAGCAGGCGATCGTGGAAGAACTTGCAAAATATGCAGGCGTTCCCGTTTGGAATGGCTTGACAAATGAGTATCATCCAACGCAGATGCTTGCAGATATGCTTACGATTAGAGAGCATTTTGGACATCTCAAGGATATTCGATTGACTTATATGGGAGATGCTCGTTACAATATGGGTAATTCCTTGATGATAGTATGTGCGAAATTGGGAATGCATTTTACAGCATGCACAACAAAAGAGTATTTTCCAGAGGAAGCTCTTGTAGCCCAATGTAGAGAATATGCAACACAGTCAGGCGCGACCATCACACTTACGGAGGATGTGGATGCAGGGACAAAAGAAGCAGATGTTATTTATACAGATGTGTGGGTATCAATGGGTGAACCAGAGGAAGTTTGGGAAGAACGCATCACAAAACTTTCGCCATACAAAGTAACGAAGTCTGTCATGGACAACGCAGGAGAAAATGCTGTGTTTTTACATTGTTTACCTGCATTTCATGATTTGAAGACAAAAATTGGAAAAGAGCAAGGAGAAAAATACGGTTTTACAGAATTAGAAGTGACAGATGAAGTGTTTGGGTCAGCCCAGTCACTCGTATTTGAAGAAGCAGAAAATCGTATGCACACAATAAAAGCAGTGATTGCGGCAACACTTGGCGCAGTGTAATATTTAATCACATCAATTGGATAAGTCTTTCACAGGGCAAGTTTGTATTTACGCCCAAATTCTCAGACTTTGGTAAAATGGAGGATTTGTATGAAAAATGAGGAAATACTGAAAAAGTTACGCGATGCCAAAGGATTTGTGAGTGGTCAGGAACTGTGCACATATTACGGTGTATCACGCACTGCTATCTGGAAAGTGATTCGACAGCTTGAGAAAGATGGGTATGTGATTGAGGCACAAAACAATAAAGGCTATCGCCTTGTAGAAAACGAGAATGCAGATTTGTTTTCCAAGGTGGAGATTGAAAGCAAAATAGAAACCAACTGGGTTGGCAGAAATATTATTTTTCACAAGGAAACCAGCTCGACAAACATTGACGCAAAGGAACTTGCGGAGAAAGGGGAAGCGGCAGGCACCGTAGTTGTGGCAGACATGCAGACTGCGGGGCGTGGCAGGCGCGGCAGAGGTTGGGTATCTCCGGCAGGAAAGGATATTTATATGACAGTTGTGTTGCGACCACAATGCAGACCGGAGAAAGCTTCTGTGTTGACGCTTGTGATGGCGCTTGCAGTCTTGAAGGCAGTTTCAGAGCAGATACCACAAAAATGTAGTATTAAGTGGCCCAATGATATTGTGGTCAATGGAAAAAAGATCTGTGGAATTTTGACTGAGATGAGCGCAGAGTTGGACGGAATCCACTATGTTGTTATCGGGACAGGCATTAATGTAAATCAAGAGTTTCTTGCAGAGGAAATACAAGAGACAGCAACCGCGTTACGCATTGAGTGTGGGCATCAGGTAAACCGCGCAACATTAGTGGCACGCACACTTTATTATCTTGAAAAATATTATGCTATTTTTGAAGAAAATTGGGATTTTTCTGGTTTGGTGAACGAATACAATCAGTTTTTGGTCAATCGAGACAGAGAGGTGTGTGTGCTTGACCCCAAAGGCGCGTATGAAGGTACTGCGCGAGGAATTAACGAAAATGGCGAATTGCTTGTTGAGCGAAAGAGCGATGGAGAATTAGTGCAAGTTTATGCTGGCGAAGTGTCTGTGCGTGGTATTTACGGATATGTATAATATTTGTTTTTGACTCATAGCAATTTGTTTTTGAGTGATTAGAAATTTGGAGGATTATCATGGAAGAAAACGGAAAACGCATTGTTTTGTGTGGCGCAAATGCCTATGAGCAAAAATATTATTTTAATGAAAAGTTTAACAATATCCCTGAATCCATCAAGGAGGAACTGCATATTATATGTGTGTTGTTCACAGAGGAGGTCGGCGGCGTGTTCACAATTGTATTTGAGGAAGATGGTAGTATAAGTCTTGAGACGGACGCCAATGAGGAAGATATTTTATATGACGAGATTGGCAGTGGGCTTTTGGTGCGAGAAATTCAGATGCAGCGGCAAGCGCTTTTTGAGTCGTTAAGTCTTTTTTATAAAGTTTTTGTACTACATGAGCAATATGAGTAGATTGTGTGAATGTAGTTAGCAGACAGGAATTATTTTTGATACCAATAGAGAGCTGTATTGGGACAGAATGGAGAGAGATAGCATGATTTTAGTAGTAGATGTTGGAAACACAAATATTACATTTGGCGTTTATGAGTCAAGTAAAACACCAGTCAGTTCTGCTGACAATTTTTCGGGTGCTTTTATGCATCAAAAAAAATTAATCACAACATTTCGCTTGATGGCAAAAACACAGCGGACTTCAGACGAGTATGGCGTATTGATTACGGAATTGTTGTCAAAAAATCATGTTTATACGAAGGACATTGAAGGTGCTATTATTGCAAGTGTTGTGCCAAACGTAATGCATGCGCTTACAGGAGGTATCAAGCGCTATGTAGTTGAAAAACTTATCACTGTGGGAGCTGGTATTAAGACGGGCATAAAGATTGTGACAGAAAATCCAAAAGAAATTGGACCAGATAGAATTGTTGACGCAGTGGCTGCATATGAATTATATGGAGGACCAGTGCTTGTCTTGGATTTTGGCACAGCAACGACGTATGATCTGGTGGATGAAAAGGGATGCTTTTGCGCAGGAATTACTGCGCCTGGCATTCGGATTTCTGCAAAGGCATTGTGGGAGGATGCTGCAAAACTTCCAGAGATTGAGATTAAGAAGCCAGCGTCAATTCTTGCGCAGGAGACAATATCAAGTATGCAGGCAGGACTTGTATATGGACAGATTGGTCAGACAGAGTATATTGTAAATCGTGTAAAAAAAGAGACTGGCTATGAAAATCTTAAAGTTGTGGCGACAGGGGGACTTGGGCGTATTATAGCGGAAGAAACTGATGTAATACAAGAGTACAACAGTGCGCTGACGCTGGAAGGACTAAGGATTATCTATGAAAAGAATAACAGATAGTGCAGCGGACAGACGCCTACAAATTGGCAATGTCGTTTTGGAAAATAATATTATGCTTGCACCGATGGCAGGGGTTACAGACCTGCCATTTCGATTGATTTGCAAAGAGCAAGGGGCTGGTCTTTTGTGTATGGAGATGGTGAGTGCCAAGGCAGTACATTTTCACAACAAAAATACAGAGGCATTGATGGAAATACACCCAGAGGAATTTCCTGTTTCGCTGCAATTGTTTGGATCAGAACCAGAGATTATGGCAGAGACAGCAAAACGTATTGAAGAACGCCCTTTTGCAATATTGGATATCAATATGGGTTGTCCAGTCCCTAAGGTTGTTAATAATCACGAGGGCAGTGCATTGATGTTAGAACCAAAACTTGCAGGCAAAATTATTTATGCAGTTTCCCACGCAATCAAAAAACCAGTGACCGTCAAAATTAGAAAGGGGTTTGACGACGCGCATATCAATGCGATTGAAATTGCTAAGATTGCTCAGGAAAATGGTGCAGCGGCAGTTGTGGTACATGGCAGAACCAGAGAACAATATTATTCTGGAAAGGCAGATTGGGATATTATCAGTCAAGTTAAACAGGCAGTATCAATTCCTGTTATTGGAAATGGTGATGTGACAGATGCATTGTCAGCACAACAAATGTTTAAAGCAACGGATTGTGACGGTATTATGATTGGCAGAGCAAGCCGTGGAAATCCTTGGATTTTCCATGAAATCAATCATTATTTGGACACTGGAATATTACTGGAGCGCCCGGCAAAGGAAACGGTTTGCAATACCATTTTAAGACACGCAAAGTTGCAATGCGCGTATAAAGGAGAGTATGTGGCTGTGCGTGAGATGCGAAAGCACGTGGCATGGTACACGACAGGATATCCGCACTCTGCGAAATTGCGTAGAATGGTGAATGAGATAGAAACTTTTGCAGAACTTATTGATGGTATTCAAAGGATGTTTGCAGAACATGACTAGCAAGTGACCAGTTACTGTTGACTTGTCAGTTAATGTAGTGAAAATTGTGCGCCAAAAGATGCGCACTTTAGCATTTTTTGTGCAAATATGTTGTTGTTTCTGCACAGACCCGTGCAGAAAAAATTAGGATTAGGACTTTGTATCAGTTGTAAAGTTTGTAAAATAATTATGAGATTAAAGTGTATTAAGCCACCACAAAGTGGTTTTATATGGCTTGATGCTTGTAACAGAAAGTCGAGAGCGAAACGTTATATTTGGAAGTGATAGAATCGCTTGTAAAATCTTGACACAACAATTAAAAAAAGCTATAATAGGCTAGTTTATAGCATAGAATGTTCGTTTAGAAGCTGTGTTAGTAGTTGTGTGCTTTAATGAATTGTAATTATTTGCAGTTTATATTATTTTTTATATTTATGGAATCAGAAAAAAGTAATTTATCTTAATATAAATTATGAATCAATAGAAGTAGTGAAAGGGAGTAGTTACTATGGAAGCAAAGAAGAACTTATTGACACGTGAAGGACTAAAAAAATATGAAGATGAGCTGCATGAGCTTAAAGTAGTCAAACGAAAAGAGGTTGCACAGAAGATTAAGGAAGCAAGGGAGCAGGGCGACCTTTCAGAGAACGCAGAGTATGATGCAGCAAAAGATGAGCAGCGCGATATTGAGGCGCGTATTGAGGAGCTTGAGAAAATCCTCAAAAACGTGGAAGTTGGTGATATGGATGAAGACGGACACGATTTAGATAAAGTAAGCTTTGGACTTGCAGTTAAGGTAAAAGACAATGAGTTTGAAGATGAGATGGAGTTTAAGATTGTTGGTGCGACGGAGGCGAACAGCTTAAAGGGAAGAATTTCTAATGAGTCGCCCCTTGGAAAGGCGTTGCTCGGTGCTAGGAGAGGCGACATTGTCACCGTGGAGGCGCCAGCGGGTGTGATTGAATATACGATATTGGATATTTACAAGCCGGAATAAAAAACGAAGTTATTCTAAAGATATTGCTTCATTGCGCGTAGGACCAAGAATAACACAACCGTTTTAATAGAATTTCTAAGGTACGAAAAGACATTGTTTAAGAGATTCTAGAACTTTATTCCAGAAGAATGAGAGGAGTGTTTTTGTGGCACAAGAGAATAATAATCAGAATAAGAATCAACAGCAGGACATAAACCAACTTTTGAAGGTACGCAGGGAGAAGCTTGCGGCGCTGCAAGAGGCAGGGAAAGACCCATTTCAGATTACGAAGTTTGATGTTACCCATCACAGTCAAGAGGTGAAAGATCATTTTGACACGCTAGAGGGAACAAGTGTAACGATTGCGGGACGTATGATGTTTAAGCGCGTTATGGGAAAAGCTTCTTTCTGTAATATACAGGATTTGAAGGGTGATATCCAATGCTATGTTGCAAGAGATAGTATTGGAGAAGGATCTTATACAGATTTCAAGAAATATGATGTGGGTGATATTCTTGGTATTCGCGGTGAGGTTTTTAGAACAAAAACAGGTGAGAAATCTATTCATGCTGCGTCTGTTACATTGTTGTCAAAGAGTCTTCAGATTCTTCCTGAAAAGTATCATGGATTGACTGACACAGATACGCGTTACAGACAGCGGTATGTTGATTTAATTATGAACGCAGATGTAAAGGAGACATTTGTTAAGCGCTCTAAAGTGCTTTCTAGCATTCGTCGTTATCTTGATGCGCAGGGTTTTATGGAGGTAGAGACACCAATACTTGTGTCAAATGCAGGCGGTGCAGCAGCAAGACCTTTTGAGACACATTTTAATGCGCTTGACGAGGACTTAAAGCTTCGCATTTCCCTGGAATTATATTTAAAGAGATTGATTGTGGGTGGCATGGAGCGTGTTTACGAGATCGGTCGTGTGTTCCGCAATGAGGGAGTTGACACAAGGCATAATCCTGAATTTACATTGATGGAACTCTATCAGGCGTATACAGATTATCATGGCATGATGGATTTGACAGAAAATCTCTATCGCTATGTAGCAAAAGAAGTGACAGGTTCAGAGATTTTTATCTATGGTGAGCATGAGATGGATTTATCTAAGCCATTTGAACGCATCACAATGGTAGATGCAGTCAAGAAATATTCTGGCGTGGATTTCAATGAGATTCATACCTTGGAGGAAGCAAGAGCGATTGCAAAGGAGAAACATATTGCGTTTGAGGAGCGCCATAAGAAGGGGGACATCTTAAATCTCTTTTTTGAGGAGTTTGTGGAGAAACATTTAATTCAGCCAACCTTTGTGATGGATCATCCAATTGAGATTTCTCCGCTTACCAAGAAAAAGCCAGATAATCCCGAGTATGTGGAGCGCTTTGAGTTCTTTATGAACGGCTGGGAAATGGCAAATGCCTATTCTGAGTTAAATGATCCAATTGACCAGAGGGCACGCTTTGCAGCACAGGAAGAATTACTGGCAGCAGGAGATGCAGAGGCAAACCATACAGATGAGGATTTTTTGAATGCGCTTTGTATTGGTATGCCGCCGACAGGAGGGATTGGATTTGGCATTGACCGTATGGTGATGATGATGACAAACTCACCTTCGATAAGAGATGTGCTCGCTTTCCCGACAATGAAAACGCTTGGCGGAAAAGACCAGTAAAATCAAGGGTTTGCGGACTTAAAGCTAGTATGGTACGACAAGAGTACGACAAAATA
>ERZ778515.2448-NODE-2448-length-10641-cov-5.135651_pt1 | contig 10641 bp, 7 predicted proteins | sample MGYA00510343_ERZ778515 | MGnify/ENA primary metagenome ERZ778515 (study PRJEB29527, sample SAMN07138965) | mouse gut metagenome | material: feces | host: mouse | place: China:Nanjing | collected 2016-01-25 ...
CGCAGTAAGTAGCGCGCGGGCAGTCAGCAGTGGCACCTCCAGATCCTGAGAGATAAGGTTATAAATTTGTTGTATTGCTTCCTTCGAATTTTACCGAAGTCAGCAGGGATATGGATGTGGTGGCGCAGTTTGAGAGAATTGATTCTGCGGACACAAAGTTCAAGGTAGAGTATATTGACTACAATGATAATGTCATCTATACCTTTATGGCGGCGGCAGGAGAAGATGCGCCTGCAATTGTGCCTCCTGCAAGAGAAGGATATACTTTTACAGGGTGGCGTCCGGCGATAACAAACATCCAGAGCGATGTTAAGACCTATGCCCAGTATGAGAAAGGCAGCAGCGGTAATCCGAACGACCCGAATAATCCCAATAATCCGAACAACCCGAACAATCCGAACAACCCGAACGGTGGGAATGGTTCTGTGAGCGGCAATGTGAGTGGAAACGGCACGGCGAATCTGTATACGCTGACCGTGCGGAACGGCAGCGGTTCAGGCAGTTATGCAGCGGGGGCGACGGTGATTATTATTGCAAACAATCCGGCGGCTTCACAGCGTTTCAGCAAGTGGACAACGGACAACAATGCGGTGAAGTTTGCGAGCAGTGAGGTATCTGCAACCACGATAGTTATGCCGGCTTCTAATGTCACCGTGACGGCAAATTATGTAGCAGGTTCTAATGGAGGAAGCGGCGGCAGCGGATCCGGCACCACGAACCGGCCAACTACATCAGGCAACAATGCAGGGAATGATAATAATAAAACAGGAACGACGGTAGTCATTGACAAATATGGTTTTTCCAATACGGGTGTTGTGGCAGTCACCATTAAAGGCTCTTCAGATAACTTTGTGGTAAAGATTTCAGAGGACCAGCAGGCGACAGAAGCTGCTATCAGGGCGCTGATAGAGGAATACGGAAGTCTTGATAATATCAAGTATGTGCCGATGGATATTTCGCTGTATGATTCCACCGGAAATACAAAAATTACGGACACCTCAGGACTTAAAATTGAGATTACCCTGCCGCTTCCGGATTCGTTGATTACGTATGCCGGCAACAATAAGGTGGCTGGTGTCGTCAACGACAAATTGGATAAACTTTCACCAAAGTTTACAACAATAGACGGCGTAGCATGTGTGACCTTTACGGCAGAGCATTTTTCACCTTATGTTATTTACGTCAAGACTGATAGTCTGGAATCAACCGGCGTGGCGGACAGTTCGCCCAAGACGGGAGATATCCATCCGAAGTGGTTTGCAGTTGTCGCTTTGTGCTGCATATCGGTGATATTGTTTGTAAAGAAGGATAAAACCGGCAAAAAGGTTATGGTAAGAGCATAACGGAGAAAGACATGAAAAAATCAATTAAAGTTTCCGTGAGTGCGCTGCTTTTGGCACTGGTATTGGCAGTGACGCAGATACCGGCTGCGCCGGTGTCTGCGGATACACCAACTTACTCTTCAGACGCGGATTTTCAGATGAATGGAACTATACTGGTAAAGTATACAGGCACGGCAAAAACCGTGTCTGTTCCTGCTTCCGTAACGGCAATCGGCGAGGAAGCCTTTGCCGGCAATACGGATATGGAGACGCTTCTGTTTCGCGGAAACAGCGTAGAAACCATTGGCTACAGAGCCTTTGCGGAATGTACGGGATTGAAGGAGATAAAGCTGCCGGATTCGGTGAAGGAAGTTGGAAACGGTGCGTTTGGAAACTGTACGGCACTTAACAAGGTAACATTGGGAAAAGGACTTGATACGCTGGGGATTGGCGTTTTTGCCGGCTGCTCCGCCTTGAAAGACTTGTCGGTGACGAACGGAAACACAGCATTTTCCTATGCGGATGGCTGTCTGTATAACAGTGATAAAACCAAATTGTATTTTATGCTGCCTATGAGGGTAAGAGAATCTTACAGTATGCCCGCAACGGTTGCAGATATTGCGGAATATGCTTTTTGGGGCTGCAACAATGTAAAGACCATTGCGCTCAGCAGCAATTTAAAAAAAATACCGGACTATGCATTTACAAATTGCAAGTCTCTGACAGGAATTACCATTCCGTATTCTGTGCGTTCCATCGGCATTATGGCGTTTGCCGACTGTGTCAATTTGGGGACGGTAATGGTGCCCGCTACCGTGGAGACGATACATGACACCGCGTTTAATGGCTGCCCCAAGCTGATAATTTCGGCGGATAAGGGAACGGCGGCATATAAATATTATCAAATATGGAAATTAATCAATCCGGCAGAGTATGAGGACACGGGAAATGCGGAGCCCGATACGCCGGGGGATGATTTGGATACGCCGCCGGATGGCGGAGAAGACAAGGAACCGACGCAGCCACAGCCGGATAGCGGCAATGTGCTGGGAAGCACTTATGTGGTGGGAAACAGCGCCTTTGTTTTTATGGATAATTCTGCGCCTCAAGTATATGGAAATGAGGAAGCAGATGTCAGCGGGAATGAAAGCAGTGATACAAAAGCGCCCACGGATGAGGACGTTTTGGCGGGTACTGACCTGCAGAAGGGGACGGCTGTTCCCAAATATAGGATTGCATTTGGCAGCATAGTGGCAGATCAGGCTTTCTATAACAGTAGGGAGGCTGCCGGATATCAGATACCGGATGGAATTGTGGAAATTGGCGAAATTGCCTTTGCGAGAAGCAACCTTACTGCGGCAAACATTCCAAGAGGCGTAACGACAATTGGTTACGGCGCTTTTTACCACTGTGACTATTTGCGGGAAGTTAAGATTCCTTCTACCGTCACGGACATTGCACCAAAGGCATTTGCCGAAAGCCTTTGGCTGAATAGCTGGCTGAAAGGAACCGGTGCGGAGGAATATTTGATTGTGGGAAATGGGATACTGCTGGCATATCGGGGAAGCGGCGGCAATTTGGTTATACCGGAAACGGTAAAAAGAATTGCACCGGAAGCTTTTGCAGGAAATGAATCCATTGTATCCGTACAGCTTCCGGATTCTCTCATTGAAATTGGGGAAGCAGCGTTTTATGGCTGTAAAAATCTGCGGCTTGTGACCGGCGGAAGCAATGTGCGCGTCATAAGGGACAGAGCATTTATGGGCTGTCTTCCGGAAACAGCGCATGTATGGGAAAACGTGGAATATCTGGGGCTTTTAAGCTTTGACTTTTCCAATACGCCTTACAGCAGCTCCGAAAAAATAGTTGTTTTCGATGGCTTGAAACTGCCGGCGCCATGCCATGAGCTGACGGCAGAGCGGCTGTCCAATGAAGAAGCCAGAGGCTTTATTCTTGGAGATACACAGATTGCGATTGTAGAAAGGGAAATGGAAGAGGAGGAGCTTGCAGGTACTGTGTTATCGCCGGCGGACAATGGCTTTAAGGGGATAATTGCTTATATCAGCTCACATGATAAGGGGATTGTAACCTGTTTTGCTACTACCTATACCGAAGCGGAATTTGCTGCTGCTTATATTCCCGAATACATCAATATTGACGGCAAGAGCTATCAAATGACGGGAATGGAAAACGTTTCCATATTCGGGAAAGAAAGAGAGTATCCGGCGGGCAGTATTTCGGTTGAAAATACAAGTACGGTATTGACAGAGGATATCAGTGCTGAGCTTGAAGGAAACAATGGCTCCTACTATTTGCAGGTCTCTGACAGTCTGGACGCATATACAGCTTTAAATGCAGGTTATGAGGCAGTCTACAGAGAAGCGCTTCCATCGGCTTCTTTGTGTGTGGACATAGATTTGGTGGACAGGAAAACCAGAGTACCTATTTTAAAAACCGGAAGCAGAAAGCTCAGAGTAACGGTTACACTGCCGACGGGTTTTGCAACAAGCGGATTGCGCGTTTACCAGACGGATAGAAACGGACAGCTTATGGGGCTTTCCTATGCGGTAGAAGGGAATCAGGTTATTTTTGAAACCAATATGCTTTCTCCGGTTGCCATTTGCAGAACGGGAAGTGCTGCGACGGGCCGTATGGATGCTTCTCCGGACACGGGAGATGCGCTCCAGCCCAAGTATATCTGGGCAGCCGGACTTGCAGGCATGGCGGCTGCAATTCTGCTGATAAAGAAGAAAAAGTGACAGGTAACAAAAGAAGCCTCCGGCATATGATAGAGAAAAAGCCGGAGGTTTTTTGTGTGTACAGAGTGAGAGAGCAGACTGGATGCAGCAGCATGGTACAGTCTGGCGGCGGAAAAGGAATTACGGTTGCTGTACTGGATACAGGAGTGGCAAGGCATCCGGATTTGACAGACAGAATTCTCGGGTTTCAAGACTTTGTCAATCATGGTACGGGAGTATATGATGATAGCGGACACGGTACGCATGTCTGTGGGATTATTGGCGGAAATGGTTATTTGTCCAAAGGAAGATACCGGGGAATGGCGCCGGAGGCAGGACTTGTGGTAGGAAAGGTGTTGGATGAGAAGGGCGACGGAACGGTGGACGCCATGCTTCAGGGAATTGACTGGGTCTGGAAGAATATGGATCGTTACCATATTCGGATTCTAAATATATCCGTTGGAATTGGACAGCTTATAGACGAGGAGAAGGAAGAGGTTTTAAAAGAGAGACTGGAAATGCTTTGGAATCAAGGAATCCTTGTTGTATGTGCGGCAGGGAATAATGGGCCGGCATGCGGCTCGCTTTCCTCTATCGGAAGAAGCCGGCTTCTCATTACGGTAGGCTGCAACGACGGAACTTATTTCCAGAATAAGCCTAATCGGTGCGCCGCCTATTCAGCACGTGGAGGTCGTTTTGATACCATGAAAAAACCGGATATTGTGGCGCCCGGGACGGAAATTATATCTTGTAATGGAATGTGCAGAAAGAACAGGACAGGATATGTAAATGCATATGTAGCCAAAAGCGGCACCTCCATGGCAACGCCGGTGGTATCCGGTGCGCTGGCACTGCTTTTGCATAAGCATCCGGAATACGATAATGAGACGGCGAAGCGAAAACTTCTTTTTAGTGCGGATGACCTGCAGGAACCGTGGTATCAGCAGGGATGGGGAATGATTAATGTGGCGAGGATGATGGAAGGATAGCCATTATCATTGCTTTTTGACTTGTCTCATAACTTCACAATAAAGCTTGACATACCTCGTATGATTGTATACAATTATACGAGGTAATTGTTTGCAGGTACGGTAACGGCAGGCACACAGATAACTTACACAAAATGATTGCCTGTATACAATATTGGTGCCACTATCAGCATGATGGCAGAGAAAAGAGGGTTTTTGGAATGAAGGATAAGGATACGTTTCAGTACAGACCAATTAATATGAATGCAAGAAACAATCTTTTGGAAATAGAGGAGCACATGTACATATTGGATGATGTGGAAAAGCCGAATGTATTCCGCAATATGTTTCCCTACTCAGAGATTCCCAAAATTCCTTTTAATGACAGGATTGTGCCGCATAATATGCCAAAGGAAATCTGGATTACCGACACGACCTTCCGTGACGGACAGCAGTCCAGAGCGCCTTATACTACGGAGCAGATTGTGACAATATATGATTATCTGCACAGGCTGGGCGGACCGAACGGCATGATTCGGGCTTCCGAATTTTTTCTGTATAGCAAAAAAGACAGGGATGCCGTTTATAAATGTATGGAGAAAGGGTATCGGTTTCCGGAGGTGACAAGCTGGATTCGGGCAAGCAAGGAGGATTTTAAGCTTGTCAAGGAGATTGGCATGAAGGAAACCGGCATTCTGGTGAGCTGCTCGGATTACCATATTTTCCTAAAGCTTAAAATGACGAGAAGGCAGGCAATGGAGCATTACCTGAGTGTTATCAGGGAATGTCTTGAGGAGGGCATTAGTCCGCGCTGCCATTTAGAGGACATTACGCGGGCGGACATTTACGGCTATGTGGTGCCTTTCTGTACGGAACTGATGAAGCTGCAAGAGCAGTATGGAATACCGATTAAAGTACGTGCCTGCGATACGATGGGCTATGGGGTCAATTATCCGGGCGCCGTGATTCCCAGAAGCGTACAAGGCATCGTTTATGCCATTCATACACATGCGGGAGTACCGCATGAAAATATTGAATGGCACGGACATAATGATTTTTATAAGGCGGTTTCCAATTCGACGACAGCGTGGCTCTACGGATGCGCGGGTATCAATACTTCCCTGTTTGGCATTGGAGAGCGGACAGGAAATACGCCTTTGGAGGCGATGGTGTTTGAATATGCACAGCTGCGCGGCAATCTGAATGGCATGGACACCACGGTGATTACGGAACTTGCGGAATATTATGAAAAGGAAATTGGTTATCACATACCGGAGAGAACGCCCTTTGTGGGTAAAAATTTTAATGTCACCAGAGCAGGTATTCATGCGGACGGGCTATTGAAAAATGAAGAAATCTATAATATCTTTGATACAGAAAAATTTTTGAACAGACCGGTTCTATGTGCCGTTTCCAATACCTCAGGGCTTGCGGGTATTGCCCACTGGATGAACACCTATTACAAGCTAAAGGGAGAAAAGCAGGTGGACAAGGGGAGTGAACTGGTAAAGGCAGTCAAGCAGTGGGTGGACGAAGAATATGCGGGCGGACGTGTTACCGTGCTGACAGACGATGAGCTGGTGGCAGTGATTGAAAAAAACTGTGAAGAAATGGGAATTTCCTTAGGGTAAAGAAAAGCGAAAATCCGTGGAGGCAGCAAAAGTGAACAATTATGATGTAAAGCAGGAAGTGACCGACAAGTATTCTCTGCGCGGCAGAGTCTTCCATAAGCTCAGAGAAGACATTTTAAACGGTAAATATGAGGAGCATGAGGAATTAAAGGAAGTGACTATCGGAGAGGAGCTTGGAGTCAGCAGGACACCGGTGCGGGAGGCATTCAGGCAGCTTGAACTGGAGGGGCTGATTCAGATTATTCCCAACAAAGGCGCGTATGTGACAGGCATTACAGAAAAAGACGTTAAGGATATTTATATGATACGCTCTCTGCTAGAAGGACTCTGTGCCCGCTGGGCGACGGAGCATATTACCAAAGAGCAGCTTGAGGAGATGGAGGAAAACGTATATCTTGCAAAATTTCATGCGGCAAAAGGGCATATGGAGCAGATAGCGGAGCTTGACAATCGTTTTCATGAGATTTTATATGAGGCGTGCAATTCTAAGATGCTGGAGCATCAGCTTAAAGATTTTCATGCATACGTGCTGCGTGTCAGAAGGAAAACCCTTGCCAATCAGGTCAGGGGAACAGCCTCAAATGAAGAGCATGAGAAGATTATGGAGGCCATTAAAGCACATGATGCGGACAATGCGGAGAAGCTTGCACATCAGCATATGATAAACGCCTATGAAAATATGGTAAAAAACGGGCTGCATGAAGCCTATGAAAATAAGAAGCTGCCTTCGGAACCGAAAGCATAAAAATGCAGCGGATGTGCCATGAAGAAAAAGTTGAAGTATGTTAAAAGTATGAAAGTAAATGCAAGAATGATAACAAAAAAGAAGAAAAATGGAGGAAAAGATGAGCAAAATTCAGATGACGACACCGCTTGTGGAGATGGACGGGGATGAGATGACAAGGATACTCTGGTCCATGATTAAGGAGGAGCTTCTGCTTCCCTTTATTGATTTAAAGACAGAATACTATGATTTAGGGCTTGCCTACCGCAATGAGACGGATGATAAGGTGACAGTGGATTCTGCCAATGCGACTTTAAAATATGGTGTTGCTGTAAAATGTGCGACGATTACACCCAATGCTGCGAGAATGACAGAATATGATTTGAAAGAAATGTGGAAAAGTCCCAACGGAACCATTCGCGCCATTTTGGACGGTACGGTTTTCAGAACGCCTATTGTGGTGAAGGGAATCGAGCCCTGTGTAAGGAACTGGAAAAAGCCTATCACACTGGCGCGTCATGCATATGGCGACGTATATAAAAACACGGAAATAAGGGTGCAGGAGGGCGGAAAGGCAGAGCTTGTATTTACTGCCGCCGACGGAAAAGAAACCAGAGAGCTGATTCACCATTTTGACGGTGCGGGTGTGCTGCAGGGTATGCACAACACAGACAAATCCATAGAGAGCTTTGCAAGGGCATGTTTTGGCTATGCCATCGGCACAAAGCAGGATTTGTGGTTTGCCACCAAGGATACCATTTCCAAAAAGTACGACCATACTTTTAAGGATATTTTTTTTTTTTTTTTCGATGCAGAATATAAGGAAAAATTTGAAGCGCTGGGAATTGAATATTTTTATACGCTGATTGACGATGCCGTAGCACGGGTTATGAAGTCGGAGGGCGGTTTTATCTGGGCGTGCAAAAATTATGACGGTGATGTCATGTCAGATATGGTTTCTTCCGCTTTCGGTTCTCTTGCCATGATGACCTCCGTGCTGGTATCCCCCAGCGGTGTCTATGAGTATGAGGCGGCACACGGCACGGTGCAGAGACATTATTACAAGCATTTAAAGGGAGAAGAGACTTCCACCAATTCCGTGGCGACTATTTTTGCATGGACGGGTGCGCTTAGGAAACGAGGCGAGCTGGACGGCAATAAAGAGCTTATGGAGTTTGCTGATAAGCTGGAACAGGCAACTCTTTCCACCATTGAGAGCGGCAGAATGACAAAGGATTTGGCGCTGATTACCTCCCTGCAGGATGTAACGGTATTAAACAGTGCGGAATTTATTAAAGAAATCCGCAGGACTTACGAGGCTATGTAAAAGCTTGTTTTTCTGAAAAGAAATGATAGAATCCATGTTTCCTGCGTTTTTTAGCGATGAATCAAGGGGAAAGCGCCAGCCGCTTTTCCCTTTTCTATAGCTGTTTTTACTGCGGTATATGTATGACACAATACTTAAAGCGCAGGAAACCCGTTCCGGCTCCACAGCCAGAGCGGTGTATGGACGTCGATGGGGCAAAGCATTGTATTTTGCAGCAATTCCTGCCACCTGTCTATAACAATCTGTTGTACATTTCCTGAGGCAAACTCTTCATCGTCAATTAATCCCAGTTTGTGCGAAGCTTTACATACATGCGTATCAGGAGCGACGGTCAAATTTTCCATATTTTGATAAACCCTGTCGGTATATTGGTAAATGACATACAGCCAGTAATTGCAAATCTTAGTGCCTGACAAATAAGGAAATTTATATTTCGGCAAGGCTTCAGCCGTCAGGACGGCGTCACCTACAGAAAACAAAACAACCTTACTCCGCCAGCTCTTCCCACAGCTCATAAAGCCCGTTTAACGCTGTGTCAATTTCTGCCTGTTCTTTGGAAATTTCCTGTAATCTTGCCACATTCACCGCTACATCGGGCTTTTCGGTTTCCGCATCCAGTTCCCGCATCCGTTCCTCCAGTTTCGCAATCCGTTCCTCACATTTCTTTAAGTCATTTTCCCGTTTGCGCAGGCGCGCCTGTTCCTCCTTTTGCTGTTTCCAGTCAGCCTTACTTTCGGAATCGGCAGTAGAAGAGGCGGGCTGTGCGGCAGACTTCCCAGTCTGCGGCACATTCTTTTTTTCCAGATAGTAGTCATAGTTGCCAATATAATTGACAAAGGTTTTCCCAGTCAGCTCCAAAATGCGGGAAGCAGTCCGGTTGATAAAATAACGGTCGTGGGAGACATAGAGGACGGTACCTTCATAGTGGTTTAAGGCGTCCTCTAAAATTTCTTTTGACATAATATCTAAATGGTTTGTTGGTTCGTCCAAAATCAGGAAATTGGCGTTGCCAAGCATCAGCTTGGCGAGACTTACCCGTCCCCGTTCCCCGCCGCTCAAATCGCTGACCTGCTTGAAAACATCGTCTCCGGTAAAGAGGAAAGCAGCAAGTACATTGCGGATTTCTGTGTTGGTGAGATAGGGATAGTCGTCGGAAATCTCGTCAAACAGCGTTTTTTCAGAGTGGAGTACGTGATGCTCTTGGTCGTAATAACCAATTTCCACATTGGCGCCGAGACGAAAAGAGCCGCTATCGGCAGGCAGGAGCCCGTTTAGTATTTTTAACAGTGTGGTCTTGCCGGTGCCGTTGTCTCCGATAATGGCAACATGCTCGCTGCGTTTGATTTCCAGACTGACATCGGCAAAAAGCTTCTGACTGCCAAAGGCTTTGGAAAGACCTTCTATAGAGAGGACGTCGTTGCCGCTTTTTAAGCGGGGCGTCAAGGACAGATGCATGTCAGCCTGCACTTCTATGGGCTTTTCCAGCACATCCATTTTATCCAGCATTTTTTCGCGGCTTTCCGCTCTTTTGATAGATTTTTCCCTGTTAAAAGAACGCAGTTTTTCAATGACTTCTTCCTGATGCCTGATTTCCCGCTGCTGGTTTAGATAGGCATTCCATGCAGAAATCCTTAACTGTTCTTTCTTTTTGGCATAATCAGAATAATTACCGGCAAAAACAGTTGCACGGCTTTGATCCAATTCTATGATTTTGCCGGCGATGCGGTCCAGAAAAAAGCGGTCGTGAGAGACAATTAAGACAGCACCTTTGTAATTGAGCAGGTAAGTCTCAAGCCATGCAATAGACTGCATATCGAGGTGGTTGGTGGGCTCGTCCAAAATAATCAAATCGGGGGACAGCAGAAGAAGCTTGCCAAGTGCGACACGGGTCTTCTGTCCGCCGGAAAGTGTTTCGATGGATTTAGAGAAGT
>ERZ778515.2449-NODE-2449-length-10641-cov-4.982430_pt1 | contig 10641 bp, 11 predicted proteins | sample MGYA00510343_ERZ778515 | MGnify/ENA primary metagenome ERZ778515 (study PRJEB29527, sample SAMN07138965) | mouse gut metagenome | material: feces | host: mouse | place: China:Nanjing | collected 2016-01-25 ...
AACCCTTGAATAATGGATATTTTCTAAGTCACCTATTCCAACTATCCAACAGAGGCAGGCGCCATGATTTACCGCGACGCCAAATTTCTGATGGACTACTCCAAAAAATCTATTTCCAATGCACATGCCGCCGCTCACGCCAAAGACAATACCTTTTGCGTGGGCACCTCCCTGCTCAATCCGGCAAAGCCCTTTATGGATTTGTGGTATCGTGTCAATCACGCTTTTCCTTCCTATAAGCTGCATCTTGTGCCTTTTGAGGACAATCATGAGGGGATTCTTGCAGAAATTGAACAGCTTGGAAAAAAATTTGACTTCCTTATCGGTGTATGCGATTCCAGAGAATGGCTCTCACGCTGCCATTTTCTGCCGCTAGGCTGCTATCACAAGATGGTTGCCGTATCAAGAGAGCATCGCCTTGCCGAAAAAAAGCGTCTCCGCATAGAAGACTTATATGGTGAAACCCTGATGATGGTGCAACGGGGAGACTCCGGAACCAACGACTTTATCCGCAACGATTTAGAGAAAAACCATCCGCAGATTCAGATTGAGGACACCCCTCCCTTTTATGATTTATCCGTCTTTAACCGCTGCGCGGAGACCGGCAGGGCGCTCCTTACCATTTCATGCTGGCAGGAAGTGCACCCCGGGCTAATCTCCCTTCCCGTAGACTGGGACTACCGTATTCCCTACGGCTTGCTTTACAGCTTTGACGCCCCTGCCGATGTGCTGCAGTTTGTCAAAGCAGCAGAAGCCGCCGCAAAAAAGACCGCCTCTCTGTATTAGCACATAAGATACCCCTTTAGCAGCGCCTCTAAGTGATTTATCTTCTTTGTGACAATCCCCTTATCCTTGGTCGCCTTTGTCTCCGCGATGATGTCGTCAAAAGATATGCCGTTTACTTTTTTGCTGTGCAGAGAACGGGCAAACGCTTCCATAAACGCCACAAATTTTTTATCTTTATCCCCCGACTCCGCTCCCGCGGACCGCAAGTCAGCCGTTGCAGGTTTCTTTCTTGCAACCTTTTCTTCCCTCTGGATAAATCTGGCAAACAATCCAAACCAGAGAAAACTGTCCTTGGAGTCAAACATATCCGCCGCGCTGCAGGTCACCGCCTTTTCCATTCTTTCCACCATATCCTCAAAATCCTCAAAAACCGACGGGCTGCCCTGCTCCTTCAGGTACTGGCACATATCCTCCAGCCTGTTCCACTTATCCAGATAATTTGCCGCCATAACGGACTCCACCACCACACGGTTGACGGTTCCATTTTTAAATTCCGAAACCTTGTACCCTCCTATATCCTTAAAGAAAGGCATGTTGGATATGGACTTTACACGCTCCGCATATTCCGTCCCCAGTCTGGTAATCCCTTTTTGCGGTGAGGTCATCGGCTTTCCGTCATTGTACCGCTCAATATGGTATCCGATATCTTCTTCAGAGCAGTTTAAATACTGGTCATAGTTAAAGCTGTACTCCAAAAAGCGGTCCTGCAGCTCCTCCGGCAAATCGGCAAACCGTTTGCCCCTGATATCAAACTCCACATTGACGGCAACGGGGAAACCGCCTGCATCCAATACCTCGCCTCCTTTCTTATCCCGTTTGATTGTCTGATAGGTTATCATGGGCCGTCTGATATTTTTGGATACTTTATATTCATTTTTTGAAAATAAGTATGCGTTTGTGCATCTCTGTTTGCCGTCTAAATCCCAGATGATCGGCACGCCGTTTATAATCTGCTCCGCAAAAATCAGGGGATGCAGTTTATTGCCCTGTAAAATATCAGACACCAAATTGCCCTTCATAGACGGCGACCACTGGTCCGATTCCCTTTGAAGAGGATGGTCAAAACGGAGGGTATGCCTGTCTATCCGCTTAATAATAGAAGCCACACTAATTCTGTCTGTCTTGCAATTTTCCATTGTCTGTGCCACCTTGCTCATTTCTTTCTTTTCCTCCTCTGTTCCCGATAGCTTTCCCTCATTGTGCAAAATGCTGATATTGGCAAAAGAACGAAGCTCTCTGCAATTCTGCCTGTATTGCTTATTGCTCAGTTTCAGTCTTCTTTGTATCTCTAAAACCGGCACTTCTTGCATCCTCATTTCCATAATTTTTCGTTGTATATTGGAAAGGCGCTTCAAATACGCCTCTATTTTTTCATCTGAAATAACATCCCGTTCCAAAAAAGCTTCCAGATTAAAATCGGAAGGAAGCATATCGCCAACGGTCAAGTCCGTTTCTTCCCCGATGGGCGCATCGATAGAAATATCCCACACGGATACCTGCCTTGGCTTTCCCTTTTTATCAAGAACCTGATTGCCGTTTTCATCTAATAATTCCCTTTTCATCCTCCGTTTATCACAATTCTGCCTTTTCCATTCATCGGCGATGGCAAGTCCCAGCGCGCCGTACAAAAAGCCCTCAAAGTCCCCCTTTGTCTCATCATACCTGTGATTCGCAATAATATCGGCAAATACATCGTTGGCAACCGAATAGAACTCATCCATATCCTTACCCGCAATCCCCCCATATTTCTTGTAAAATATCCGGTTGACAACATTGTGAAGCCTTCTCGCATTGTCCTCATAATATCGATGCAGAATTTCTTCCATAAAATAGATACCTCCTTACTAACCGGCTCCTTAATTGGTAATCGCAAATCTCGCAATCTCCTATCGTCTCCTCGGTATCTATAATTATAGAACGTTTGTTCTTTATTGTCAACACCTTTTAGAACGTTTGTTCTTTTTCTGGGACTTTTTAGTTTTCAAATGTAGAAGTACCATCATATACCACAAAATCTGTGCGTGAAAATGTAATGGCATATTCGCACGGAATATATAAAACACAAAAGAGAAAGGAAGAATCTGCCACATGACAACATTTTTTTACCAAAGAAAAAATACCAAAACAGATAATACCATTTTCGGAGGGCTTATCTGCCTTTCCGACTTTGACACCAACAGCCCCCGTGGAAATATCGCGGAAAGAATTGAACGGGACAAAAGATTTGACGAACAATGCAAGAAAAACCGCCTGTTTGCCGGATAGCCAAACACTTAGGAATGCACAATGCCCTTATGGATTCGTACAACACAGAAATGGAGATAAACATGGAACAAAAACAATACACGCTTGTAAAGCTTCCTCTCAAAGAAATCGTAAAACACAACTTTACAGTAAATATGGACAAGGAAACAGAAATAAGCAACGGCTATCTGGTCGCACAGGGCGATTCCCTCCTTTTCGACCAGATAGAAAGGCTTCGAGGCCGCGCATCCACCCACATTGACGAGGTTATTCTGGTTGTCGCAAAGAAAAATCCCAAATTGGAAAAGGAATTAAAATACCTTTTAAACAATGGATTTTCCTACAACGGCATCCATTATTCCCGTTTTGGCAAGTCCGCGTCACAGGGCAAGGCGGGTATCACCGCCTTTGTATGTGACACCATCTTTGACGAACTGTACCGGATTACCCAAATGGATATCGAGGTAACGGAATGTGTTATTTCGAAATATGAAGCGCAAAGAGGGCTGGTATTTAGTTCATGTGCCCTGATTCACAATTACATGCCACATATCGTCATCATCGGTGAATATGAAAAAACATTGCAAAATCAGTTGATTAAATATGTGGTAGAAGAAGAAAAAGAATACATCGACAAGGAAACCGGACAAAAGAAAACTTATATTGCAAAAGAAGTGACGGAAGGTTTTCGGGATTTACCGCTCTCTCCTTTCGACGGTTGTGGCTGCCACGAATATGTATTTATGGAGCAGATAAGCACACAGTTAGGACTTGATTACCTTGCAATCGGCGCACAAATACGGCTTCCTTTTATCAAGGGCTACTCCGTCTATGTTCCTTTTCGCCAAATTTTAAAGGAATGGGGCTACGAAACCATTACCGATATTTATGGAACCGTCCATGCCATAGACGAAATAGATTGTATTTGGAATACTTCCATGTTTAAAGGGCACCGGCTTTTTTATGAAACTTATGGCAAACACGCATGGACAAGCTACACCGAAACGCTTTCCAAATATGCATTTAAGCTGGGAATCAGCAAATACAGCCACCATACCAAGGATATCAACCGCTATACACGCATGAATTTCCAGTATCTGCAATGCCTTGATTTGTGGAATCCCCAATATATTAACGCTTTTGAAAACAAAGAACTGTTTTCTTACGATATCCTGAATCAGGAGCATGACGGCAAAATTATCAGTCTGGCAAAGTACACCACCGGACTCTTTGAAAAAATCATAAAAGGGGACGCCTTCTACACTTATAAGTTCATGGGAATGACGGATGCAGAAAGCTATGAGCCAAAAAGCAAGTATCTGGAAGCAGTGCTCGCACACAGCGCTATGCGAAAGGACCCTGCTGTCAGACAATTTTTATACCGGAAGCTGAAAAAAGCCATTGAGGAAGCAAAACTGGGGAAAATCTACTGTTCCGGCTTTTACCATACCGGCGTTGGCGATATGCTGGGTTATCTGCAGTACGCCGTCGGGGAAGAACCGACAGGCTGCCTAAACGCGCACGAGCTCTACAGCGCCAATTTTTCCGGCGGTGAGATTGTTTCCTTCCGATCGCCCCTTGTCGACCCTTCCGAAGTAAACCGGATAAAAATTGCCCGCGACGGGCTGGCCGACAAATATTTTTCCTATTTTAAAAATCAGGATGTCGTCATGTTCAATATGCACGATATCTCCGCGCCGCAGCAGGGCGGAGCCGACTTTGACGGCGATATTTTCTTCCTCTGCGATGAACCGCTTATCGCCGCATCCAAAATTGACAAACACATCATTCTGGATTTGGAGGACAAAGCTGCCGCCGAGCCAAAGCCTTATACCAAAGAGCAGATTACCGCCTATGAAATCTTGACGCGCGACAGCCGCATCGGTGAAATTACCAATGCCGCCACCAGCATAGAAAACCGCTACACCGCCAATGAAGCCGTCAAAAAGCTGTATGCCGACTACGCCTCCCTTCTGCGTATTTTTCAGGGAAAAGAAATTGATTTTCTCAAAACAGGCTTCCGCTGGCACATGAACAGCGGACTGAAACAGCACTTAAAACGACTTCCCTATTTTTTACTTTTCCACTATCCCGATAAATTAAAAAAATATCGTGCCATGTCGGAAAAAAACAGGCGGGCCACAGGCGAAGACGCACAGCTTGTACTGAACGCCTACCACTCTCCCTCCCCCATGAACGAATTGTGCCAATACCTATGCGCATGGGAAAAAAAGCATATTCTGTGGGACAATAGCGCTGCCGAACTGCCCCGCATCAGAGCGCTTGTCTTAAACCGCAAGCTCGATTTGTCCGATACGCGCCTTGCCAGAATCACAAGGCGCTACATCAATACTTACGCCGACGAACTCCGCCGCCGCATGGAGCTTGGCGAGGAAAAAACAAAAGACGATAATTTTTACTTTCATATGGAAGAAACGGCTTCACGCCTGAAGCAGGAGCTGTCAGAAGCGCTTGGTACGGACGAAGAGCATACCGCCAACTACTGCATTCTTGTTTCCTATCAGAGCGCTTCCATCAGCAAAGCGCTTGCATGGGCATGTTACAGCGATTACATTTTAAAAAATATAAAGGATAATGCAGATACCGTACACAAGGTTTCCATCGAAGAGGTTGCCCCACACACGGAAGGCTCCTGTGAATACCTTGGCAGGTACTATGCATTTACGGAGGAAGATGAACTCAGATAAATACTTATACGATATCGTGGAAGATTATATCCAAAGCGGCACAGAGGAAGAACGGCAGGACATTTTCATACACTTCTGCTCCCTCCTCTGGGCAGATGAAAACAAAAGGCGGACTTACACAAAAACCATCCGTTTTTCTGTCCGTCCGGATTTGCTGGACACGGATATGGGACAGCTTTTTCATGCCTGGTCCCGCGTCTCCTACAAAAGCTATAAATCTCTTTCCCAAAAGACCGGATGGTGCAGTCTGCTGCGGCAGAAAATCAATAATCTTTACAGCCGCTACTTTGACAAAGAGATTATTTTGGACAAAGCCTACATGGAACTGCTCAAAGCGCCGAAGCAGCTCTACTTAAAATGGGAATCCGGAGAACTCATCACCATGGCGGACGCCGCTTCGCTTCTTTGTTCTTCGGCAAATGAAGCCTCCAGACTGCGGCTGTTCTGCCAAAAGCAGAAAATGGATTTGTCATGGACGGACTATAAAGCGCTGACGGAAACCTTTCTTGCAAAAATTCTGGACAACTGTAAAACCATCGATGCCTATGAAGCGCAAGGCGGCTATGCCAGCCTGTACGACTTTATCAATGAAGACAACTTTTATATCCATTATTTTTGTAAGTGTCTTACAGGCGAGCTCTTAAAATGGCAGAAGCAGTACTACCATGTCCGTGACCACAAACAATATAAAAGATGCGCGCTCTGCGGCGCTTTAATTGAAAAAACAGGCAATCGCAGGATGTACTGCCCACCCTGCGCCAGACAAAAGGCGGCTGCGGACGCACTCCTTAGGAAACGGCGGCAGCGGCAAAGAGATATAACGAAGCAGGAAGCGCTTTTATCAGCGTCTCCGCAAAGCGCATTGTCACGAAATAGAAATTCCGGCTTTCCCCAAATTTGATGCGGCTTTGCAGCCCATTTTGACTGCGTAATTAACAGTGGTGGAAACGAGGTGATATTTTGAAGCTACACTATTTTGATTTACTCTCCCCCGCTCCTGTGGCGATTCCCAATGCCTGCAGTGTCATTTCTCCCAAACTGAAGGATATCTGTTCCATAGGTTTTTCTGCCTATCAGTACTACCTGTCCCTTCTTTTTATGGATATGAAGGCATACTTTTCGCTGACGGGTTATGGAGAAGCGTATGAAAACCTATCCGGCACAGAGCTTGCGCAGCTAGACCTGTTTGACTTGCTGACAGCCGGAGAAAACACGAGGCAGCTCTTAACGTCCGCCCTCCGTTTTTTTATACCGGAAGACATAATGTATGCAAAAGAAAAAAACTGTTTTCTTGTCTGCAATGCGGACGGCAGCAGGGCAGGTACCATTTCCGGCAAAAACTATGCTCTGGTGTGCGATGTGATTCGCCAGCGCAACCATTTTAAATCCGCCGTACAGGAGGATTTGACAAATATAAAAAACAAAAAAGCGCTGGAAATTGCCAAAAAACTAAAGCAAGGCAGAGCACAAAAAAATGCTGCCGCAAAGCCGGATGACGATATGGAGCTTGGCAATATTATTTCTGCCGTTGCCGGCAAAAGCCAAACCTTAAATCTGTTAAACATCTGGGATTTGACGGTGTTCCAGCTTTGGGACTCCTTTTTCAGACTTTCCAGTAACAATCTTTATGCTATTCAATCCATGAGCGTTGCGGCATGGGGTGATAAAGACAAGCACTTCGACGCAGCCTCATGGTTTAGAAGAATAAATCATGAACCCTAAAGGAGGATTTTATTATGCCAACAACAAACATGGCGAACAGAGAGGTCTGTGACCTCATTTTTGTGGATTATGCCACAAAGAAACCTTTTCTGAATCTGGACTTTGCCAACGTCTCCACCACGGAACTGACAGGTGAGTCCGTATTTGCCTATGGCGGAAAGGGACACCCTAAGCGCGTGCAGTTTTCCGGTGAAAAAGGCGGTACCATTACCATTGAGACGCAGATGCAGAGCGTAAAACTGTGGCAGCTCATTACCGGCGGCGAAGTCAGCAAATCCGCTAAATTTGTCTCCAGAGTAGAAGCTGTGGTAAACGAGGCAGGCACGGAGATTAGCCTTGCCGAAGAGCCCGTTGCAGGCACGGTTGTCGTGTACGCTGCCGGCGACGACTGCGGCACTGAGCTTGCATGTACCGTTGCAGACAAAGTGATTACGCTTTCCACCGCACTTTCAGGCGGCGCAGGCGTCATCGTTTATTACATGAAGGAGATGACGGCAGGCGTTGAGCGGATTAACATCAAATCCACCAGCTTCCCGAAGAACTTTACCGTTTACGGCGATACCATTATGAAGACAGAAAACGACGAAGTGCTGCCCTACCGCATTGTTGCCGCAAAGTGCGCACCCCAGTCCAACATGTCTTTAAGCTTTTCCAATTCCGGTGACCCCAGCACGCTCACCATCACCTGCGATTTGCTTGCAGATGCAGACGACAATATCCTTGACCTCATCTTAATTGAGGAATAATTTGTCAGAGGGGGCGGTCTTCGGACCGCTCTCTTTTTATACTGCCTCATAAAACACTCATTTTCATTTCATACAAATAGATACACAGGAAAGCGAAAAACTTATGAATTACACAAACAGTCCATTGGTATGCCATACCAAAATAAGCCCCAACCGTACCAGCCCGCGAAACCATGCAATCGATACCATCACCATTCACTGTATGGCCGGCAATTTGTCCGTAGAAAGATGCGGCGACGTATTTGCGCCGGCAACCCGAAAGGCATCCTCCAATTATGGCGTCGGAAGCGACGGACGGATAGCCATGTATGTGGAAGAAAAAGACCGCTCCTGGTGTACCTCTGACAGAGCAAACGACCACCGTGCCGTTACGATAGAGGTAGCAAACGACGGCGGCGCAGACACCGGATGGCATGTTTCGGACAAGGCTCTCTCTTCCCTGATTATCCTGATTGCCGATATCTGCCGGCGTAACCATATCCGCGAATTGAAATGGCTTGCCGACAAAAGACTGATAGGACAGATTGAAAAACAGAATATGACCGTGCACCGCTGGTTTGCCGCAAAAGCATGTCCCGGTGATTATTTATACAACAAACACCCTTACATTGCAGCCGAGGTCAACAAACTGCTCGGCGCAATTTCCGATATTGCAACGCCGCCGGCTTCTACCACTCTGCCTGATGCTGCACCAGCTCCCTCTGTTTTGCCGAACACTGCAGCGTCCTCACCGCCGGCTTCCTCTTCTGCTGACAGTAAGTTACAGATACCCTCCCATGTAAAAGCTGTCCAAAGCTGGCTCAATACCCATTACCGGTCCGCACTTTCCCTTGACGGCCTCTATGGTCCTAAAACAAAAAAAGCGCTTGTCTCGGCATGGCAGACAGAAGCCGGCAGACTGCCCGTGGACGGTTTCTTCTCCGCCGCAGACAAAACCGCAGCCTCCGCCCACGTCATCCGCAAAGGCTCTAAAGGGATTTTTGTAACCATCTGGCAGGCATATTTAGTCAGCCAAAAATACAACCCCAATGGCATTGACGGCATTTTTGGCGCCGGCTGCCAGCGCGCTACAACTGCTTTTCAAAAAAGGCACGGTCTGGCGGCGGACGGCATAGTGGGTTGTGAAACTTGGTATAAGGCACTGTATTAATATTTTACACAGAAAGGAGCCTCCCTTATGAACGAAGCCTTATTTCATATTATCCTTTTGTGCATCCCTGTTCTGGGTGCAGTCATTACCGGTTTTGTCCTTCCCCTTATCAAATCCAAGCTATCCGCCGCACAGTTAAACACCATCGCAAAATGGGTGGAAAAGGCGGTACAGGCTGCGGAAATACTCTTTGATGCCCCAAAATCCGGCGAAGCAAAGCGCGCCTACGTTATCCGTTTTGTCAGCCAAATGTTTAATTCCAAAAAGGAAGTCATTACAGACGAGCAAATTCGGATTTTACTGGAAGCGGCACTGCAGCAGATGTTACAGGGAAAGGCAGCATAGCGATGGAACACATAACCGCATTTACCCATATTGATTTTACAGCGTTTTTTCTCACCGCTTTTGCAATGCTCCTTGGCATCAAAGCAATCCTGTCCGCCTTGGAATGGGCGGCTGAAAAGCTGGGGCTTGAAATCAAATGGCTGCGTAAAAGAAAAGAAGAACGCAGACTCCTGCTGCAGACCTCCCAAGAACTTTCCTCTCTACAGGCAAGGCAGGAAGCAGACCGGAAACGTTCTGACAAAAGAGACGAAGAAATCCGCACCGATATCAAAAAACTGACCGACATGTTCGTGGATAAACAAATCGACGACATGCGGTGGGAAATCAACAACTTTGCCACTACCGTCTCCGAGGGACGCCCCTGCAACAAAGACAGCTTTACCCACTGCATTCATACGTATGAAAAATATGAAAAAATTTTAAAGGAAAACGGTCTGGAAAACGGTGAAGTCGAAATATCCATGGAGCTCATTCAAGAAGCCTACCGACAGAAACTGAAGGAAGGGTTTTCGCGCTTGACCGCAAGCATACAGCCCGCTATGGATTCTCCCAAAAATACAGGAACAAATTCGCAATCCATTTATGGATTTGAGCAGAAAAACAGCGCAGAAATGAGGAAAAAATGATACGAGAATATTTTAAAATGAAGAAAACTGAATACAGATTGAAATCCATGCTATACAGCACCATTCATTCCTTGTTCCATGAAAAGGACGGCATTCTCGCCCTGATACAGAAACTGGGCGAAAATTCCGCCGATGCGCATGCTGACAACTCCACAGAAGCGTAATCGTTAAAAGGACGCCGCGGCTCTTCACTTCTTTTATGAGGAGCCGCAGCACAAAACGATACATACAGTTTATTGCTTCAGAAACGGAGGATTCGAATGGCTACGACAACCAATACCACAATTGAACTGCAGGCGGCTTTAGACAAAGCC
>ERZ778515.2454-NODE-2454-length-10611-cov-5.117753_pt1 | contig 10611 bp, 9 predicted proteins | sample MGYA00510343_ERZ778515 | MGnify/ENA primary metagenome ERZ778515 (study PRJEB29527, sample SAMN07138965) | mouse gut metagenome | material: feces | host: mouse | place: China:Nanjing | collected 2016-01-25 ...
CGCGCAAAGGTTCCGGAATGACGGCAGGCATTCCTGCAAAGCCTCTTTAAAAGAAATTAATGCTTCAGTCCGAATGGTGTCTTTTCCGTTAATCCGCATTCAATCGTCGGTCACATATCCCGATATGCTCCCTCCTCATAAAGTGCGCCTTAACAAAAAATCCACCACTCTGCGTTTAACAATGATTTTTAAACAGCCTCTTAATCTCAGAGAGTGTTTGAATTTAAATAGTTTTTAGAGTGTGTTTAAAAATATGGCCAAAGGGTGTCGGAACCGATGATTCCGATGCCCTTTGGTCTGTTTCAATACTTATGGTCGGTAGATGAGATTTCCGCCGGAGTAAGCTTCTTCCTGTCCATAGACCGCCATACATACCATATATATGCGGCCACGAAAGGCACAAGCACCGACACATAGCTCATCACCTCAAGAGTGAACTTCGACGAAGAACTGTTGCGGATGGTGAGCGAAGACATCGGATCCTCAAGCGAAGGATAGAAAGCCGTATCGCCATAGCCCGCCACCCAAAACATTGAACAGACCACAAGCAGAGTGCCCATTCCTCCATACCATATGCCGCCAGTACAATGCTTGGCGAAAGCGGAACGTCCGATGCCGTAAAGCACCGACACGACTCCGATAAGCAGGGACAATCCGGCCCACCACATCTCTGTGTAATTGTGGAAATACTTGAACCGGGTCTGTTCCACCGTCAATGTACCCGTGCCGTCGCTTACTACCGTATATCCGTCGGAGGTCAGGAGCATAGCCATGAACCATAGGAAGAAAACCACAAATATGCCGCCATTGACCAAGACGCGCCTTTTGAGACCGTCGAAAAAACCTTGGTCGGCCGTAATGTTGTTCATCATGTACATTGCAGCCTGAGTGCGTGCAAGAAAAAGCACGGCCACTCCGAGTATGAGGTTCTTCCAGTTAAATATGGCCTCAAAGCCATGTGTAGACACCCAAGACGAAATCACGGGCGAAGAATTGTCAAGAAGATTGCCCTTGGAGACAGTGAAATGCGCTCCGAAGAAGAACATGGACACTGCCACGCCCAGAAGGATGCAGCCGACGCAACCGTTGATGAACAGGAACGAATCGTAGGTACGAGTGCCATAGACGTTGCCCATCTTGTTGCGGTATTCATAGCTCACGGCCTGAAGGATGAAACTGAAGAGAATCAGCATCCATAGCCAATAGGCCCCGCCGAAACTCGTAGAATAGAACAAAGGGAAGGAGGCGAACATCGCACCGCCGAAAACGACAAGCGTAGTGAACGTCAGTTCCCACTTGCGCCCCATGGAATTGACAATCAGGTCGCGCGACATGTTGTCGTGGCAACCGAGAAGCATCGACTGTCCCCCTTGCACAAACAAAAGGAACACCAACAGGCCGCCAAGCACCGAAGCAAGCAGCCACCAATAATTTTGAAGAAGTTCAAGTGTCATATCGTCTGTACTTTAGGAAATCAAGAATTCAGATTGGTTTTGGAGCCTTTGGAAATCTGACGGAACATGATGCTCACCTCTGCAACAAGCAGGATGGTGAAGATTGCCGCAAACATCCAGAACGTGGTGATCACTGTAGCGGTCGAGACTGCCGAAATCGCGGCGCGCGTAGGCAAAAGATCCTGCACCGTCCAAGGCTGACGGCCCACCTCGGCCACAATCCATCCCGCTTCCGAACATATCCACATGAACGGCACCGAAACCAACGCAATCCACTGAAGCCATCTGGCCCGCTCAAACCACCTTTTGCGGTACAGGCCGACAAGAACCGCCACAAGGAGCAAAAGGAAGAAACTGCCGAGAACCACCATGACACGGAAAGAATAGAACGTAATCCCTACAGGGGGCACGGCCTCATCGACAGAATCGAAATATCCGTAACCGAAGAAACGGTAATTTTCCCTGAACGACTTCTCAGCCTCAGCCATCGCAGACTTGTCATTGACAGCCTTGGCCTTGTCGTAGGCACGAAGAGCCTCATGCGCCTGCTTTCCCATAGCTATGCGCTCGGCATAGCCTACGGTGTTCACCGTGTCGCCCGAAGCATCTATTTCCACTCCTTCTATTATGTCTTTGATGCCGGGGATGAACGCGTCGGGATCATGCTTGGCAAGGACTGACAATCCGTAAGGAATCTCAATGTCGAAAAGGTATTCATCTTCGGCATTGTCCCATCTCTTTCCCGGATTCACAAGCCCTACGGCAACAAGCCCCTGCTGCCTGTCTCCTTTGTAAAGGCCCTCCATGGCGGCAAGCTTCATCGGCTGATGACGCGCCACCTCGACAGCCGAACCGTCGCCAGTGTACATCGTCAGCAACATGCCGGTCAGCCCGGTCCAGGCTCCAACTTTCGCGCTTCGGAGAGCAAATTCGCGGTTTCGGTTCTTGATCAGGAACCAGCTGCTCACCCCGACCACGAAAACACCGGCCAAAGCCCAGCCTGAAAAGACGGCATGGAAGAACTTGTTGACAGCCGTTCCCGAGAACAATGCCCAGAAATCATCCATCACATTGCGCATCTGCGCAGGGTCGAACTCCATTCCTACCGGATACTGCATCCACGCGTTGGCCACGAGAATCCAAAGCGCGGAAATCGAGGCTCCTACGGCCGTAAGCCACGTGGAGGCAAGATGGAAACGCTTGCTCACCCGCCCCCAGCCGAAAAACATCACGGCAACGAACGTGGATTCCATAAAGAAAGCCAATATCCCCTCGATGGCGAGAGGCGCACCGAAGATGTCGCCAACAAACCATGAATAGTTGCTCCAGTTCGTCCCGAACTCAAACTCGAGGATAAGCCCAGTGGCCACCCCTATTGCAAAGTTTATGCCGAAAAGGCTCATCCAGAACTTTGTGGCCTTCAGCCACGACTCAGATCCTGTGCGCACATACGCAGTCTCCATCACTCCGACTATCACCGACAGCCCCAGCGTAAGCGGGACGAAGAGCCAGTGATAGATGGCTGTAAGGGCGAATTGCCAACGCGACCAATCCACTACGGTCATTAAGTCGTTCATACAGTTTTGATATTAGATTAAAAACATTTTTCAGATATTCATCATGTCATCTCGGACGGGAAAGTTCCTTCCGCACATGGTCTGCCCGATCGGAATCATTATCGAAATCGCGCTTCAACACATTAGGGAAAAACAGCAACTTCATGACCACAAAAAACACAAAAAGCTTTACAAGGATTATGGCCCACAAAGTCTTGCCGACAGTCATATTCCTGAAGCCATCGCAATAAAGGCTCCATACCGAACGCACAAACCGCCTCAGCCTTCCGCCTTCAACAGCATAATCCTCCTTGCTCTCCGAAGACCGCACATCATATTCATTCATTTATCATTCAATGATTTAACAATACATTGCATCCATTCGTGCAGATTAAACGGATTTTGATTTTGCAAATGTACGCAAAATTGGCTATCTTTGCAAGAAATTTAAAGTACTTTTTTCGTCCCTTAAGTTAACAGACATGAAAAAGACAGCATTCATCACCGGCGCGACCAGCGGAATCGGACGTGCGTCAGCACGCAGGCTCGCCGAAGCCGGCTTCAGGATAATAATCACAGCCCGACGCAAGGAAGCCCTTGAAGCGTTTGCAGAAAAGCTTCGTGCCGAAGGCCATGACGTGTTGACTATAGCATACGACGTCCGCGACCGCGAGGCTTGCCGCGAAGCCGTAGACAACCTCCCCAATGAATGGAAGGAGATAGACCTGCTCGTCAACAACGCAGGGCTCGCTCTCGGCCTTGAACCGGAATACGAAGGAGACTTCGCGGACTGGGACACTATGATCGACACCAACATCAAAGGCCTGCTCAATATGACCCGCTTCGTGGTGCCGGGCATGGTCGAGCGGAACCGTGGACAGATCATCAACATAGGCTCAGTGGCGGGCGACGCGGCATATGCAGGCGGCAACGTCTATTGCGCCACCAAAGCTGCGGTTAAGACAATAACCGACGGGCTGAGAATCGACCTTGCCCACACCGCCGTGCGCGTCACCAACATAAAACCCGGACTTGTGGAGACTGACTTCAGCCGCGTACGCTTCCACGGAGACGAGCAACGCGCCGACAACGTGTACAAAGGCATAAAGCCGCTCACCGGCGAAGACATAGCCGACGTGGTCGCATATGCAGCTATGGCTCCGGCCCACGTCCAGATAGCCGAAGTGCTCGTTTTGGCCACCCACCAAGGCTCCGGGTCAGTGATTGTCCGCAGCTGATCCAAACACACTCTGAGATTTTCAGATATACACTCAATCCTCTGGCAAAATTCAAAACTCAACATTTCCAATTACCCGATGGCACTTTGGTTTGAAACAAAAGTCCGCTACGAAAAAATGCAGGAAACCGGAGCGGTGAAGAAGGTAAACGAGCCGTATCTCGTCGATGCCCTGTCGTTCACCGAAGCGGAAGCACGCATAATAGAAGCGATAAAGCCCTACATATCAGGAGAGTTCTCCATATCCGCAGTAAAAAAGACAAAAATCGCCGAAATCTTCTTCAATGAAGACGGAGACCGGTATTATATGGTAAAGGTCAATTTCATCACGCTCGATGAGAAAACCGGGACAGAAAAGAAATCTTCATACTCGTGCAGGCATCAACCGTGGCCGACGCCCTCGACAAGTTCATGGCAGGGATGAAAGGCTCCGCTGCCGACTTTGAGGTGGCATCAGTGGCCGAGACTCCTCTTTGCGACGTCTTCCCGCTGAACGCCGTTCCAGGCAAACCCTCAGAGTCATAAGTTTGTTATCAAGACTGTCATACCATATTCACAACCGATGGCAAATATAGGAGAAGAAATAAGACGTCTGCACGCTTTGCTCCCGCAGGGCGTGCAGCTCGTGGCCGTCAGCAAATTCCACCCTGCCGAGGCTGTCAAAGAAGCCTACGACGCGGGGCAGCGCATATTCGGTGAAAGCCGCGTGCAGGAGATGCTCCAGAAGATTCCGATGCTTCCCGACGACATTCGCTGGCATTTCATAGGACACCTGCAGACCAACAAAGTGCGCCAGATAATCGGCAAGACCGCGATGATAGAAAGCGTGGACTCGGAAAAGCTTCTCGACCTGATCGATGCGGAATCCCGCCGCGCCGGGACAACCACAGGAATACTGATGCAGGTCCACGTGGCCAAGGAAGAGACAAAATTCGGTTTCTATCCGGAGGAAATACTTGACTATTTCAAAAAACGCCGGTTTGAGAACCTGACCAACACACACATACACGGCATAATGGGAATGGCCTCCAACACAGACGACACAGACCGTGTCCGCGCCGACTTCGCCGAAATCGCGTCTTTGGCGCGACAGATAAAAGACATTTGCCCCGACCTGCGCGGATTCGGCACGGTCTCGATGGGCATGAGCGGCGACTGGCAATTGGCAGTCGAGGAAGGATCCACGCTCGTCAGAATAGGAACGGCCATATTCGGGCAGCGCAACTATTGACAGCATCTTCAAACAACACAGGAAAACTCTCAACAGGTAATATAATGGAACAAAAAAACACTGCAAACCGGCAAGGGCATCTCGTGGCAATCGTGGCCATGTGTTTCCTTTTCGCCATGATTTCATTCGTAACCAACCTTGCCGCACCCATCGGCACGATATGGAAAGGCGAATACAACTGGGCCGGAATGGTCGGCAACTTCATGAACTTCTTCGCCTACCTCATCATGGGCATTCCGGCAGGCAACCTCCTGATGCGCATTGGCTACAAGAAGACCGCCCTCTGGGCCATGGCCACAGGCGCGGTGGGCATATTCATACAATATCTTTCAAGCATAGCCGGAGCCGAGACGGCAACATTCACCGTGCAAGGTTCCCCTGTGATGCTCAATTTCATCATTTATCTGCTCGGTGCCTTCGTCAGCGGACTCAGCGTATGCATGCTCAACACTGTGGTAAACCCGATGCTCAACATGCTCGGAGGCGGTGGCAACCGCGGCAACCAGCTCATCCAGCTCGGAGGCTCGCTCAATTCCCTCTCCGGCACGCTCACCCCTCTTTTCGTCGGCATGCTCATAGGCACGGTTACCGCACAGACTTCAATGTCTGACGTGGCTCCGCTGCTCTGGATAGCCATCGGTGTCTTCATCGTGGCTTTCACGATAATCTCTTTCGTGAAGATTCCCGAGCCCAACCTGTCCACTGGGAAAAAGGTTAAATACAGCCATTCGCCATGGAATTTCCGCCACACAGTCCTCGGCGTAGTAGGAATCTTCTTCTATGTCGGCCTTGAAGTAGGGATACCCGGTGTCCTCATATTCTACCTTTCAGACAGTTCCGTGTCAGGAATCACAGAAAACGCCACCGCCGTTGCAGGTGCCGTGGCTGCCGTATACTGGCTCCTTATGCTTGTAGGAAGGCTTTCATCGACCGCAATTTCCGGAAAGGTTTCGAGCCGCACGCAGCTTATGTTCGTAAGCGTCGTGGCCATCATACTGATACTTCTCGCCATATTCATGCCGTCTTCCATACGCGTGTCCATGCCGGCATACTCAGTAGAGGACGGTTTCACGCTGGCACAGGTGCCCGTCTCGGCGCTGTTCCTTGTGCTATGCGGACTCTGCACCTCCATAATGTGGGGCGGAATCTTCAACCTTGCCGTAGAAGGTCTCGGCAAATACACCGCACAGGCCTCAGGCATATTCATGATGATGGTGGTTGGTGGCGGTGTCATGCCGCTCATCCAGAACGCCATAGCCACCTCAGCCGGATATATGGCATCCTATTGGCTTGTAGTAGCGATGCTCGTCTATCTGCTGTATTACGCAATAGCCGGCTCCAAAAACGTCAACAAAGACATCCCAGTGAATGAAGAAGAGGCAGACCAGATTGAAAATGCACTCTGAATTCATGACAGACCATAATTCAACAAATATTCATCATAAGCAACAGACAATGGATGCAAAACTAATGAACCGCGCAGCCGACAACATCCGCGTGCTAATAGCGCAAATGGTTGAAAAGGCAAAGTCGGGCCATCCCGGCGGCGCCATGGGCGGCGCAGACTTCGCCAACGTATTGTTCTCCAAATTCCTCGTATATGACCCCAACGACCCGACATGGATAGCCCGAGACCGCTTCTTCCTCGATCCAGGCCACATGTCACCGATGCTCTACAGTGTACTCGCCCTCACAGGAAAATTCACAGTAGAGGAACTCCAGCAGTTCCGTCAATGGGGAAGCGTTACACCCGGACATCCTGAACTCGATCCCGAACGCGGAATAGAAAACACTTCCGGCCCGCTCGGACAAGGACATGCCATGGCCGTGGGTGCCGCCATAGCGGAGCGTTTCCTCGCCGCCCGATTCGGCGAAGCGGTGGAACACAAGACGTATGCCTTCATTTCCGACGGAGGAATACAGGAGGAGGTTTCGCAGGGCGCAGGCCGCATAGCAGGCACGCTCGGACTGCACAACCTCATAATGTTCTATGACTCCAACAAGGTGCAACTCTCCACAATGGTGGATGAAGTTACCGACGAGGACACAGCCGCAAAATACCGCGCCTGGAACTGGAACGTGGTAGAAATAGACGGTTCTGACCCTCTCGCTGTCGCAGGCGCGCTCGAGACCGCGCAACGCGAAAAAGAGAAACCCACCTTAATCATCGGGCGCACCATAATGGCCCACGGGGCTGTCGCGGCTGACGGCTCTTCTCTTGAAGGAAGCATCGCAACCCACGGACAGCCCATTTCAAAGGCCGGAGCGGACATAGACGCAACCGTAAGACACCTCGGCGGAAACCCCGACAACCCATGGGTAATCTGGGACGATGTGAAGAAACTCTACGCCGACCGCCGCGAAGAACTCAACGAAATAGTCAAGGCAAAGCGTGCAGCATACGACCTTTGGGCAAAAGAAGATCCGGCCAAGGCCGAAGAACTCAAACGGTTCATCGACCGCAAGCTTCCCGACCTCGACTGGGACGCGATCCAGCTCAAGCCTAATATGGCATCACGCGCCGCCTCGGCTGCCGTGCTTTCATACTTGGCAGAACACATCGGCAACATGATCGTGTCTTCCGCCGACCTTGCCAACAGCGACAAGACAGACGGTTTCCTCAAAAAGACCCACGCTTTCCTGAGAGGCGACTTCTCCGGAGCCTTCCTTCAGGCCGGCGTGGCAGAACTCACCATGGCATGCCTGATCAACGGCATCGCGCTCCACGGAGGTGTAATCGGGGCATGCGGAACTTTCTTCGTATTCTCCGATTACATGAAACCGGCAATCCGAATGTCGGCATTGATGGAGCTTCCGGTGAAATACATCTATACCCACGACGCATTCCGTGTAGGAGAAGACGGCCCTACCCACGAACCCATAGAACAGGAAGCCCAGATACGCCTTCTCGAACAGATGGAAAATTTCTCCGGACATCAGGCCGCACTCGTGCTCCGTCCCGCTGACGCTGCCGAAACCGTAGAGGCATACCGTCTGGCAATGAACAACTGGGACTCCCCTACCGTGCTCATATTTTCCCGCCAAGACCTTGAAGACCTTCCGGGCGAGAACCGCCGCAAAGAGGCCAGACAGGCTGAAAAGGGTGGCTATGTGGTAATCCCGGCAGAAAAGCCTCAGGTGGTGCTCGTGGCCAACGGCAGCGAAGTGTCGCTTCTCTGCCATGCCGCAGAAGAACTGAAAAAGGAGGGCGTGGAAGCCCAAGTCGTTTCAGTCCCTTCGATTGGACTGTTCATGCGCCAGCCGGAAAACTACCGCAACCAGGTGATTCCCGAAAATGCCAAAGTATTTGGACTGACCGCAGGCCTTCCCGCCGCGCTCCAGCCCCTTATGCGCGGAGACCATGAAATCTACGGGCTCCAACGCTTCGGTGCTTCCGCACCATATAAGGTGCTCGACGACAAATTCGGCTATACAACCCACAACATTTTAGCGAAAATTAAACAATTTTTAGGTTTGAGTTGTTAATCTCAGCAAAAGGTTGTATCTTTGCACCGATTTTACACGTATAGACCCTAAGAAATCTGTACAAATGAAATCACAACCCGAAAAAGGATAATGAATAATCACTAATATTGTTGTTCTATGAAAAAAATTGTATTATTGGCCCTTGCATCTCTTGCAATCGGCACAGCTTCTGCACAGGAAGTAACCTACGTGGAAGACTGCTCGCAAGGTCTTCTCATGAACCGTGCGAAAGACAACTGGTTCATCACAGCCCAAGGCGGCACCAACATCCAGTTCGGTCACAACGACATCAAAGCCGATCTCAAGAACCGTTGGGGCGCAAACGCAGCGTTGTATGTAGGCAAATGGGTTACGCCTCAATTCGGTTTCCGCTTCGGCGCCAACTGGACAATGAGCAAAGGCGCATGCCCTAAAGGCGCCCTTTACCAGAAAATGAACGACGGTTCTATCGACGGCAAATACTACCCTGAGAAATTCATGGGCATCGGTCCTGAGTTCGATGTGCTGATCAACCTCACCAACTGGTGGTGCGGCTACAAGCCCAACCGTGTCTACAACGCAGTGCTTCACGGCGGTGCTGGCGCATACTGGACTCAGGCGCGTCGCTACAACCATCATTCCGACGGCTACAAGACAGAAGGCGACCTTATGTGGGTAAACGCTCACAACACGTTCCTTTTTGCCAATGTAGGCATCATGAACAACTTCGCACTGTCGAAGCGTTTCAACCTCTTCGTTGACGTTCAGTACACCATCATGGACATCTCCCGTGCCATGGAGTCGAACCTCGCAATCAGCGCAGGCTTCACTGTAAACCTCGGCAAGACCGACTGGAACTGCCCCGTTACCGCAGTATGCCCGACTTGGAAGTACACCGACGCTGAAGGCGACGCTCTCGTAGCACGTCTCGCCAACGCAGACAACAAGATCTCCGACCTCCAGAAGCAGCTCGACGACTGCCTCAAGCGTCCTGTAAAGCAGGCTCCCGCTCAGAACTGCGAAGGCCTCTGCACAGTTTACTATCCGATCAACAAGTCCAACATCACCGCTCGCGACAAAAACGTGCTCCGTTCAGTTGCAAACGTGATGCAGGAAAACCCCAACAAGAAATACATCCTCACAGGTTGGGCCGACAACTACACCGGCAATGAGGAAATCAACACCCGTCTCCGCAATGCCCGCGTGAACGGAGTGAAGGCTTACCTCGAAAGCTGCGGTGTAAACCCCGACCAGCTCGACGCTCGCATCGATGCAAACAACCTTACCGACTTCGGTATCAAGTCTGCACCGCTCGACCGCGCGGTTACAATCAAAGAGGCTGAATAATCTTTATTGAGACTCAAAAGTATCCGGCGTCCTGCACTATACAAAAAGTGCAGGACGCCTTATTTTTGCCATAAAAAACAAATCGGCCGACAATGCAAGAAAAAAACAGAGATTTTCATTTGCAATATTCCAATAAAAACATTATCTTTGCATCCATAACCAATTGATATTACTCCTGACCTTGACTATTATCAGACCTTCCACAGTCACACCATATCAAGGAAGGCTTCAGATTTTGTATTCACAGGAATTTTTATCACCCCGGTATCTTTCTTTTTACCGATTAGATTGTTATACAATAAACGACATAAGTAAGTGTTT
>ERZ778515.2458-NODE-2458-length-10605-cov-5.316303_pt1 | contig 10605 bp, 9 predicted proteins | sample MGYA00510343_ERZ778515 | MGnify/ENA primary metagenome ERZ778515 (study PRJEB29527, sample SAMN07138965) | mouse gut metagenome | material: feces | host: mouse | place: China:Nanjing | collected 2016-01-25 ...
AAATAAAATTAAATTTGTATTTTTGTTGTCGAATAATTATCTAAGTGTATATATGAAAAATATTGAATCAGACAAACAGCTTATAGCGGCGTGCGGCCTTTACTGCGGCGCGTGCCGTAAGTATCTTTCGGAACGTTGTCCCGGTTGCCGACTCAACGAGAAGGCTTCATGGTGTAAAATCAGAACCTGCGTCCTTCAGAACGGCTTTCATTCCTGCGCCGGATGCGGCAAGGATGTGGCAGAATGCAAGACATACTCCAATCTAATAGGAAAGATTTTCGCCTTTGTGTTCCGTTCGGACCGTCCCGCATGCATCCGCTACATCAGGGAGCACGGCGAAGAGGCTTTTGCCGACGAGATGACAAGGCGCAGGTGTCAGACAATGAAGAAGAAATAATAAAGCATAAAGACATGGAGAGCAAGTTTAATTTCAATACCGTCGGATTGTTCACGACCGACAACGAGAGCATGGTGGCATTCTATCGCGACATCATGGGATTTACGACCGACTGGAACGGCAAAGACCCTAATGTAATGATGCGGTTGGGCAATATGTGGCTGATAATGTTCCCGCGTACGGCTTTCGAGCAGATGACAAGCAGGGAGTACACATATCCGCAGGGACTGAACGGCACGGTGGAACTGGCCTTTCACGTCCCGACGTTCAGGGATGTGGACAAGGAATACGCGCGCGTGACGGCGCTTGGCGCGAAACCGATATTCGCACCGCAGACTATGCCGTGGGGACAGCGCACTTGCTACATCGCCGACCCGGAAGGAAATCTGATAGAAATACATTCATTTACCAAATAATAAGAGTTATGAACAACGAAATCCTGTATATCCTCCTGCCAGATTATGCCGCGCACGAGATTGTGTACCTCTCACAGGCTATCGCTTCCGATGAATATGCCTTGAAAGAGAATCCGAAGTATATTAATAAGGTGGTCGCCCCGACAATGGAGCCGGTAAGGTCAATCGGAGGCTTCCGCACCTTGCCCGATTATTCGTTTGAGACGATGCCCGACGATTATGCGGCGTTAGTGCTGATTGGCGGTTTCGGTTGGACAACACCGGTTGCCGGACAGGTCGTGCCCATTGTCCGGAAAGCCATTGAAAGCGGCAAGGTTGTAGGTGCAATCTGCAATGGTGCCTCGTTCATGGCAAAATGCGGATTCCTCAATGCCGTCAAGCATACGGGCAACGGCTTGGAACAAATGAAACTGTGGGGAGGCAGCAATTACACCAATCCTGACGGATATATCCATGCCCAGACGGTCAGCGACAAAAACATCGTGACGGCGAACGGCTCCGCACCGCTTGAGTTCGCAAAGGAGCTGCTTCTTCTGCTTGAGAACGACACGCCGGAACGTATCGAGATGTACTATCAGTTCTACAAGCAGGGATTCTGCACGCTGTTTCCAGCCCAAAATGAATAGTAAAATGAAAATGTGATACTACCACATACACGACTAAAAAATGCCAATATTGGCACATTATAGTCGTTGTCATTTAACCGTTTAGACTTATAAATAGAAAAAAGATGATAAAAATAGACCATATCGCGATGTATGTCGCAAATTTAGAGGGCGCGAGAGAGTTCTTCACGGAGTTCTTCGGTGCCACATCCAATGAGCAGTATCATAATCCGCGGACGGGACTGCGGACATACTTTCTCACGTTTCCCGATGGAGGAAGATTGGAAATAATGAGCCGCCCGGAAGTAGCTGTTACAAACAACCCTGTTTTCCGCAGCGGTTTCATTCATCTTTCGTTCTGTCTTGGCTCACGTGAGGAGGTTGACCGCATGACTTCGCTCCTGTCCTCACAAGGATACGAAGTCCTGTCAGGTCCGCGTGTTACCGGTGACGGATATTACGAGAGTTGCATCAAGGGATTTGAAGGAAACTTGATTGAACTGACGGAATAGCGAGGGCAGAGCCAAACTTGTTTGGACTATGCCGAGTCATGAGGGAAGAAGAATTATCATGCCATGTATATCAAAAGAAAAAGATACAAAGTAACGAACATTAAGTCATCATGAATAAAGAATATATAATCTTTCAAGAAAACAGTCTCTTTGGTCTCAAGGATAATACTGGAAAAATCATTATTTCTCCACAATATATGGAGATGTATGATTTTAATTGTGGCCTTTCATTGGTACGAAATGAACAATATCAATATGCTTATATTGACATAACTAACAAACAAGTTGTACCTTTTGCTAAATATGCATGGTGTGACCCTCAATTTATTTGTGGCTTGGCCCGCGTGATGTCTTTTGATTTTATACATGAAAAGGAAAAATGGGGAATTATAGATACTTTAGGAAATATTGTTGTTCCTTTGAAATATGATAAGATTTGGACTATAAAAGAAGAATATGTTTTTTCACTAAAAGCTTTTGTCGGAGAGAAAGAGGAACACTTAAATTTAAGTGAAATGCAAAAACATATTATTTTAGATGGGTTGAAATACATATGTGTATATTCCGTAGAAGAATTCAAACAATTGACAAATTGTGAAAAACTCTTTGTCAAATCAAGTCCCAATAATCATCAGTTGTTTTTTACCTATGGAACCAACATAGGAAGTGTTGCTGTATCTGCCATTCCACAAGAACCTGTTATTGCAATTGTCTGCAATAGTAGTGGAAAGATATTCCCTTTGCTAATCGAGAAAGAAGATATAGGAAAAACATCTTTGCCTACATTCAAGCCTTCTCAACAAAAAAAGAATTGTCCCCAAACACATTACCGCAAAACGTCTTTTGGGGATTATGAAGATGAGAAAATGAATGACATTGATAATTGGAGCGATCCCTATGGGGACGAACAGGCTTATTACGATGATTGGAGTAAAGATGATGTTGAAAGTGGACTATCAGATGCTTATGAAGGTGATTTAGATGCAAGATGGAATAATGACTGAGATTTACTTTACTATACCAAATTAAAATCTAAATAACATTCAATATATAGACATTATGGAAAAGGTTTTTCGAGATTATGGTTTCTTTGAAAACAAGAAGAATGAAAGGATTGTCTGTTTCAATATAAGCAGAACTTATCTTCTATGTGAGAGACCTAATCTATATGAGTGTACAAGGAAATATTGGAGACTCAACGGTGAACGTGCCAAGAAAGCAGATTTTGTTTTTGCCGTTTGCTGTGGAATAATTGTCGGAGTATATAAACCTTCTATTTGGTATCCAACAGAAAATACAGAATATGTAGGGCGTTGGGAATTTGAAGGAGAAGAAATCAAAGATTCACCATACTTACAAATGAACATTTCTAATCTTTTTGGAAAAAGACAAAATCCCGTTATGTATATAAATATGTAGAACAGCTTATGGAAATGAAGATACATCAAATAACGTTCAGCCCCACGGGAGGCACACGGAGAGCCTGCGAATATATATGCGAGGGTATTGACGCGAAGACGCTCGTGACAGACCTCTGCGTTAAGGAAGGACAAATCAGAGTACCGGACATACACGAAGAGGACTTGGTCATTATCGCCATGCCCGTGTTTGCCGGACGCGTACCTGCTTTGGCGGTCGAGAGACTCAGACGTATTCAGAGCAACCACGCGAAGTGTGCGGTTGTGGCGGTGTATGGCAACAGGGCATACGATGACGCTCTGCTCGAAATGCAGGATGTGGCAACGGAAATGGGATTCCGTGTCGTTGCCGCCGTCAGCGCCGTTGCCGAACACAGCATCGCCCGTGTGTATGCCTCAGGAAGACCCGACGCTGAAGACCGCAAGGAACTGACCGCTTTCGGAGCCGCTATAATAAATAAGGTGGAAGGCTCGGACACATACAAGCCTTTGGCGTTGCCCGGTAACCGTCCATACAGGGCAGGCAATACAGGCCCCTTCCCCACGGCAGACGAGCGGTGTACCGATTGCGGCACGTGTCATGAACTCTGTCCCGCCGATGCCATACCCGCCGACAATCTCAGAAGCGTCAACAAGGAGGCCTGCATCTCCTGTATGCGCTGCCTCTCCGTTTGTCCGACTAAAGCAAGGAACATCGGACCTGTGGAGATAATGGTGACAGAGAAACTGAAAACGTTGTGCGCCACGAGAAAGGACAACGAACTGTTTGTATAATCTCATTAGAAACATCAAGTTTTTATATAAAAATAAATTAAGCTCATAAGTTTATGGCAGAAAATATGACTTTGGCAAGCAACAAGGACTTCAAAAGTTATATTCGGCTTTTACATTTGATGGTTTTTTCATAAAAACGAACGGTTTTCATATTTTATTTATACTTTTGCATCAAACATCAAAGTATTGTAATCTATCAGCAAGTAAAACGATATGAAATCGCAAAAGATAAACAGGCTAAAAGTTGTGTTAGTTGAGAACGGCAAAACAGGGAAATGGTTAGCCGAACAAGTAGGAAAGAATGAAGCAACCGTTTCCCGATGGTGTTCTAACAAAATGCAACCCTATCTTGATATGCTTATAAAGACTGCAAGTTTACTTAATGTTGACCCTCGCCAACTCATTGATAGCCGAAGCCTCAATCGTTATCAGTAGCGGTGCTGAACGTAAACAAGCTATTCCAGGTTAATATTTGAATAGACAATGTCATTTCTTTGCACACCACTAAAAAGAAGTAATAGTATGCAAACTGAACAACAAATAAATCGTATTAAGCACTTACTGAATGATAAGAGCTTATCCTTTATTATTGGGGCTGGGTTCAGTAAGAATATGTCTGATAGATTTGTTGATTGGAGAGGCCTTCTTAAGCCAATTATCCAAGAAATGTATCATTTAGACAATGACATTGAGATTAAACATAAAATTGAAGAAGTGGGGTATCTGAATATTGCTCAGGAATATGTACGTAGAAAGGGATATCATGAGGCCATTGATGTCTATATTGAACAGCACACTCCCATTATTTCAATTCAGGAAAATCCAGAGAGTCCGGATGAACCAGATTATAAAGTTACCTTAAATAATGAAATTATAGGTGATGCAGATATTTCCTGTCATAAACTATTGTTTGAACTAAATCCAAAGCATATTTTCACGTTCAATTACGATAATTGCCTTGATATTATTGGAAAAACAGGACTAGCCCAAGAACTCTTATCCAAAATAAGGAACAGTCAAAACGAATTGGAAGCCCTTGAGCGTTGCAAAGAAAAATTCGGTTTGTACACAGACAATTCCAATGATACCAAGGAAAAAGAAGAGGCTAAAGAAGTGTCTGAGGCAAAAGTGACAGCTTCAACAGACGACTATAATAACTTAATTACCAATCTTAACCATGAATGTCCCACACTAAATCTAATAGCTGATGACATATCACTTCTATCGGATAATTACCGCAAAATAGAAGCAGAAATTGGTAGAAGTAAGGCACAAATCTCATCTTTGCAAAAACAGCGTAGTTCGGTTTATCAACTTATTGCTTCATCTGAAATGTTATCTCTTACCGATGGGAAGAAAAGCATATTCAAACTGCACGGTTCTATTCGATTGGATAAGAATTCTCAGTATGGCTTTGATGGGGATTCTCATTGTAATTACATCATTACATCGGATGATTATAAAGAATATCCAATAAAACATGAGCCATTTGTTGATTACATGAAAATATCGCTATTAAAGGGTGCCTTTTGTATTATTGGTTTTTCATGTGATGACCCCAACTTCTTATCATGGATGTCTTGGGTTAAAGAGGTGGTGGATAAAAATGCAGAAATAAGAAGCGAATTATCTCAGAAAAATTCGGCAAGATTTTTCTATATACATTCTGATGACAAACCTTTTTCGGAAGAAAAGAGATTATTATTAAGAAACCATTATATAGAATGCGTAGAACTGTTTCATTTGTTTAAGGGTGACTGTCATAAAGCGCGAGTTACGCAGTTCTTGGAATATCTTTTACCAACATCAATATATTATCCTAAAATAAAAAAATCATGGAATGATATAAACAAATACATAAGTCAGCATTCGTTTTCAAAGGGGAATTGGGATGTCACTAAAAAAATATGTGATGATATAGAATTTATATTTGGGTCTTCAGATATAAATAGAATACCGTTGCAAAATTCTTTAGACCATTACAATAGAGACCATGTTCTCCGAGTTTTGCACAGTCGATTCAGAAAAAAATGGAACACTGCAACAGAATACGAATTAATGTTGGCACTCTCAGCACTCAGAGAAGAACTATTGTTGCCAAGTCACTATTTTGATGAGGAGGAATATAAACAACTTATTGAAAATTGCAATGATTCCATATTATCAAATCTAATAAATTTGCAGAATAAAGAACAGGCTTTAACAAATCAAACATTTTCGGGGGCTGCTGCCGAGGTGAGTATTTATATCCGAATATGGAAACATCTATTCAATTTTGATTTCAAAAGTGCAAAACTTCTTGTTAATTCATGGGAAACATCTAAGGTCAACCCAGTTGACGGCATGAGAAGACTTATGTTCAAGGCATTCTTCTCAGAGGATGTGTTCGACGAAATTCAACCTTTGACCAACTATGATTTGTACCACTCGGTCCAAGATTATCTAAATGCTTTAGAATTATTACCTTTAATTAGTCGGAGATTTTCTTTTGAAAAGAATGGTGGTATGAATAACCTTATTGACTTTTCAGAAGAGATCAATCAACTACAAACGGACTGCCCATATATAAAAAATGCAAATTATATCATAGACAAACTTATTGAATCTGTCAAAGGATATGACAAAATCACCCCGTTCGGTAATAAATCTCATTCATTTACTTTTGGAAATGGCAACTTAAAATTCGTCAATTCATTTAAGGTATTAAGCAGTCTATTTGAATTATGCAGACCGTTATACATAAATAATATCATATTGTTTACTGAAGAAAAGTGGAGTACCATTTGTGATAACCTTTATCAGTACTACCCGTATCCGTGTTTATTTTATTGTCTTCAATATAATAGTTCAAAACTCACAAAATCAATTAGCCAAAAAATACTCTATTGTGATGCTTTACAAACAGAATTACCACAATTCGTTAAATCCTTATTTACAGCATTAAGTCAATCAGAATGCCCCGATTTTTACAGGACATCCATTATGAAGTCGATTCCGATACTGTTAATAGGAGTGGATTCTACATACTGGAATCACGACTTTTCGGTATTTTTTGAAACTTTGCAGCCTTACGCAGAAAGTGGAACTCGAAGATATGACGATCTGAATTATAGGAATGAAGACTTTTACGACTTGGCAACCTTCGGACTAACATGGACATCTGATAAGAATTTTAAGATTAAAGTTATATCCGAAATCCTCCAAACTCATGAAAGTATTGATAACTGGAGAAATGTTCTCATCATTAAGGCAAAGGTATCTCTTACAAAGGAGGATTTTCTAAACTCTATATATTATCAACAAATCTGTCAAGATTTGTTGTGGTTATGTCAAAATGCAAATAGTCCAGCACATATCTATGTAATTTTAAATCTTGTTGACTTGCTTGATGCTCAAATGGTTCAACAATGCTTAAAGCGGCTTCCCGAGTCTCTGATAGCATCTGACTGCACTTTGTTGCGAGCCATACCGCATTATATTGCAAAGGATTCAGCTTTAGCATCACAAATTAAGCAGATGGTTTTGAAATCACCTTTTTTATGGCGTAATGGTATTAAAACAGGTGGGATGTCTATTGGAGTTTCATTTCTTGATATTGCAGATATATCAAATCAACTTAATTTTACTGCAATTGAATTAGAAGAACTCTGGAGAAAAATGAATGTGTCTCTACTTCAGATAAAAAAAGAATGTGAAAATCGAAGAGATGAAAGTTCTGTCTTTTTCCTCAGCCATTTTGCATCCTTATTAGATGAAATGATATCATTTGCAGAAAACAACACCTTCAGTACAATCACAAAAAAGGAATATTGTGAAATATACAATGGAATAAAATCATTGAGAATATCTATTGCATCAAACACAAGTCATAGCATACACGAGTTACTTGTAAGAGACGAAACAAGTGATGCTATATCAATGCTTGTTGGCATTAAGCCGGAATCTCGTTTCCCAGAATATCAAGGAGAATATATATTATTGGCAAATAAACTTATTCTTATGAAATCTCAAAATCTCAATAGCTGTATGAACCATTTTTCATGGATTGTTGACTCATATTTGGAATATATGCCAAAGGATATTTTCAAGTCACTACTTGAGTATATTTTAATCGCTTATAAACCATATTTTAGTGGTGAAGAAAACTGGGATTTACTTTTTGCTAAGAAAGAAGATTTTGAAAAGGGCTTAATGAAGATCTATAATGCATTCAGAAATTGGGATGGCATCAATTCTTTTTGGCAATCTTACAAACCAAGATTTATAAATCATTAGTTATTATTGAAATTTCAACCAAAATAAGTATTATATGACATTTGACGATATAAAGAAACTGATAGCATCCGATGAGTCGCGGACTCTGGAACTGAAGAAAACTACCGGCGAGTTGAAAGACGGTATGCATTCAGCGTGTGCTTTCCTTAACACGGAAGGTGGTTGGTTGATTTTTGGAGTTGCTCCAAGTTCATTGAAGATAATCGGTCAGGAAGTAACGGACAAGACGCAGCAGGAGATTGCTCAGGCTTTGGCAGGACTTGAACCAGCAGTAGATGTACGAGTGGCGTATGTTGATGTGCCGGAATATCCAGGTAACAAGGTTATCGCGATGCACTTTGATGGATGGGTTTGGGGTGAGCGTCCACATACGTTTCACGGTTGTCCATTTTACAAGGTTGAAAGTACAACGAAGGTGATGTCGCAGGACATGTATGACGAGCGTATCCGCGCCCATCAACCTCAACTATATGCATGGGAAAGACTTGCTGCTGACGGCGTGACAATGGCAGATCTCAATGAGAATCTGATTCGCAATGGCATCCGTCGAGGCATTGATGGCGGTCGCATTCCGGAGTCTGCTTTGTATGAACCGACAGGAGATATTCTTGCTAAGTGGAAGTTGATTAAGAATGGCGTTCCTACCAATGGTGCGGTACTACTTTTCTCTGATAATATAGACGAGTATCCGCAATTCACGCTGAGGATGGCGCGATTTGTAGGGACAGACAAGAACAGATTTCGCGATAATCAACGAGTGGAAGGTAATTTCTTCCAACTCTTGGATGCAGGAATTGCATTTTGCTTCAAGCACCTTTCGCTAAGCGGAGTAATCACCAATCATAGCATGGAACGAGAGGAACAGCTTGAAATTCCTTATCATGCGTTGCGAGAGGCTTTAATCAATGCCCTCTGCCACCGGTATTGGGAGAGATATAATCTCACTATAAGTCTTGCCTTTTATGATGACCGCGTCGAGATAGCAAGTCCCGGCACGTTTCCACCACAGATAACACCTGAAAATATCAAGGAGCCTCACGAGTCATTTCCTCATAACCTAAAAGTGGCGGAGGCACTTTATCGAATGACTTATTTAGAGAACTGGGGCAGTGGTGCAAAACGTATCATGGATGCTTGTAAAGACCAGGGTATAGAAGCACCCACTTGGCGTTCAGATGGTGGTTTCGTGACCATCACCTTTAAGCGTCCGATTGTGACTAAATCTGATACAGAACAGAGAGAAGCATCGACTAAGTACCGATCAAGCACCGACCAAGTACTGACCAAGTACCGACCAAGTACCGATCAAGTACAAAAGATAATTCTTTCAATGGGTGATGACTATATGACAATGAGTGAAATTATGTCTAATATTGGACTCAAGCACCGACCTTCATTCAGAGAAAATTATTTTCTTCCAGCATTAGCAGAAGGAGCAATTGAACGTCTATACCCGGAACAGCCTAACCATCCAAAGCAAAAATACCGTTTGACGGAATCTGCAAAAGAATGGAAAAATAGTTTATAAGTGGAAGATGGTGTTAATGCCGTTTATTCTTTCAAGAATACCATACTTGCATATGATAATGCTATATTGAGACTTATTGTTTTATTTTTATTGAAACCATCATGAACAAAAGAGAATATGCACAGGCTAACAAAGCCTGGATAGAAGCGAAAGCGCAGGAGGAAGGCGTGAAGGCACTTCCGAAGGGTATATATTATAAGGTATTGTCGGAGGGGCGGAACGACGGAAGGCATCCATCGCCCCGCAGCATCGTCACCACACACTACACGGGATGGACCATCAACGGAAAGAAGTTCGACAGCAGCCGAGGCGGGGCACCGTTGGCCATACGCCTCTGCGACCTGATAGAAGGATGGATTGTCGCCATGCAGCAGATGTGCGTGGGCGACCGGTGGGAAGTGTATATCCCTGCCGAAATGGGATACGGAAAGTTTTCACAGCCCGGCATTCCCGCAGGTTCCACGCTGATATTCGAGATTGAGCTGATAGGGATTGCGTAGGAAGGATCTATAAAACACAACCTTCATTCAGAAATGATTTTATAGTAGACTGAATTTTAATATAAAAAATTAGGACTCTAGCATTGGTCTACTAGAGCTTCTGTCTCCTAGAAGTCTTACGATCATTTATTTTCTCAATTTCTAGAGGCTGCAAGACTACAATCAAAAGTATATTATCTG
>ERZ778515.2463-NODE-2463-length-10587-cov-9.972085_pt1 | contig 10587 bp, 10 predicted proteins | sample MGYA00510343_ERZ778515 | MGnify/ENA primary metagenome ERZ778515 (study PRJEB29527, sample SAMN07138965) | mouse gut metagenome | material: feces | host: mouse | place: China:Nanjing | collected 2016-01-25 ...
ATTACCTGACCATAGAGCGGCTGTCCGCTAAAATGACTATTTTTGCGCATGGTTATTGAGTTTTGTTTGGCGACACCAAAATAACCAAAAAGGACTGACTCCTGCAAATGGAATCAGTCCTAATTTTTTGAGACCTCAAAAAGTTTTATCGGACAGCAATATAAAAAAATATACAAGAAGATCAATGTGATAAAGAGGTAGAGGATGGCATGTGCCAATTTATTGAGGATATTATGTTTGGACGAATCATAATGAGGATTCATCCGAAACAGAATATTCACGCGAAAATTTATATTTTCAGAGAAGAAGTTTATCATCCGCATGGATACGGTTCAGTTATAACGGGTTCTAGCAACCTTACCGAAGCTGGACTTGAAAATAATTTTGAGTTTAATGTGGAACTACGTTATGATGACAATATTAAATTTGCAACCGAGACTTTCGAAAAACTTTGAGAGGAATCCGTAGAAATTGATTTAACTCATATAGATAAGATTAAAACAGAATCCTATTTAAACCTGGAATTCACTCCTTACGAAATATATATTAAATTCTTGCTGTAGTATTTTGGCAAGAGCATCGACTTTGATCTCAATTCTGTTTCCGATTTACCTAAAAGGTACAAAAAATTATCTTATCAGATTGATGCCGTAAATGACGGTTATTCCAAGATGTTAAAGTACAATGACTTTTTCTGTCCGATGTCGTGGGGCTTGGAAAAGCAGTCGTAGCAGCTCTTATATAAAGGGGGAAAACGAAACGTGTCAATATGTGGTGGACCTGAAAATGACTGATTGCTTTGGCTATCAAAGTATTATGGTGGAGTAGGGGAGAGTGGTCCGGAAAAACGAAGCGTTTACATCGCTTTACATTGAAGGTGGGATAGGGGAGGTCTCGGGAGTGTTGTTGATTGCTCTCCATGCTCCTAATAAACCTGTGTTTAGGCATAGATTTTACAAAGACGGGAGATGAAGAATTTAGTGTCGTTGACGCCGTGGGGTTTAGCTCTGAATGCTTTGATTTTTGCGTTTATGGATTCGGCAGATGCGTTTGTCGAACGGTTGTCAAAGAAGTTGATAATCTCCTCGGAGTGCTCGTAGAATGTGGCGGCTATTATGTTGAATGACTTGAAGCCGGAGTCAGCGACTCGGTTGTACCAGCGGGCGAGATTAAGGCGGGCGCTTTCTTTGGTTGAACGTTTGTTGAATATGGCTCTGAGATTCTGCGATAGCCAGTATGCTTCTTTGAGGTCGGGATACAGGCGGAACAGTATGTCGGCTCTCTGATGCTGTGAGGCTGTCCATTTTTTCAGGAGACTTGAACAGGGTGTAGCGCCCACGTGCCAGCAGCTCTTTCAGCGTGTCGCCGTTTTCAAGTCGTACAGGCTCGTATCTGCGTCCTTCGAGTTTTGCGGTCTCTCTTGCTTCAGTGTCTGCATTTATGGCATCCCAGCGATGCTTGATACGGATTTCCTGGACTGCATCAAGTGTAAGCTTCTAGACGTGAAACCGGTCTATAACGCGCGACGCCTGCGGGAATGCCATGCGGTATATCCTGTTCATACTATCCAACAGATCTAGCGTCACCTCTGTCACTTTATTGCGCAATGCGCTATTTATCTGACGCAAAGCATGGATAACCGTATCGGCATCTGTTCCAAGTACTATTGCCACGATGGCGTTTTTTCTACCGTGGGCATCCTTGTTGGTAACGATGGTATAAAGTTCTCCGCAGCTTAGCGAGGGCTCGTCAATGCTCAGGTGAGCGCCTATATTCTGCGGAAACACGCGCCATTGCTCCGCGTGAAGGCTCTCGGTCGAGTCCTTCCATTGCCAGTAACCGCTCGGATGGCGCTTGTACTGACGCTCAAACAGATCTCCGTCTATATCAAAGAACCATTCAAGAGAGCGGCCCGTAATCGGGTATCTGTCCAAGCATATCTTTTAAAAAAGCCGCAGACTCTTTCGAGAAGTGGGTGCCTTTGGTGACTAAATCCCAGCGCCGGCTGACGCTTTTGCCTGTCTCGACATCCACCCAGCGACGCCGCTTGATATGGAACGGCATCTTGCGTCCTCTGACCGGATAATCACGAACGATGCTTTCCTCATAGAATCCATTTGGGTGAAGCTGACCGGGCTTATAGCCCTCGAATCCATTGTCGCGTTCTTCCAATGTCACGTCGAGAGTCTCCAAGGTCTTCTCTACCATGACTACCTCAAAATACTCGACCATCTCTTCCGACAGAAGACACTCAGCCAACTCTATGTAAGGGTTCTTTTCCATTGCAATTTATCTTTTTGGCAAAGGTACTAATTTTTTGATTCTGACACAGGTTTATTACTATGCGCCATAATGCTTGAAACGGCTATTTTCTGCTACCTGTCAGAAAAATTCCTAATAATGTCTGATTATCAGGGATTTGCTTGATTTTTCTTTTGTTTTCAGTGATCCGCCTGGGATTCACTCATATCTTTTAATCCTCTGATATTCAGTTGTGACTTTCAATCTTCAAAATAATCTCTACCGATTTTGCAGCGTGATACTTTCTGCATTTTGCGTGCCACTCTGAGGCTTTTATTTGATGCAAAGGCAGTATTAACTTTTGAAAACGCACTATCGCTACTCTAAAAATGTGTGTATGATAACAGTTTTTTCGATTAGTTGTTTGGAGGCTCAGAAAAAGGACTTAATTTTGTAGTCGAAATCTTTGATGAATATCACATAATTTTCGATTAGGACTATGATACAGCGTGATCATTATTTGAACGAGCTTGTTTCCTTGCAAGGAAACGGCATGATAAAAGTCATAACAGGAATGCGCAGATGCGGAAAGTCATATCTGTTGTTTGATATATTTGTGTCTTATCTTGAAGAACAAGGAATAGCACATGACCATATCATTAAGATAGACCTCGAAGACTTTAAGAACAGGGCTTTGCGCAATCCAGATAATTTGTATTCATACATAGAAAGCCGTATTACGGACGATCGGATGCACTATATCTTATTGGATGAGGTACAGATGGTTGAACATTTCGAGGATGTGCTGAACGGTTTCCTGAAGATACGACATGTGGATGTATATGTCACAGGTAGCAATGCCAAATTCCTGTCCAAAGACATCATTACTGAATTTCGGGGGCGTGGATATGAGGTGAAGATGTATCCTTTGTGCTTTTGCGAATATATGTCGGCATACAAAGGTTCGGTTCAAGCCGGATTGAATGAATATATGCTGTATGGTGGATTGCCGCAGATATTGTCATATACAACGGAAGAACAAAAGACAAAATTCTTGAAAACGTTGTTTGACGAAACTTACATCAAGGATATTAAAGATCGCTATGATATACGCAAGGATGATGATTTGGAGGAACTTATCAACATTATGGCTTCGGGCATCGGTGCTTTGACTAATCCAAACAAGTTGGCAAACACTTTCCGCAGCGAAAAAAAATCGGTCATATCATACGATACCATCAAGGATTACATTGATTATCTGTGCGATTCGTTTCTTGTGGAAAAGTCCACCCGTTACGATATAAAGGGTAAACGCTATGTCAACTCTCCCTATAAATATTATTTTATGGACTTGGGGTTGCGTAATGCCCGTATCAATTTCCGGCAATATGAGAAAAGTCATCTGATGGAAAATCTCATATACAATGAGATGCGTGTGCGGGGGTTCAATGTGGATGTCGGTACTGTGCCCACTTACACAAAGAATGAGGAAGGAAAGCCACAACGAGCCAATTTGGAAGTGGATTTTGTCTGCAATTTGGGAAGCCGCAGATATTACATCCAATCTGCCTATAGAATGGAATCTGAAGAAAAAATAAAGCAGGAACGGGCTTCATTGCTAAAGGTGGATGACTCTTTCAAGAAGATTATAGTTCTTGGTGAGGAGTGTCCGGTGACACGTGACGAACAGGGCATTACAACGATGAGTATTTTTGATTTTTTATTGAAAGAAAACTCTCTAGAACTTTAGTAATTTAATTCACTATGTTTTATAAACATAGTGGCTGAAAGGGTTACGTAAAAAGACACCTTTGAGAACAACAAAGAAATGAACACTTACTTATTGGAAGCATTTTATCATGGAATATCCTATTTACAAATAAAGTCAAAACGTATCTGAAACTTTTGCCAAATATCAATCTTTATCTATAGAATCATCTATAGCCGGATTATGCCCTGAAATTGAGTATATTGATAAGGAAGGAAAGATTGACAATTCTGCTGAATTGACACAAATAAATAAAGTTCGTATTTCTGCAGCATTCTGCCAGTTTATTTGGATGCTTTGTTACGCTACCTATATCAAGGTTGAATCGGATATAATACATACAGAATATGAGCGTTTATCGGAGGAAGAAAGGTTGCAATTTGATTCTGAATTACAACAAAATACGATTTTTAACGCAATCCCCCAAGAATTACAACTGAGCCCCTTTTCGTGTCTTCGGTCACGGACAGTGTATAAAGAAAAAACTCCTACAATACCTTGATATTGTAGGAGTTGTCTTTTCTTTGTCTGGTTTTGTCCAGCTTCTTGGTGATCCGCCTGGGGCTCGAACCCAGGACCCCAACATTAAAAGTGTTGTGCTCTACCTGCTGAGCTAGCGAATCAATCCTTATTCGCAAATCAGTTATTTCCTGATTGCGGGTGCAAAGGTAGTGACTTTTATTTAATCTGCAAGTATTTCGTAGAAAAAAGTTTCAATTATTTTTTCTCTATACCGCTTTTCTCTTGATTATCAGTAATTTCGATTTCATTATATTTTATCTTTTCTTTGTTGATAATAAAGCGTTGATAATAGGAAAGCATCAAAGTGGTGAGAGGTAACGCGATGATCATTCCTAACATTCCCATTAAAGAACCCCAAATAGAAAGAGATAAAAGGATGATGGCAGGATTCAGCCCAGTAATCTTTCCCATAATTTTGGGAACGAGGAGAGTGTCCTGTATAATTTGTACGATGATGAAGACTGCCAATGCGCATGCAATGATAATCCAGAAGTTCTGTCCGGTATCGGCAGCTTTGAGGATAGCCAATACGATGGTAGGGAGAAAACCGATGATTTGCAGGTAAGGAACCATGTTGAGGGCTCCGATGAAAAGTCCCAAAGCAATAGCCATCGGGAAGTCAATAATCAGGAAGCCTATGCTGAAAAGAATACCTACGCAGAATGCAACCAATGCCTGTCCACGGAAATATCTGTTCATGCCGTCCTGCACGTCATAAACCAGGTTGGAAGCGAATTTGCGGTATTTATTGGGGAGCAGGTGCAGCCATCCTTCGGCTATGGCTTCATAATCCAGTAATATAAAGACTACATATAATAATATGATAAAGGAAGCAAAGATGCTGAACAGGATGTTGAGTGATTCTGCAAGCAGAGCCCACATTTTGGGCACAGTTTCTTTGATTGCGGCAAGGATATTCTCTTCACTCAGCATTTTGTTTAATGCTACCAAATCAAGATTCTCATGGACAAATTCGGAAAGTGTCTTGGGGACGTTACTGCCACCGCCGTTTGTGAGGTAGCTTACTAATAAATCATTCATTCTGCCTATTTCGGAAACCATAGGCGGAACTAACAGATAGAATAATGCCACTCCCACAACAGTGATCAGAAACAATGCGCAAAAAATGGAAAGGATGCGGCTTTTCAACTTTAGTCTGTATTGGAAGAACTTGACTAACGGATAAACCATATAGGCAATCAGCCAGGCGATAAAGAAAGGCAATAGCACTCCGCTCAGTCGTTCTACAAGCATTAATATTCCTACCACCATCATACATCCGATGACACCACGTATAAAACTGTCGAATGTTATCTTCTTCCTTTCCATAGTTGTTTTCTGTTGAGTTTATACCTTTTGCCTGTCCTCTTCCAGTGCCTGGAGGTAGCATTGCCTGCAAAGAGGCTCGTACTCTGCTGTCTCACCTAGAAGGACTTGCTTGTCGTTCTTGACTGTACGATGTGAGAATGATGCCAGTTCTCCACATTTTACGCAGATGGCATGCACCTTGGATACTTCATCGGCTATGGCACACAGTTGTGGCATAGGGCCGAAAGGATTCCCTTTGAAGTCCATATCCAAACCTGCAACAATGACGCGGACTCCATTATTGGCAAGCTGATTGCATACGTCTATCAGCCCGCTGTCGAAAAACTGTGCTTCGTCGATTCCTACTACGTCTATCTCGGAAGTGAACAGCAGGATGCTTGCCGATGAATCAATAGGAGTGGAAGCGATGGAATGGCTGTCGTGTGAAACTACGTCCTCTTCCGAATAACGGGTGTCGATAGCCGGTTTGAATATCTCCACACGCTGACGTGCAAACTTTGCCCGTTTCATTCTGCGAATCAGTTCTTCTGTCTTTCCTGAGAACATAGAGCCGCAGATAACTTCAATTCTACCTCTTCTTTTAGTTTCCTGTATGTGGTCTTCTGAGAATAATACCATGTGATTTCGTGCTTTCTTGATTAAATAAATGACAGCACAAAGGTAAACAATTCAATGTGCAAGAACTGTTAAAATATCCATTATTTTAAGTTATTGCATAAATTATTCCTACATTCGCATCATATTAATAATGGATGAACATGAAACAGAAGCTATTAGCAGATATCGAATTGGATGTTCATGAGTTGAAGTATCTCATGGATTCATTTACCAAGGAACCTACTCAGACTCTGTCTGAACTGTTGAAGCGGAGTGTTGCGCGTATGCAGGGACGTCTGGATGAATTGTCGCAGGAAATAGATTCTGTTGAGTTGGTTTCTTTGTCTTCTTTTGTCGTAGAAGAAACGGTAGTGAAAGAGAATGAAATTACCGCTCAGGAAAAGGATGCATCTGTTATTATCCAATCTCCCAAACCTGTTATAGCAGCAGAAGAAGCAGCAGAAGCAGCAACAGCAGCAGCAGCAGCAGAAGAAGAAGAAGAAGAAGAAGAAGAAGAAGAAGAACCCGTCATCGAAGAGGCCCCCATCATAATAAAGAAGGAAGAACCCAAAAACGCCGTGTTGGGAGAAAGCATAAAGCTGGCTGCCGGCTTGCGCCATTCTATCAGCTTGAATGATTCTTTCCGTTTCTCACGCGAACTGTTTAAGGGAGATACTGATTTGATGAACCGTGTGATTGAGCAGATATCAGTTATGGGCTCATACAAGACTGCTGTCGCATTTCTTTCCTCGAAAGTTGAAATAGACGAAGAGAAAGATGCAGTAGTTGACTTCTTGGAGTTATTGAAAAAGTATTTTAACCAATCAGCATAAACAAAAATATATGGGAAAGTTGTATGTGGTGCCTACGCCGGTAGGAAATCTGGAGGACATGACCTTTCGGGCTATCAAGGTTCTGAAAGAGGTCGACTTGATTCTGGCAGAGGATACGCGTACCTCTGGTATCTTGCTGAAACACTTTGAAATAAAGAATGCAATGCAATCTCACCATAAATTTAATGAACATAAAACGGTGGAAAGTGTTGTTAATAAAATAAAGGGTGGTGCATCGGTTGCATTGATTTCAGATGCCGGAACACCCGGAATCTCTGATCCCGGATTTCTGGTTGTTCGTGAATGTGTGCGAAACGGTATTGAAGTACAGTGCTTGCCGGGAGCAACAGCTTTTGTTCCGGCGCTCGTTGCATCGGGTTTGCCGAATGAGAAGTTCTGCTTCGAGGGTTTTCTTCCCCAGAAGAAAGGACGTCAGACACGACTGAAGGCATTGGCAGAAGAACGCCGTACCATGGTGTTTTATGAATCGCCCCATCGTCTGTTGAAGACGTTGACGCAGTTTGCCGAATATTTCGGTGCTGAACGTCAGGCAACCGTGTCGCGCGAAATATCCAAACTCCACGAAGAAACTGTTCGGGGCAGTTTGGCTGAACTGATAGAACACTTTACCGCTACCGAGCCTCGGGGCGAGATTGTGATAGTATTAGCAGGAATAGACGATTAAAATAATTTCATTAAAAACGTAAAACGTAAACGTATGAAAAAGTTAGCAGTTTTATTTGTATGCGTAGCTATGTTGGCTTCGTGTGATGGCTTTAAAGGTGGAAGTAAGGACCTGAAAGCTGAAAATGATTCTCTTTTGATGGAACTGAACCAACGCAATGCTGAATTGGATGATATGATGGGTACTTTCAATGAAGTTCAGGAAGGCTTCCGTAAGATCAGTGCTGCCGAAAGCCGTGTTGATTTGCAACGTGGAACCATCACTGAAAACTCTGCCAATGCCAAGCAACAGATTGCTTCTGATATCGAATTCATCTCTAAACAGATGGAAGAAAACAAGGCTCAGATTGCAAAATTGGAAGCTCAGTTGAAAAACAGTAAGTATAATTCTGCGCAGATGAAAAAAGCTGTAGCCGCTTTGACAGCAGAATTGAACGCTAAACAACAGCGTATCGAGGAACTTCAGACAGAACTGGCTTCCAAGAATATCCGTATTCAGGAACTGGATGCTGCTGTCAGCGACTTGTCTGCTGCCAAAGAGACGTTGGTTGCAGAAAACGAAGCTAAAGCTAAAACCGTTGCCGAGCAGGAAAAGAGCCTGAATGCTGCCTGGTTTGTATTCGGTACTAAATCTGAATTGAAAGCTCAGAAAATACTTCAGAGCGGAGATGTATTGAAGAGCGCTGATTTCAATAAAGATTATTTCACTCAAATCGATATTCGTACCACCAAAGAAATCAAGTTGTACTCTAAACGTGCTGAGTTGTTGACTACTCATCCGACCGGCTCTTATGAATTGGTGAAAGATGACAAAGGCCAGTTGACATTGAAGATTACTAATCCTACTGAATTCTGGAGTGTGTCCAGATACTTGGTTATCCAGGTAAAATAAGGTAGATGTAGATATCCCTTTTTGAAAAGCCAATGTGCTGATTCCTGGATTCGAGAAATTAGCACATTGGCTTTTCTGTTTCTTATATACACCCATAGCTACTGATGAAATATAAAAATCTGTTTTTTGATCTTGACGACACTATCTGGGCTTTCTCCCGCAATGCCCGTGACACTTTTGAAGAAGTATATCAGAAATATGCATTCGACCGTTACTTTGATTCGTTCGACCATTATTATACACTTTATCAGAAACGTAACACCGAACTTTGGATTGAGTACGGTGAAGGAAAGGTGACGAAAGATGAATTGAACCGTCAACGGTTCTTTTATCCTTTGCAGGCGGTAGGAGTGGAAGATGAGGTTTTAGCCGACCGGTTCTCGAAAGATTTCTTTGCCATTATTCCTACTAAAAGCGGTCTGATGCCCCACGCTAAGGAGGTGTTGGAGTATCTTGTTCCTAAATACAACTTGTATATCCTTTCTAACGGCTTTCGTGAACTGCAATCGCATAAGATGCGTTCGGCAGGCGTGGATGGCTATTTCAAGAAGGTGATTCTTTCGGAAGACCTCGGAGTGTTGAAGCCCCGCCCCGAAATCTTTAATTTTGCCCTGTCCGCCACTCAATCCGAGATGCGCGAATCGTTGATGATTGGTGATAGCTGGGAAGCGGATATTACCGGAGCGCACGGGATAGGGATGCATCAAGCCTTCTACAACGTGACGGAACGGGCTGCTTTCCCTTTTCTTCCCACTTATCACATTCATTCTCTGAAAGAATTAATGAATTTATTATAAGTTTTCTGGATTAAGTCGTATTTTTGTTGCGTTTAATAAATGCATAAAAATACGATATAATCATGGATAGTGCACTTCTGCCATTTGCTTTACTTTGCTTCACCTCGTTTTTTACGTTGACCAATCCTTTGGGAACAATGCCTGTCTTCCTTACTATGACTCACGGGATGACAGAAAAAGAGCGTCAGTCTATCGTTCGTCGTGCCACTATTGTGTCGTTTATCACAATAATGGTTTTCGTCTTTGCCGGTCAGTTTCTTTTTAAGTTCTTCGGTATTTCTACCAACGGATTCCGTATAGCCGGAGGAGTGATTATCTTCAAGATAGGTTTCGATATGCTCCAAGCCCGTTATACGCCGATGAAACTGAAAGATGAGGAAATCAAAACGTATGCGGATGATATCTCTATTACTCCGCTTGGCATACCTATGTTGTGTGGACCCGGTGCGATTGCCAACGCTATCGTATTGATGCAGGATGCCCATTCTTATGAAATGAAAGGGATACTGATAGGCACTATTGCATTAATTTATCTGCTGACTTTCTTTATTCTTCGGGCTTCTACGAAGTTGGTGAATGTCTTGGGTGAGACGGGCAATAATGTGATGATGCGTCTCATGGGATTGATTCTGATGGTGATTGCGGTAGAATGTTTCGTGAGTGGGGTGAAGCCGATATTGGTGGATATTGTGAGAGAGGGGATGGGGAATCTTCTTAAGTAAGCAAGGGAAAAGGATATTACTTTGGTAATTCTAGAATTCTATATATAGGAAAAATCTGTTTTATACGAAACACCGACAGTTTGATTTTAATAATACAAACTGTCGGTGTTATTATGCCTTTATAGATGTTTTATTTTAGATTATGTCAATAGTTCGTTGATATAATCATTTGCTGATCACCAAAACTACCTTCATCAACAGT
>ERZ778515.2476-NODE-2476-length-10519-cov-4.588494_pt1 | contig 10519 bp, 10 predicted proteins | sample MGYA00510343_ERZ778515 | MGnify/ENA primary metagenome ERZ778515 (study PRJEB29527, sample SAMN07138965) | mouse gut metagenome | material: feces | host: mouse | place: China:Nanjing | collected 2016-01-25 ...
TAGCATAGGTGATAGCCGCCGCGCCTGAAGCCAGCGCAAGCGCCGCCACGCCGCCCTCTAACGCTGCCAGCCTTTTTTCCAGCACATCCTGTGTGGAATTTGTCAGTCTGCCATAAATATTGCCTGCATCCGCAAGTCCGAAGCGTGCCGCCGCATGTGCGGAATTTTTAAACACATAGGAGGTTGTCTGGTAAATCGGCACCGCCCTTGAATCAGTTGCCGGGTCAGGCTGCTCCTGTCCCACATGTAATTGAAGCGTTTCAAATTTGTACTTTCCCATCCTGTTTTCCTCTTTTCCTTTTGTTTTGTTTGGGCTGTTGACACCCGAATCCTGTTTTTTATGATTTGATTTCTGTCATCTTACTCCTATTAACCTACTTTGTCAATAGGTTAATAGGATTTTATTTTGGCAATACTTGAATTACATAGTTACCTTGCGTTATAATAGGTTTTGGAAAATACTTGAGAAAGGCTGGAATATCATATGATTTCAACAAAAGGAAGATATGCTCTTCGTGTGATGCTTGATTTGGCGCAACAGGATACCGACAGCTTTATCCCGTTAGATGAAATCGCCGAAAGACAGGGCATTTCCAAAAAATATCTGGAGATTATCTTAAAGACACTTGTATCCGAAAAGCTGCTGCAGGGACTGCGCGGCAAAGGCGGCGGCTACCGGCTGACGCGACGCCCTGCCGCATATACCGTCGGCGAAATTCTAACGCTGGCAGAAGGAAGCCTTGCAACCGTCGCCTGCCTGCAGGCAGGCGCGGAGCCTTGCGTAAGGCGGGACACCTGCCTCACGCTTCCCATGTGGCAGCAGTTCGACCAACTGGTGCATGACTTTTTCTTTCACATTACCTTGGAGGATTTGCTGAAGCCGCCTGCCTGACACCGTATCTGCCGCCCTCCCCGCGGGTAATCACAAGCGGCTCTAAGGAATATGCCGTCACACGATATCCCGCGGCGGTGAGCGATACGGTAAACGCTGCCATACCGCCCTTAATACAGCTTTCCTCATCCTGCGCGCTGACATAATTGCCAATGGAATAATAGACTAACATCTCGTGCCCATCCCCGTCCCGCAGCATTTCATAAGGCTGCAGGGCATGGGGATGAGAGCCTACTACCACGTCGGCTTTTCCTTCCAAAAACACCTGCGTCCACGTTTTCTGGAATTCGTCCGCTTCTTCCCCGTACTCCGTGCCCCAATGGGCAAACACAATCACAAAGTCCGCCTCTTCCCTCGCCTCCGTAAGCTCTCTGCCCACCCGCTCCTTGTCATCTAGCAGCGGCAGAATATAGGGATTGTCCTTTGGCGGTTTCAACCCGTTTGTGCCATAGGTGTAATTGAACAGTGCAAAGCGGATACCATTTCTGACAATTATCTCATAGGGGCAGCTTTCCGCATCCTCTTTTGTCCGTATCCCCATACAGACGACGCCCCGCGAAGCAAAAAACTCTCTGGTAAAGTAGGCGCCCTCCGCTCCCCTGTCCAGCATATGATTGGTGGCGCAAGTCACCACGTCAAAACCTGCAGACACCAGCGCCTGCCCTGCCTGCACCGGCGTGCCAAAGCGCGGATATCCTCCATACTGCGCCGGATTATCCACAAGCGGCGTCTCCTGATTTATCACTGCCACATCGCTTTTTGCAATGATATCCGTTATATTTTCATATAAAAAACCAAAATCCCCGTCATGGTTTAAAGCATACCGATAGATGGGCTCATGCAGCAGATTATCCCCAAATACCACAAAGGAGACTGCCGTCTCCTCCTTGGTAAAGCCCCACTCATCCCACCGCCAGCGGCTCACTGTCCCATCCGGCGCGGTGAGAAAAAGCCTGTAAAAAGGCGCGCTCCCGCCGCCTGCCGCCATAACCGCCACATCCTGTCCAATATCCGAGGACATCCATTTGGATTTTATTTCCCCATTTCCATATTCATATACAAAAATATGCTGCGACCATTTTTTTTCATCCCGCTCCACCCAAAAAGGCTTACTGCCACCGTACCGCCCAATCCTCCAGCACAAAAGTATCAGCTCGTCCGCGCCGTCATTGTCAATATCACAGGATAACGCCGCCTGCACTTTTACACCCTTCGGCGAGTTCCACACGGGAGCGCCGCCGTATCTTACTTCTACGGCTCTGTCTGTCAGCAGAATTTCATAGCCTCCCGTGCCGTCAAAAAAAGAAGTCTCCTGCCACGAAACCCAGCGCGGCAGAAAAGCGCCGTTTTTCCACAAAAGATATAAAATGGCGCCGGTTATTACAGGCGCCATTATGATGACTGCTATTTTTTTCATTTATCTCTATTCCCATTCCGTCCGGCAGCGGTAGCTGTCAGTCCAGTTCGGTCTCTCCACCGGCTTATTCTGGTTGTAATAACCCTCTTCATTCGCCTCAAAGCCCATCATCACCCGCCATTTGGAATCCGTCAGCCTGTCATTTATCGGCCACGGGAACTGGTAGAAGGAATATACGCTTCCTACTGCGACGCGCAGGCTGCCGTCCACCTTTACTACCACATAGATGCGGGAAGGATTGCCGGTTGCCACCTCCAGCACGCTGCCATTGGGGTCTGTCGCAATATCCACCACCACTGCCGCCGGATATTCGTCGGCAAATACATACTCTCCCTCTTCTTTTAATGCCTCATACCAAAAATGCTCCAGATTGCCGCCGTATTCTTCAATCAGCCGGTATTCCGCATCCGTAAGCGTCTCGTCTCTAAGCTCTTTATCGGAAATCACCTTAAGCTGTGCCGCCAGCTCCGACAGGCGTGACAAATTTGCTTCATCGGAAGTGCTCAGCATGCCATATGTCTTTAAGCCCTCCCTCGTGGCATCCGCAAGACGTGCGAACCTTGCATACACCTCCGGCTCCGGCTCCACATATCCCCTGAAATCAACGATTTCTTCGTCTTCGCCGCCGCCCATTTCCGCCATCACCTGCTTGGCGTAGAGCACTGTGTCATGCTTTAACTCCGTGAAGCTGCCCGCAAAGCACTCCAAATCCTTTTTCAGCCATTCCTCACTCTGCATAAACATAGGGTAGCCCTCCCCCTTTACGGTAAGCAGGGGACGAAGCGTATTTAACCAGCCCGCATACAGACTTGCAGACCACAATTCGGGATTATCCTGCGCAAAAGCTTCCCGCAAGGAGTTCATATTGTCCAGATAACCCGCATATGCCGTATCGCCGTTCTCTGTAAGAAGCTGCAGCGCAACGTCGCTGCCAAGCGCTGCCGGTACATCCAGCACATCGGGAAGCATACGCTGTTCCACGCTGCTGTGAACCAGACACTGCATAATTTCCGCATCGATGGTGAAACGCTGTCCCATAAAACGGAAGCCTAAAATAACATTGTCCGCACCATCGGCTATCGGGATGGAATTAATCTTCGGCGGGGCAAGCTGCGCCGTTTTTTCATGAAACGCTGCAAACGCCGCCTCATTTGCAATCAAATCCTTTGTGGCAACCACCTCGCCATACGCCTCCACAATCAGCGGCACATACTCGCATACGCCCAAATCGTCGCTCGCGCCCGCAAAGAACGCAGTCACGGCATAGATGGATTCCCACAACGCATAACTCTCCTCATCCCCTGCAAGCGCTTTCGCCATCAGCAGGGCGCTTCTGTCCATATCGATATTTTCCTGCAGAAAATGCACTCTGCCGTACCACATCATCGCCCTGAAATACCGCTCCAGCTTCTCGTCACCCTCATAATACCCTCTGGGAATATACTGAGAGTAATCCTCATTGATTTCCGTTACCTCACAGACCCCTATGCCGTCGGCACGTTTTATGTTATCGAGCTCATATGCGACCGTGTCCGCCACATAATCCTCCACCGCCGTATTATCGTCAAGCAGCTTGGCGCCCACCGTAAAAAATGCCACATTCCGCCTTGCCGCATTCTCCCATTCCGTGCCGACAAGCGCATCGTACTGTTCCTGACTGGCTGCAAGCATTTCCTTGCTTAACTGTAACAGGCTGTCGGAAAGATAACTTTTCTCAAGATTCTTTAATAAGTGGCTGAAATACAGATGGTAGGTATGCATCATGGAATCCACAGTCACAAAATTGGGAATCTGGTTATAACGGTTTACTTCATATATCTGGAAAAATTCGCTGCCCGCGCTGTCATACACAACAAAACCATTCTGCAAAAGCTTTGCCGCCGCTCCCTCCTCCATATAAAAATCATCCCAGTTGTCCACATTGCTAAAATCGGAAGCCACCGTATAGGGGGCTACGCTGGGCGTTACGCCTGTTTCCTCATTTTTTTCCGCCTTTATCAGAGAAGGTCTCTCTCCCATTACAAGAGGTACTGCATTTCCCGTTTTTTCCGGCTCACCTGTACTCTCCGGCGTCGCAGACGGCCTGGCGTCAGTCTCTTCCCTCTGTACCTGCTCCGTATTTTCTCCATTGTTCTCCTGCTTTGGCGCCGCACATGCGGCAAAAAGACTCACCGCCAAAACAAGTGCCATTACCCTGCCCGTTTTTCTTTTCTTCATACCAATCCTCCATGCCGCCTGCTTTGCGGCAGCGCCCATCTGCAATTTCATTTGAGCGCCCACAATACTACTTTGTTTCGATTTTTAGTATAGCATTACTTTGAAAACAGCACAAGACGCCAAGCCGCTCTATTTTATGAATCTTTCTTAAGATTAGGATGGCAAATGGGCAAACGTAGTGCCAAGCTGCACATCAAATCCAAGTGCCTGATACATGCTTTCATCACAGGGGGCGCAGCAGACGGTCAGACTTGCAATGCCTTTTTCCCTGCACCAATCTTGTGCCGCCCGTGCAAGTTTTCGGGCAATGCCTTTCTTGCGGAACACCGGTTCCACATAAAAATCTTCAAATACACCCGTGTTCCGGCAGGCAAAGGTAGAAAAGCATTCCGCCACGCTGCACATTCCGACAGACCGGTATCCGCGTTTTGCCACAAAAAATGTAATTTTCCCGTCCCTGACCGCTTGTGACAACAGCTCCTGCCTCTCTTTTGTCAAAGCCTCTTCTCCAATTTCTTTTAGAAATCCGTTCTCCAGCTTCCCAAGCTGCCAATCCTCCGAATCAGAGAGCATTTCTATGTGAACGGGAACCTCCTCTTTCGGCGGCAGCATCATAAGCGGTTCGCCCCACTCATCTGCGCCATTCTTGAGAAAGCCGAGGCTTTCCCAAAAATGAAGCCGCCGTTCGCTGCCTCCATAATTCAACTCTGCATAAAGTGCACCATTTTCTTCTGCCCAGTTTAACAGCGCCCCGGCACATGCCCTGCCTGTACCATTCCCCCGAAACGCCGGATAGACACAATATTCCATGATAAAGCATTTGCCGTCTTCCGTAGTATAAATCACCGGCATGGCAAAACCGATATCCTGCCCATTCCTTTGAAAAAACAGATAATGGCACCGATTCTGCCTGCGGTCATGGATTTTCTGCATACTTACTCTGTATTCCTCTCCCAGAAAGTACGCTCTGTCCTTGTCCTCCCTGTCCGGAATCTCAGGGAAAATGTCCCGTTCAAAATAAAGGCGAAGCTGCATCCAAAAAACGGCAATATCCGTTTCTGTGACTGCTTCACGGATGGTAATTGTATTTTTCATTTTAGTCCTCATTTCTGCGCACATTTTATTCTCCTATTCTCATGAATCCTGTATGGAATTTTGCGGCAAAATCGTGTATTTTCTTTTTTTCTTATGGCAAAAACCTTCCCATTCTTTCCTATCCATAATGAGAATCCGCTCTCCCCAAATTTGCATTTCTGTTACCATTATACACATACATATACATTTCTGCAATGATCCGAATTCCATTCTTTTATATTTATTTTGTACTGAGACAGACTCACCAAAAAAGGCATAAAGGTTCTTTTCTTTCCCCTTGCAGTCTGCTATAATAAACCATACAAAAATACGCTGTTCACAGCAAACACTTAAAGGGTATTTAAAAAGCGCAAAAATGAAAAAAGGAGGGATGTTGTGTGGATAATGGGCTTAATGCAAGACTTTTATATGAGTGGAATACAGAAAAAGCCCATTTGGATTTTACCATCACCAAAGCGGAACTCCAGCTTGTAAATGTGAATAAACGCCTGCAGAGATTACGGCAGGACTTGCTTATCTATAGTGGAATGCTTGTCCTTCCATTGCTTCTGATTTTTTTGTTGCTGTATATACTGGGAAAATTTCTCCCAACACCTGCTTCCTATGTATTATATGTTCTTGCTGCTGGGTTTACTGCGGCACTGGCATGTGTCTATATCATGGCTTTTCCTTTTTTTCTTTTTTATCTGATAAAAGCCATCTCTCTGAGTTTACTCAACAGGGAGAATCCGGAACGGACAAAACACTTGCTGCCGCCGGAGACGGGAAAAAGGCATAAAGAAACGGAGAAGGAAGCAACTTACCGCATAGAGCAGCAAAAACTAATCCATGTATTAAGCCGATACTACTTGTATCAGGATACGATGGAACAGCTTCGCCAAAAAATAGAGGCTGCTTCTATCTCGTTAGAAGATTTGCAGCAGGAATTAAAGCAGTTTACTTACTATGAAACTATTTATCCGGCAAACGGATTTACCAGTCCGATGATGAAAAAAGCCAGAAACATGGTGTTTATCGTTCTGTTCGGAATATTAGCCGGCATTGCTTTTTTACTGTACATAAACAGATAGCGGTAAACGACTGTCTGGGGCAGAAGTAAGGGCAGCTATTTGCTTCCTTTTACGGAAAGCCTATGTATTACATACCAAATGCCGTTGTATTCCAATTGCGCATCGTACTGCAATATTACTCGAGGTTTATATCTTCCCAAAATCCTCTAAAGTCCTTTTCTTCCGGTCTCTTGGTATTTACCCTCTTTCTGATTTCTAAAACCATCTTCATTATTTCTTCTTTTGTATGCGGGCTATCTTCCATTACTTTTTCTACGTCAATCTCTTTATGCTTCGTTTTTATCAGCTCATCTATAATGTCAGAGACTTGTTCTACAAATACTTCTTCCATAATTGCATTTTGGGTCTTTTCATCTGCTCCCTCATACTCATCATAATATGCGCTAATATACTCGGAAAATCTTTTTATCTTCTCTGGTGAATCCAAAAAATCAGATACTATTTCGTCCTCACGGCTTCTTTTCCTTCTGCCAACATATAGCCTAAGTTTATTTAGTACCTTTTTGACAATATCATATGAAGCATTCCCAATCAATCCGCTTGCAACTGCTATCGCTACAAAATTTAAGATTTCTCCGCATTGCTCTGTGTAGTAATATTTTCCCTCATCTTTTTCGTTTTCATATTGTATACGGCAGGTCCATCCTCCGAAAACCGCCTGTCTTATACCCTGCATGATTCTTTCATACTCTGATATCGGTATACTCTTACCGCAAATTGGACACACTAATAATTCCCTGTCTTCCGCCTCGTATATCGATGCACAATGAAAACATATTTTTCTAAAGTCATCTTCTCTATGATTCACTTTCTTTTTTCCTCGTCCTTTCTTCCTCTCAATTGCGGTAAATTATTTAAATTCACCGTTTCCAAAGTCCGCAACTGTTGTACTGCCAAATGGCGTAACTATTCCATTCTCTCTTTCTGGTTTTTTCCTTGGTTAATCAAAACTGCTGTCTTTAAGCTTGTGGAATCTTTCATAATGTATAACTGAACTTCTGGAGATATCTAAGTTGCAAAAGACATCGCAATATCGCTATGAGCATATGTTCCACCATATCGCCCTGCTTTTGAAACAATACTGATGACATTCATCTGTACAATCCACTTTGTCGGTGTCATAACAAAACGATTTAACCCCGCCTCATTTTTAACCGCCTCGAATTGCACACGGTTAAAGTCTGGATTATGCAACTCTTCCCAAACGCCTAAAAATTCTATTATGTTATGATTCCACATCCAGTTTTGAATCACAAATCTTGGGACAGCTTCATTTCTATATTTTACAATATCTGTTAATGAGATAAATTCATTTTCAAAATGTGTTGGATAAATGCCAATATCAATACCTTTAGCATGAACAGTCTCTTTCACAATTTTCGCCATACACGTTCTCTTATTCCCATATCATAAGCCCATGCAAAATGTCTCTTAAAACGCCTATCCTCTGCTTAATCTACAAATCATTTTCTAAGCATTCCTCCTTATCTTCCCACATCTTCCGATACACTTCAATATAAAATTTGATGCAACTCGGATATACATAGAAATATCTTCTGCACACTCTTTTTATATAACCCAATAATTTTCTCCCTTTTCGGAAAAGCGTATCCTGTGCATAATACAATACTTAACTGTTCTATCAACCGAATGCCGCTTTATTCCTCCCAGTGTTCAAGCTCATCAGCCGGATAAGCTTTCGTCCAGTGATATGGCTGTAATTCCCTTAATTCCACAAATCGGATTTTTTCCTCTTTGGTTGTAACTGCCACTTGTACATCCTCGCCCCAATATCGCAATCTCTCCTGACAAATGCCACATGGCGATAATACTCTATACGGAGAGTTTTCGTTATCACGGATAAGGCACATGCAGTGCGTCACTTTTTCATTGTATTTGTGAGCCTCAAGCATAGCTCCCAGTTCAATACATACAATTGCAGAAGCATTAGCGGTTTCAATTGAAACGCTTGTGAAATAGTTTCCCTTAGACGTGTGGATAACGCCAGCACCACCCCAACCGACAGGATACCTCTTTTCTATCAATTCCATCGCTCTCTGATACATCTCATTTTCTATTTCGTAATACCTCATAAAGCTCTCCTTAATTTTATAGTTATCTCCTCTTTTTCAGTGGGTACACAATTCCGAAAAGGGAGATAATTTTTTATCACAGGCAAAATCCAGTAAATAGCCAAGAAGATATGACAATTTATCTTCTCGCACTTCCTTACCGCACACATCTTCAACCAACTGCAAATACACTTCATACACCTCTTGATATACTTGGACTATCCGTTCTGCAATCAGCAATATATTGTCATCCGTTAAATCACCTCAAGATACTTGGGAGCAGCTTTTATCGCTTCTATCTTTTCCGCAGATGGATATTTCCTAGGCTGTTTTACTTCTTCTACGTCACATTAATATTAATGACACTATCTGGTGATTTGTGGGACAAAAGTACAATGGTCTCCACATGGTCTAAAATTTAAAACATATCCACCTTTATTAGATTACCACATAATAATCATGATTGAATATTTCTTTGGAGATTTGACAATTCATCAACATAATATGATTCTTCTTTGCTCCAATTTATGTCATTTTTATTGAGTTCATCATTCAATTCCGAATCATTTATTACTCTTCGAAATATGGCTCCATCGTTATTAATCAAACGACATATTCCCTGACAATTTTTTAATTTTTCGTCAATTCTACTGACTTTATCAGATAGCCAAAACCCGATTAAATAATCCTTTAATGCCTTTGGCATCTGCCCCATACACTCATCCATCCATCCTAATTTATAATTGATTTTAACTACTCTCTCATAATCATCACATGACAAAAACAATTTAGATGCTTGTTTATAACACTTTTTGGCATTCTCATAATCTTGGCTCTCCAGAGCCATAATATCGCCATCAATAATATGTAAACTTCCTTTCATAATCTTCCTATCTTTACCCTTTAATTTTTCCAAATACTTTTCAAATTTATCTCTATACTCTTTTGCTTTGGAAATATCATTTTTTTTCAACATAATTCCTACTAAATGCCTATTAGCCTTACACTTCATAATAACACTTTCTTTTGATTTCAAATTTTTTATCTCATCTAAGCCTCTGTTTATATTATTTTCTGCTTCATCATACTTTTTTTGTTGCACATATGACCAACCTATACAATCTATATATCCCATTGCCATACTTTCGCGTTCTCTTAATTTTTCTGAAGCCTTGACAATATAATTCCCATATTTTATACGTACATCATAACATGCTAACATTAAAAATAACCTTGACCCATATTTTCCAATTTTTATCACTTGCTTCCAGTTTTCATTATTAAATGCATTTTTTATATCTTTATCCAAGATTTCTTTATGATTTTTATAAATATCATCAAAACAATCATCAATAATATTTCTATGGAAACGAATAATTTCTTCGTTTTGTAAAAACTGTTCTTGATTTTCTTTTATTTGCTTATTCTTTTGTTGCGTTTTGTATAAAATAACAAGATACACAACAGTTATCGCTATTGGTAATGTTATTATCAGAACCAGCAACCATCTATTATGCACTAAGACTTTGGTATCGTAATAATAGTTATAAATATTAATAATTGTCCATACTATTTCAACCAATAACCATACCGTACCCATTGCTAAAACAATCATAGCAAAATATCTTATAAATATTTCAACTAGATATCCCTTCATTTTTCCCCAAACTATTTTTAATTTACTCACTCTATTTCCCCCTATCTAGAATACACACCTTATTAAAATCAATCTCAATATTTTTCATAAATCATCCTC
>ERZ778515.2502-NODE-2502-length-10443-cov-10.669715_pt1 | contig 10443 bp, 8 predicted proteins | sample MGYA00510343_ERZ778515 | MGnify/ENA primary metagenome ERZ778515 (study PRJEB29527, sample SAMN07138965) | mouse gut metagenome | material: feces | host: mouse | place: China:Nanjing | collected 2016-01-25 ...
CATGTGTGTGTTGTTGGCGCTCTGCGCCCCTGCTCTTAACGCTGTGTTGTTCATGCTCTGAACCTCCTTGTTTGAATTTTTGAATAACAAAAGGACACTTCCTACTGGAAATGCCCTCACGCTCCAATCAGCTTCCGCCTTTTGGTCTATCTTCAATTGTATATAAGTCCTCTTTCGTGTTCCCACAGCCGAGGTCAAGTACCACGGAACAGTTAATTTTCTGAATAAGGTGTTTTTCACCCCGAAAATGACCGTCCCCACTAAATTCAAACATGGTCACAAAGTGCCTAAATTCAAGGACTTCTACATATCTCGCCTTTGTAGTCCCACTATAGTCTCCACATGCCCTGTCCCTGGAAACTGGTCAACTGCCACTACTCGTTCCATCCTATATCCACCCTCTAATAGCACTTCCAAATCCCTTGCAAGACTTGTTGGCTTACAACTTATGTATACAAGTCTATCCACCTGAAAATTAATAATTTTTTGTAGCGCTTTAGGATGAATCCCATCACGTGGAGGGTCCAGAACAATATAATCAGGTTTTTCATCAATCTCATCAATCACTTTCAGCACATCCCCCGCAATAAATTCACAGTTGTGAAGACCATTCATTTCCGCATTCTGCCTTGCTGCCTGAACAGCTTCTTCCACAATCTCTACACCGATTACTTTTTTTGCCACAGGTGCTAAAAGTTGCGTAATAGTTCCTGTTCCACAATACAAATCAAATACTGTTTTAGTACATTTTCCCTTATTGGATATATCCCCCAGAAAATCTCTAGCTGTCTTATACAAAACCTCCGCTCCTAGTGTATTTGTTTGAAAAAAAGAAAATTGGGAAATTTTAAACCGTAACCCCAACAATTCTTCATAAAAATAATCCTTTCCATATAGAATAACTGTATCATCACTCTGTACAATATCTGCCAATGAATCATTTTTTGTATGAAGCACACCTGTTATTTTTCCGTTTAAACACAAAGCCAACAGTTGTACTACTAATGGTTGTAGATCTTGTGTTTCCTGTGTAGTTGTCACCAGTGCAATCAATATTTCTCCTGTTTTCTGTGCTTTTCTGACAAGCAAATGCCTTAGATACCCCTCATGACGAATTCTATGAAAATAACTGCTATTTTTATGTGTAAAATAATCCAACACACAAGCAAGCACTGTTCTATAATCCTCATCTACTATTTGGCAATCCCGCACAGAAACAATATCATAAAAACTCCCACGTTTATGCATCCCTAGCGCAAGCGGACCATCTTTATATTCATCTCCAAAGGAAAATTCCATTTTATTCCTGTAACTTGTCTGTACGGGACTTGCCTTAATTCCCTCGAAAATGTTATTTATATATTGGTCTGTATCTTTTTCAATTCCTTCCAATAACATCTGTTTTGTGAAAGCAGGTTTCAGAAGATTTTTTACCTGACTTTCTTTTATTTCAAGCTGTTTTTCATATGGAATATTTTGGTAATTGCACCCTCCGCACTCTCCAAAATGTGGACAAAATTCTGTTAGTTCATAAGGAGCTCTTTCAATTACTTCTAGTAGTCTTCCCTCCACTTTTCCTTTACGTTTTTTGTTAACTATAAATGAAATCTTTTGGTCTGGCAATACATTTTTAACAATAGCTATTTCATCTTCACATAAGACAACTCCCTTATTGGGAAAATCAACACGTTGTACATATCCTTCGCAGATCTGTCCTTTCTTCATACAATTCTCCATTCCGTTCAAGCGCATTATCTGTGCGCATAAAATTTTAATAGGGTGCTGCAACGCAGCACCCTATCCTTTACAACACTATTTCACAGTTGTGTACTCATTTTCCTTTGCAGGTTCCTGCTCCTCGTCTTCCTCATCATCAAAGAAGTCGTCCTCAAAATCATCGTCAAATTCATCATCGAAATCATCAAGATAATCTGGTGTCATATAACGATATACTGCATATGCAATAGCGGCCACTGCGGCCACTGCACCAATAATAGCAAGTACCCACAGTATCGTGTTTTCCTTCTTCTCATTATCCTTCTTGATGTCACATTTTGTGCAGTATTTACTTATGATGTCGTTACTCACCAAATTTTTATCCTGCAGATAATCTACCAATTCATCCAACTTTTTCATTGCAAAAGCTCCTTTCTGTTTTTACTTCGCACGCAGCAAAGCTCTGTTGTATATTATATCATAACATTATTTTATAAATTTTACTACTACTTTCATAGAATTTGTTCGATTTTTTGTAACAGTTTGGGCATATAAAATTAAATTTATATAATATTATCGAAAGTTTGCTCACATAAAACTCTTTGTAGCTTTAATTTTATAGCGCAAACGCCCAACATAAAATAAATAATCGAAAACAATCAAAATGAATTATCGGAATGTACAAACCGACAACTTATAAATGGATATCGCTAAACTGTTACGATTTTTGGGATTCCTATTATTTTCAAACATGTGTTTTTTACATAGATAATATGATTATGATAATAATATGATGTTGGGGTCAAAAGGTATTTTGCCCCCTATGATACCACGGATTGCTCCGCATTTCATGCTCCCGCAATCCTAAAACACCTCAAATTCGCTCATTTTTCTGTGAAAAATGGCTACTTTTCGGTGTTTTTGCGGGTCCCAAGTTCAAAAATCCTCTTGCAAGCAAGCTTGCATCGGATTTCTTGACCTTTTGACCCTGGTATCATAATATTATTAATTACTCACTTATCAAGCGCAATCAAGTACTCGTGCGCTGGATGTCTGTCAACTTCTGCTGATATTTTTCTTTTAGACACCCATGTGCATAAAAAACGCACGTTAAATATTGTTATATCTTCTGAAGTTTTGCAAACGCCGCATACATAATTTTGTTACCATATGCGTCAAAATCCACAGTCACTTTAAAATCTCTAGTGTCTTGCACAATATTAAGAACAGTGCCATCTCCATATTTAATGTGATTTACACGATCTCCTATCTCATAGCCTAGACTGTCAGCTTCAAGCGTAGGTGCTCCTTTGGTAAGACCTTCCAACGATTTTGCAATATATGGCTTGTTTACCGCTGGTGTCTCTTTTTTCTTTACAATAGCTTTTGGACGCGAAATCAATATTTCCGACAGATCCTTTTTTCCCGTAAACGATAGAACATTATTTTGTCCACTTGATTTCACTGTAGTTTGTGTTGTTGATACCTTTGCTGTTGGCATTTTTGTTGTTCCCCGCTGTGACATACCTGTCTGCGTCATAGTAGTTTTTGTCACATTTGTTTGTTGTCGCGAAGGTTTTAGTACTTGTTCCGCCGTTTCCCAATTATTACGAGGTTTGTCAAACACGGTATCACTTAATTTGTCGTACGATACAAATTGCTTTGTGCCTACTTTACTTCTACCCGACGAATAAGAATTCTGAGCAAATGAATTTCTATTATCATAATTCTGTACATCTCGTTGGTTAATATCAGAAATCCTACTGTCAAGTAGCTTATCTGGTATCTCCCTCACAAAACGACTAATTGCATTATATTGTGTCTCTCCCTTAATCATACGGGCTTTTGCATAAGTGATAGTCAAATCCTCTTTTGCTCGTGTAATTCCTACATAGGCAAGGCGTCGTTCTTCTTCAATATCCTCAGGATCATCAGAAGTAATTGTCATATAACTCGGAAAAATTCCATCTTCCAATCCTGACAAATATACACTAGAAAATTCAAGGCCTTTCGCACTGTGCAACGTCATTAACAGCACTCGATTATCATCTTTTGCTACAGAATCAATATCTGCCACAAGTGCCACTTCTTCAAGAAATGCTGAAAGTGTCGCTTCTTCTCCTAAACTTTCTTGCTCCATCTCAAAACTTACTAATTTTGTAATCAATTCATCAATGTTGTCAATTCTGTCATTTGCATCCTCCTCGTCCGACTCCTCTAACTCCCGCACATAACCTGTCGTTTCTATAACATCAGTTATCAAATCTTCCAAAGAACCAAACTGCAATTTTGTCCGAAACATACGAATCATTGTCACAAAATCACGAAGCTTATCCGCTGCTTTGCTTTTTCCCAACCCAGGTATCTCATCCACCTGAAGTAACGCTTCAAAAAAACTTAATTCATTTTGGTCTGCATAATCTTGCACTTTTGTAATGCTTGTCGCACCAATGCCACGTCTTGGCACATTGATAATGCGCTTTACTGCCAAATCATCCTTTCCATTATCAATTGTCTTTAAATATGCCAGAATATCTTTAATTTCCTTACGCGCATAGAAATTTACGCCACCTACCACATTATATGGAATGTTGTGTGCAATAAAACTTTCTTCCAGAAGACGGGACTGTGCGTTCGTTCGATAAAGGACTGCACAATCTCTGTAATCATTCACAAGTTCTCTCTTTTTGCGTTTAATATCACCCGCTATGTATTCTGCCTCCTCAAAAGCATTGTCAAAAGCTCTAAAATGTACTTTATTTCCAGCATTTTTCTCTGTCCAAAGTGCTTTCGATTTTCTTTTGACATTATTTTCGATCACTGCGTTTGCAGAGTCTAAGATATTCTGGGTGGAACGATAGTTTTGCTCTAATTTAATCACCGTCGCATCTGGATAGATTTTTTCAAAATCAAGAATATTCTTAATATTTGCTCCTCGAAACTTATAAATAGACTGATCATCATCACCCACAACACACAAGTTTCTCTCTCGTTGTGCCAGAAGTCGTATCAGCTCAAATTGTGCTGTATTTGTGTCTTGATACTCGTCGACCATAATATATTGAAAACGATTTTGATAGTTTTCAAGAATATCTGGACATTTGTTAAAAAGTTCTACTGTCTTCCCAATCAAATCATCAAAATCTAAAGCGTTATTCTTTTTCAAGGTATGCTGATACTCTGTATATGCTTCTGATACTCTTTTCTTAAAATAATCTCCTGCAGCTGATATCTTATATTCTGTAGTTGATATCAGATTATCTTTTGCACTGGAGATAGCACTTAAAATTGTCTTTTCCTTGAGCATCTTGGTATCTATATTCAGTTTTTTGCACACATCTTTCATAACACTTTTTGCATCATCTGTATCATAAATTGTAAAACTATTATCAAAACCAAGACTATTAATATGTCTTCTAAGTATTCGCACACAGGTGGAATGAAATGTCGATACCCAGATGCTCTCCGCACCATAACCCACAATCTCATTCACTCTGTCCCGCATTTCGCCTGCCGCTTTATTTGTAAATGTAATCGCCAAAATATTCCATGGATTCACTCCTACATTTTCAATCAAATAGGCAATTCGTTTTGTGAGTACGCTTGTCTTTCCACTACCTGCACCTGCAAGGATCAGCACAGGACCTTCCGTGGTAAAAACTCCTTTTTTCTGTTGTTCATTTAGTGTATCATAAAGTCCCATTTTCTTAATCCTCTCTTAACAAAACCCTTTGAAAAAACCTTTTCAATCAAGCACAAAAAATTAACTTATCTTTCGTGCCGTCAATGCATCATACAATAACATATCTTCTCTACATCAATGTATATAGCAAAAATACAGTAATATGGAAATTATACCATTGAAATCTTCTCGTTTCAATAATTTTCTAGCAATCACCCTTATCTACTTTTTTGCATATGATAATGAAAACATTTTAGAGGATTTCTATGAAAAAATATCAATCGCTCTCAATACTTTTGACAATCATTTTGATTATTTCCACTCTGACAAGTGGATGTGGTCAGAAAACAGAGTCTACTGGACAGGCAAAAAAAGTAATATTAAATGAAGTTGCGCATTCTATTTTTTATGCTCCTATGTATGTTGCTATTGAGGAGGGATATTTTACAGCAGAAGGTATCGATCTTGAATTGGTCACTGGATATGGCGCAGATAAAACCATGACAGCACTGCTTACAGGTGAAGCTGATATTGGTTTTATGGGCAGTGAAGCCTCTATCTACACATATCTACAAGGTGCGCAGGATTATGCAGTAAATTTTGCCCAACTAACTCAGCGCGCTGGCAATTTTCTTGTAAGTCGCACTTCTATTGACAATTTTAATTGGAATATGCTAAAAGGAACTTACGTTCTAGGTGGACGCAAGGGAGGTATGCCACAGATGGTATTTGAATACATTCTCAAAATGAATCAGATTAACCCTGAAACAGACCTTACTATTGACACAAGTATTGATTTTGGCTCTACTGCCGCAGCTTTTGCGGGGGCAAAAGAAGGTGATGCTGGATATGCTGACTTTACTGTTGAATTTGAGCCACATGCCACCTCTTTAGAAACACAGCAAAAAGGCTATATTGTCGCCTCTCTTGGCGTTGATTCTGGCTATGTTCCCTATACTGCATTCAGTGCCAGAAAGAGTTTTATTGAGGAAAATCCTGATGTTTTACTTGCCTTCACTAAAGCGCTCCAAAAAGGAATGAATTATGTTGCAAGTCATTCTGCAGATGAAATCGCAACTATTATCAAACCTCAATTTCCTGAGACAGAACTCAATACAATCACCATGATTGTAACACGTTATCAAACACAAGACACTTGGAAAAAAGACCTCATCTTCACAGAAGAAAGCTTTACGCTGTTACAAAATATTCTGATGGAAGCAGGCGAACTTGAAACATATGTACCATACAAAGACTTAGTAACTTGTACATTTGCAGAACAGGCAAAATAGAAAAAAGACAGTTTTAATCCCAATATCATGATACCAGGGTCAAAAGGTATTTTGCCCCCTATGATACCACGGATTGCTCCGCATTTCATGCTCCCGCAATCCTAAAACACCTCAAATTCGCTCATTTTTCTGTGAAAAATGGCTACTTTTCGGTGTTTTCGCGGGTCCCAAGTTCAAAAATCCTCTTGCAAGCAAGTTTGCATCGGATTTCTTGACCTTTTGACCTTGGTATCATATCATTTAATTATAACACGAACTCCCATCTGCACGCTTTTGCGGGCGTACAAATCAGGAAATGTGAAATTTTAGTTTCACACTAGAAAAACAAAATCAAAAAAGAGCAGGGTACATATTTCTATATACCTTGCTCTGTAGAATATTCTTACTAATATCTTGCTTAACTAAATGATATCGCTCTGTCCTTTTATCCCACACACAACATCATATTTTTCTCCGTTCGGACTCCAAACAAGCCTACACCACATACAGAGATATGGTATATCCCCTGCTGATTCAAATCATATCTTCCAGAAAGATTAATCGTATACTGCCCAGATTCACAGATATCACCAGTAGCACTTATCAACCCAACTGCCTTGTAAATATCTTCTTGTGACGCCCCTACTGGCAGACGCAACACTTCATCTGTACTTTGATCTGTTAGATACAATGTAGGTCTAACCTGATTCCATGGATTCTTAGGATCCGTGTCCGTTGGGTCCCATTTTTTCATTGGATTATCCGCTGCAATTTTTAACTCAGTTGGCTTTCCTAATGGTCCTGGATTCTCAAGATCATCATATACAACAACCTGTGTACCAGGCTTACAATTATCATAGATCCATTTTGCGTCTGCACATGCAAGCCTTACACAGCCAAGTGATGCTGCTTCTCCAAGCAAATTAAACTGCTCCCACTCCATATTCCCTGCATTTTTGGTATAATATGGTATCGAGTGAAACATAATTCCACGGTTAAAACGAACTGCATAGTGTCCATAAGAACCATCAACCATCAATCTCCATTGATAATAGTTGCTTGTCTTAAATGTTCCAAGTGGTGTCTCATGACCTTCTCTGCCGCAAGAGCATACAAACGCCTTGACTGGAACACTAAACTCTCCATTGTTATCCTTCGCATAAACCGTCACACAGTTTGCTGCTCGATTGACCATAATTTTATAGATTGGAGTATTATCCTCCGCCACTGCAACTATCATGCTGCCTTCCAATACAACCCCCATACACAGACATACAGCAAGAAAAAATGCAATAATTTTTCTAACGCCAGCAATCCGCAAATTTGTTTTCATGCAATTCTCCTCCGTGACAATTAACTTAATTTTGAAATTTTATCAAATATAAATAATCATACACTATCTTTCAACATTTTTCAATAAAAAAACACCTTAACAGGTGTTTTTTTAGATTTTTTACGAAAACGGTGTAAACCCTGCTCCATTTAGATGATCTCTCAATCGGTTTTGCATTCCCATCATTCCAATCGTATCATTCAGATAAGAAACATAATCCGATTTTTGAACATCTTCCTTTTGTGAAAGCATACACTCCTGTATACCAAGCATTTCAGCAAAATCACCACTCGCTGTACTCTTTGTCGCATCCAGCGTGCCATAATCTTTTACATATAGGTCTTCTTTTTTCTCCTCTGACGCTATGACAAGCGGTTTCCCAGACCGGTCATTATTCTGCCCAATCTTCTGAATCGCATTCAAGCTGTAAGGATTACCATGTATTGATGAAATCCTACAATTACCAAACCCTGCAATCGCTGATATCCCCATAAAGTAAATACCTCCTCTCTATTTTCGTCACAATTCATAGCATGGAAGCTGCTCACAGTAACGATTTGGGACGATATTTAAAGTTTTAAATCGCCCCTCACTTCTCAATTAGGTTCTCACGGAATGCGTATTCCTGACCTATGAAAAGTAGTTTATTCCTTATTATAATACTATTGTCAGACAATTTCAAGTTTTTGCAACAATTCTTTGTCAATCTTTTTCCTTTGTTGGAAAACCATCCTCTCTAATTGCGTCAATTAATTTTTCAATTAATTGCTTTTTCATGTACACATCAAAACTCAAAAAGCAAATAAAAGAAAACAATTTTAAAAACGCTCTATTTTCTTCTGGAGCATCTTGAAAAGTCCCCATCGCACAGTCATATTCTTCCACAATATGTTTTTTTAGTGCCTCAATTTGGTCATATCCAACCCGAAAAACCTCTTCGTAAACAGACTGGATATCAAAACCTTCTTCTTTATGAAAAAATTTGTTTGTGATAGGTCCTAACAATGCCTGTATATCACTGATTGATAAAATCCCCTTATAATAATAGATAAAGATTAAAACCAAAATATGCTCCTTAGAATATTTCTTTCTGACAGGAGGCGGCAGCAAATCATTCTTTGCATAATTATTGATCATGGTCTTTGTCATAATCTTATCATCTCCGGGATATCTGGTCGTATTGCGAAAATTTTTATCCATAAAAGTTGTTACTTGATCCATATAAAGATCAATATTTGGAATATCCGAAGATTTTACATAATCAATCCTGTCAAAACTCTCCAGAATACTATTCAGCAAATCTTTCGTGTCTATATGCATATGTTTTACCATACCTTTCTTTTAAAATCCGATAAGAAATCACTAAAATGTCACTACCATTATAATATAGTATTCAAAACTACTTATCAAGACCTTTAATGCTTTTTCTTTTTTATCTACACATTTACATTAATGCAAAAGTATGCTACAATATTCAAAACTGTAAAACTTTACAGTATTAAAGCATTTAATAAAAAACATATCCTATCTGTTCTATGGAGGTAACACAATGAATAAAAAAATAAAAACAGATGCTGTAGACCATCTAATTGACGCTTTACTCTGTCTCAAAACAAAAGAGGAGAGCTATAATTTTCTCGAAGACTTGTGTACTGTCAACGAATTACTCTCACTCTCTCAGCGATTTGAGGTCGCCACAATGTTACGGGATCATAAAACCTATCTAGAGATTGCAGAAAAGACAGGTGCCTCGACTGCAACTATCAGTCGCGTAAACCGCTCGTTAAATTATGGAAACGATGGATACGAGCTGATTTTTGAGCGTCTTGAGCATGCCAAATCCAACTTAACCGCTGATATCCATAAGCCTTAAAGGATCGATAAACTTCTCATCCTGAATAATCTGATATCCCAACGTTTCATTTCCGGTTTCTATGTGAAAAAGCGTTGTCTCATTAGTGACACTGTCTCCCTCCTTCACCCGTGGTTCTGCATTGTTTCGGTATATCGTATAATATCCGTTATTGTGGTCAATCATAACAATATACCCTGCCTCTGCACTGCCAGCGATTGAGGAGACAGTACCATTTGCTGTAGCTATCACACTTGTCCTAGCAGATGCTTGAAAAATTACAGATGGATTTCCATCCAGTTCTTTTTCTTCATAGGACGCTACCCCTTTCATTGGAAAATCTGTGGGAATATAGGATTGTATCTTCTCAGCCTCTCGCTTTTCTTCCTGATACACTTTATTATTTACTGTGTCACTAAGAATTGTAACCTTTTCTTTCAATTCCTTATTTTCTTTCATTAAATCTATATTTTGTTTTGTAAGTTCCTCACTTTGCACTTGATAAGATTTCATGTGCCTATTTGATGTATTTTGTTCTCCTGTTAGAAGATAACAATATATCAGTAATGCAATTATCAACAATGCGATC
>ERZ778515.2504-NODE-2504-length-10438-cov-5.808822_pt1 | contig 10438 bp, 8 predicted proteins | sample MGYA00510343_ERZ778515 | MGnify/ENA primary metagenome ERZ778515 (study PRJEB29527, sample SAMN07138965) | mouse gut metagenome | material: feces | host: mouse | place: China:Nanjing | collected 2016-01-25 ...
TGCTTTTAATTCTTTAGATGGTTGTAAAATTTCCCGGCGTCCACCATTTTTCTTTTTGATATAATATCTTGCATATAGATTATTTCTTTTACCACAATATTGAATATATTGTTTATCTATACCCAAATCAAAATTCATTTGTTCTAATAGATTCATGTAAGCGACTTCATCCTTTCAGGTTCACACTTATATACTCTGCATAAATATCTGGTTCTAAAATCATTGAATTTCTTTCGATTCATTGTAAACATAGTATTAGCACAAGTAACATCTTTATTAACTCTGCAATAACCATTTGAGTAGCTGATTATTTTCATTTCTATCATTAAGTTAATCACTCGTTTAAAACTAAAAATTTTATGTTTATCTTTATTAGCAATGGTATAATTTGTTATATCACGGATTTGTTTATAAAGCACTTCTAATTCATAAGGTGTAACCGGTTCGAAAAGCTCTGTTAAATTTAACAATTCATAAATCAAATTTTTTAAATTGATTGCTTGGGAATCTAAGTTGGGGGTAAATCTTACTTCTTTTGTAGCGATTTGTTTAATCATATCATTAAGTTCAAGAGAACTTTTTAATGCATATTTACTACTATAAAGAATAACGTTCTTTTCGTTTTGATTTTCAATTTTCTTGATTGGCCCCAGTGAAATAAATGAGGATTTGAATTTAGGGTTGTCTTCATTTATTACAATTACTTTATCTACAAAGGAATCATGTAAAGCAAATGCACCTAATTCGCAAAATGTACCCGGACTTTCTGTTATTATTATGATATATTCACTTATCTCTGCTAAAACTTCTTCAAACGTCAGAATATCTATTGCTTTATCAGTAGAATAAAGGTATTCAGAGATTACGCATTGCGCTGGATGACTTTCTTTTCCATATTCTCCTGTATATATGTGTTTACCAAAATTTTTCATAATAAAATAGCGAACATTGTTTTGGTTTTCCAAAGTTTCTTCGCTTATTAACTTTCCAGAATCATCCAATATTTGTTCGCCACAAATAAAAATAAATCGAGGTAATCCTTTATCCTCAATTCCTCTCGTTCTTATTTCTTTTTTTAGTTCGGTGATTAATGCCAAAACACCTTTGTCGTTCAATAATCCCATATTAGAAATACCTCTGATAAAATAATTAAAAGAGAGATTCTACATTAAACCGTAGGCAAAGTTTAAGCGGATATGGGTCGTGTGCGAGCCATATATGATTAAACTTTGCTCGATTGACTTACAATTTCCCATCCTCTGAACTCGACTCAAAGGACTATAAACGCATATTGCTTTATAGATTAAAACTAGAATCTCTCTTATTTAATTATCATTAGTATATTACAAATTTTCACATATTTCAATATAATGTGCAAAAAAACTACATAAGCGGAAACTATGCATTCTTTCTTAAAAAATCACCAAGTTTTACACTTGCCGCTATCTTTTGTTCTTCAAAACTATGTGTGTATACGTTCATTGCTGTACTTGTTTGTGCATGACCTAATATTTTTGATATAACCACCATATTTACATCTTTGTCATTTAATAGCGTTGCACATGAATGCCGTTACGGTATAATAACGACAAACGGAAAAAGCCTTGATTTTCAAGGGGTCCACGCATTTGCCGTCATTTATTCAATTCCTTTTCCAAGTTGAAATCTGACGAGAAAATTATCAAAAAAAGGAGGCTGTTTCATTAACGACAAAATTTAATAGCGCCAGCGGTCTGGCGTGTTGCCTGGCCGCTGATTGCCGTAGGCGTTTCACTTTAACAAGTGGATACTAGAATACTATAGCCCAAAAGTAAGATACAGGGACTTCGTTGATGTGCTGCCCTATATAGGTAACGAATTGCAGTGGCAAAAATTTTTGACCACTGAGGAACACAAATTTCTGACCGAATATTTTTGACCATAATTTCTGCTTGATAGTTTAGAGTTCCAAAGTCCTATTTTAAAAGACATGCCAATAGAGTTTCTTTTCTGAAAAGATAGACGCTTTATATATAGGACAAATGGGTTACAATTCTGTATCGCCTTTCCGCATTATGGCACACACTACCTGCATATTTTTGAGACGATTTATATGCAGAAAATATGTCCAGTGTCTTGTTTTTCTGCATATAATATAGTACAATTATATGCAGAAAGGATGGGAATTATATGAGAAAATTTGATTATTCTTTTTTAAATAACGGCTTGTTGCCTGCGAATCTTGTAAACTTAACTGCAAACATATCTTCTCTGAAGACCATGGCGGGTGTACGAAAAGACGAATACAAGCAGATTTTTACTGAACTTGAAGCTGTTGCAAAGGTACAATCTATTAAAAGTTCTAATGCTATTGAAGGAATTGCTACAAGCGACGAACGTATCGCTGCTATTGTAAATCAAAATAGCGCCCCTCTTAATCATAACGAAGCAGAAATCGCAGGTTATAGGGACGCATTAAATGAAATTCATTTAGGCTTTGAACATATCGATTTCAGAAATCGTGATATTCTGCGTTTGCACGAAGTGATGATGTCTTTTGCTGGATATGAATACGGCGGCCAGTACAAAACTGATGACAATGTAATTTTAGAGATAGACTCTGACGGCAATAGACGAGTTCGTTTCCGCCCTACTCCCGCAGCCGAAACACCGAAAGCAATGGAGCAACTAGAACTTGCATATATGGAGGCTCGCAGCGATGCAAATGTGAATCAGCTTTTGTTGATTCCCTGTATTATTTTGGACTTTCTTTGCATACACCCATTCCGAGACGGCAATGGCAGAATGTCACGCCTGCTTTCTCTGTTGCTTTTATATAAAAATGGGTTTGATGCGGGAAAATATGTGTCCTTTGAAGAACAGATCAATAAATACAAAGCATATTATTATGAATCTCTCCGTCAATCTTCGGATGGTTGGGAATCTGGTGAAAACAGTTATTTCCCTTTTATCGAAAACTTTTTATCTATGCTTTATATGTGCTATAAGGAACTTGATAAACGTTTCGCTGTTATTCACGGAAAAAGGATTACAAAGAAAGCCCGTGTTGAGGCTACGATATTAAATAGTCTAACGCCGCTTTCCAAAGCGGAGATATGCAAGATTCATCCTGATGTAAGTCCAACTACCGTTGAAGCTGTTCTTGGCGCTATGGTGAAAAGCGGTGCGATAAAACGAATCGGCGAATCGAGGGCAACACGATATATTAAGGTATAGTACAAGGTGAATAAAATGGATGTGTTTTCAAGTAGAACCGAAATAGGGCGACTGTTAGAACTACGACAAGAGGGTGAATATTGGGATTTCAAAAAAGAGTGGCATAAAAATAAATCCGACTTATTACACGATATTATATGTATGGCGAATAATCTTTCTAATCACGACGGACTCATTATTATCGGTGTTGATGAAGAAACCGATTATTCTATTTGTGATATTACAAGTGACCCAAACAGAAGAAAAACGCAGGACATTGTTGTATTTTTGCGAGAGAAAAAATTTGCTGGTGGTATTCGCCCAACAGTATATGTGCAGTCACTCTCTTTTAGAAAAAGTGAAATAGATATTATTGTTATTAGGAATGATCGTAACACGCCTTATTATTTAACAGAACAATATCAAGGTGTGTTTGCCAACAACATTTATGCTCGGATAATGGATACCAACACCCCTAAAAACTCATCAGCCGATATAAATATAATCGAAAGGCTTTGGAAAAAACGGTTTGGTATTGACGCAACCGCTCTTGATCGCGCATTGTTGTTATTACAAACTCCTTGTGATTGGGTAGATTCTGATGGTGGGAAAAAGTTTTATAAATATGCTCCCGAATTTACACTTGAAGAAATATCAGCTGACGATTGCCGAAACGGTTATGAGTTCTATTTATTTAATCAATGCGATTCCCACCCTCGATGGTACGATATAAACATTTATTATCATCAAACCTTATTATATTCTTTGGGCGGGGTCTCATTGGACGGTGGAAGGTGTTTTACATCTACCCCACAAACAGACGGAATTTCTTTATATAAAGAAAGCTATCACCATTGGGATATTTCATATAAGTATTTCGTTAAAGGTTCACTCGAATATATAATTCATCTGTTCTATATTACTGATAATATGGACGAGGAACTTACTGCAAGACAAAGATTTATGGAATGTATACTTGTTTTTGAATCTGAATATGAAAGAATGAAATTCAATGATTTTGTCATAGCCAATTTTAAAAAATACAATGTTGACGAATTTACCAATCGACTGCTCTATTTTCCCGATTTAGAAGGATATAATATGGACACATTTAGAAATGAATATTTACAATCTCAACTATTACAGCAAATGCTAAAGGATTTTAAAAGTTAGAGGGGGTTATGCTTATGGAAGAATCATTTATCCCATCATCGGAATTTGAAGCAGCGAGTAACACTGTCAACAAAATTTTGAGACAGCCTGTTGAAGAAATAGAAATTACAGACATATTGCCACCAATTAATGATATAACGGATTCTAACAAAGTGTTTAAGGGAAAACTGTCTGTTCTGTTTGTGGATATGAGAAGGTCTACCGACTTAACCGATGAATTGAAATCTAAAAAAATGGTTAAAGTTTATCGCTCATTTATTCGTATCGTTATTCAAGCAATTCGGTATTCGGGAGGATATACACGACAGTTTGCCGGCGACGGAATTATGGGTGTTTTTCAGGATAGCAATGAGGGCGACCAAATTATTTTATCATCATGCAAAGCAATAAAAGCAGCCAGATATATTCATACTTTGATTGATTATTGCTTAAATCCTGCTTTGAAAAAATCAATGGATATTTGTATTGGTTGCGGTGTCGGTATTTGTACAGGCGTAATTATGATTACAAAGGTTGGAATGCGAGGAAAAGAAAGCGACGAAACGGCTGAAAATGAAACAGGGATCGTTTGGGTCGGCTCAACAACGAATTACGCCAACCGTTATTGTGGCTTAGCACACCCTTGTGAAATATTCATTGATGAAACTACACATTCAGAAATTGGGGATTCGGGAGTATGGACCAAAACAAGCCGAACAAAGAGCAGTAAAGTTTTTGAAGGCTATACGACTAGCGAATATTACCTGATATTGCCGGAAGAAGTCACAGCAGAAGCTGTTGTGTCCGATAAAGAGAATGATTCAGAAGCTTCATTTATTCAAGAAGTTTTTGCTGAAACGCAAGAAAGAGCTCTATTGCTCGTTGATGAGATCAGCAAAAAATCCGCAGAGTTAGCGGTCGCATTAGAGGAAGTAAAAAAACGAGAAAGCCAAGTAATTGCCCGCGACAATGATTCTCGCAAAGAAAGTATTAGACTTCAGCAATGGCAAAGCACATTGGATTCCAAACAAGCGGATGTCAATCGTAAAGAACAACAGAATAAAGAGAAATCATATTCTTTACATATGAGTATTTTTTCAAAGACATTCTGCAAGACCAGTTTGATAAAAGAATATGGAAAAGAGTATTGGCTTGAGCTTATCCCCAAAATGTATGAGTTAGGAGAAGAACTGGGAAAGTCAAAACTGCAAGTTCAAATAGATTTAGACTGCTATCTCATTGACATATATATGTGTTTTAATATGTATGAAGAAGCATACAACATCTTATGTATCCAAGCTAAATATTCAAGTTGGTTGAATTTAAGGGTGTTTGAAAATGTAGTAAGGAAATCTGGGCATTGGATAGCGATAAAAGAGATTCTTGAAAAACGAGTTTACGAGGGAAAAGATTACCGAGAATGTTTAGATAAATTGAAATCTATGGGGTATTGAGGTGAATGTTATGGAGAGTAAAAGAACACAAGAAGAACTCACAGATATTCTTGACAGAAATACGGCGTGGATAGAAAATTGCGATTCTAAGACATCCATCATTTTAGGAAGTTTTGGTGTTATAGCGGGAATTTTTCTTGCCACCGATTATGTTTCAAAACTCAAGAGTATATTTTGTCATATGACAAGCAATGTTAGCTTTTGGTCTATTGTTTATTTAGTTTTTTGTATTTTTGCATTAGGACTTATATTAGCTGGCTGTGTATGCTGGATTATAGTGCTTTTTGCAAGAGTAAATTCTGATGATTTTTCTGATAGGGGCATTAGGTCAGAGTCACTCGTTTTCTTTTCTTCGATAGCAAAACATAAAACTTTATCATCGTATAAACAGAATTTGGAGAAATGTGAAGCAAGACAGATAAACGATGACCTAATATCTCAGATATATATCTGCTCGATAATTTGCGATAAGAAATTCAAGTATTACAAGCGGGGATTACTTCTTACTTCAATAGGATCAGTACTCTTTGTAACGCTATTTATTATTGGCTTGGCTTTTTAATAAGTATAAAGGTATATATGATTTTGAAAGAACATTACAAATTGAGAGATTTTAAAGAGAAATCACAAACTACAAAACATTTTAAATGTTCTAATCTTCGAACGCCTATAAAAATGTGAACATGGATTAGAATTATAAAGAAAAATAGATTCGATTACATGATTTAGAAGAGTGTGTACGCCCTTACATAAAACTGACGACAAAAACGATGTTATTGTCAGATTACACATTTTTACATGTATTATTATTTGTTAATTTGGTAAATAATACAATGATCCCAAACATAATAATATAAAACAGCAACTCCAAACAAGGAGAATGTAGCCGAAAAGTGTTGTATGTGTATGTCTAAGGCCATGTAACGGAATCATTGGTAAAGTGGACCACCCATTTTGTTTTGCTTCATCACTGTTTGCCACCCATTCATTATAGCGTTTCAAGTGTCTTTTGAAATATTGATAAGGTGTACTTCTTCCCATTAAAGAACCGTCAGATTGTATAAATAAGTTGCCTTGTCCTTTCCAATAATCGCCTAACCGGAATTTGAAAACCATAAAATTATGAGTGATTATTGCTCTCCATAGGTTATCAATAAAATCCTCCAAAAGCCTTGAAAATAAAGGATTTATCGCAATGTGTTCGCCTTATCCCTTTATATGATTTCACACAAGTTTACTCTTTCCCTGACTGCTTATAAGGGCAAAATCAAGGGAAAGAAAATCTCATAACAAGATATAACAGAGTGTGGCAATCGGAGAACTGTGGCATATGTGCGAAGATATTATAACGGAGGATTTTTTCATGGACAAGTACATTTATGATGAAAGCAACAGTCTTTGGTATGAACTTCAAGGAGATTATTATATTCCTTGCCTTATCTTACCAGCCGAAAAAGAAAACAAACCTATCGGCTTATGGGGGCAGCGACACAAACGCTACTTACAGAAACATAAAAGGTCGATTTACACTACGCTACTCACAAGCGGAAATTGAACCGCTACCTTACCGATATTGACGAACAGGCAGAGAATATGTTTTTTCGGCTGATAAAACAATTTGCCGAGAAAGAAAATATAACGGAAAAACTCAAATCGGAAAATCAAATGTTGTGGGTACAAAAGATGAATAATATCCGCAATCGAGCAATGGAGATAATAAACAAAGAAATAATTTATAATTAAGAATAGCGGGCAACGATATCCTGGTGATATTTGTTGCCCGCTTATTTCTTTATAAAATCGGCTCAATAACAGCACGAAAATAGTAATCTAATTCTTCTGGAGTATGGGTTTTCTTATCTTTCAACCACCATAAAACCATTTCTACAAAGCTACCTGAAATATGGTTGACAAGAAATTCTTGGGGTAAATCTTGATTTTGCTTGCGGTTGTGGTTTATGAATTGTGTTTGTATCAATTCATTTAAGCTGTCCTTGAAATAACGAAGGAAAATCTCGCTGCTTTCACAAGAGAGTAATCCTAAAATATTATTGTCATTTTCCTGCAAATGTTGTAAAAGGTGACAAAAAACAGACTGCGGCACTTCTTTATTTGAATAAAGACCGTGTGTATGGGTTTTATCCACAGCACTATCAATAATATGTCCGAATAATTCCTTGCAGACAGCTTTTAACAATTCGTCTTTCGTTTCAAAATGAGCATAAAAAGTACTTCTTCCGATATTCGCTTCGTCAAGTATTTCCTGTACGGTTATTTTCTCGTAGCGTTTGGTTTCAAGCAACTTGACAAAAGCCGAAAAGATAGCTTGTCTTGTCTTTATTTGTCGTCTGTCCATAATAACTTCCTTTCCAAACAATTTTTATGTTTTGTTCGATAACATACAAAGTAATTGATTTGATTATTGATATGAAAAGCAAAATTCAATAAACTAAATACAGAACAAAGTGTTTTGTATCGCACATAGTGTATCATAGCTCTCCGTGAGAGTCAATGATATAAATTTAGGAGGATTGAAACTATGATTAAAAAAATCAATGATTTTCTCGCAGGTATTCCTATGACGATTGTAGGCGGTATATTTCTTGTTATCAGTCTTGTGCTATCACTAACAGGAAACAAACTTCCCATTGATCCTGCTTGGGTATCAGTATTTATCTGCGGTATTCCCTTGCTATACCTTTCTATTTGGAGGATTATCCACAATCACGGTATCAGCAAGATCTCATCCGCATTGTTAATTTCTATCGCTATGATTGCGGCAATAGCCATTGGAGATTTATTTGCCGCAGGCGAAGTCGCTTTTATTATGGCAATCGGAGCAATTTTAGAAGAGAAAACCACTGAAAGAGCGAAAAAAGGATTGAAAAAACTTATCAGCCTTACACCACAACAAGGACGCAAGATTTCAAATGGAAAAGAAGAAATGATTGCCGCTGAAGATATTAAAATGAATGATATTCTGCGTGTTCTTCCTGGTGAAAGTATCCCTGTTGACGGAGATATTATGGATGGGGCGACCTCAGTTGACCAGTCTATTATGACGGGGGAATCTTTACCAGTTGATAAGACCGTTGGAGATAGCGTTTTCTGCGGTACAATCAATCGTTTTGGAACAATAGATATTCGTGCTTCAAAACTGGGTGAGGATAGTTCTTTGCAAAAACTAATTCGTATGGTAGAGGAAGCAGAAAACAAAAAAGCACCGATGGCTCGTATTGCAGATAAAGCAGCAAGCTGGCTTGTGCCTGTTGCATTATTAATTGCAATTATTGCATTTATCGTAACCAAAGACATCGTCCGAGCGGTTACTGTTCTCGTTGTATTTTGCCCCTGTGCGTTGGTGCTTGCTACGCCTACAGCGATTATGGCAGCAATCGGGCAAGCGACAAAACACGGAGTTATTATTAAGTCAGGTGAAGCCTTAGAGCGAATGGGTAAGGTTGATACCATTGCCTTTGATAAGACGGGTACACTTACAAATGGAAATCTTGTAGTAAAAGACATTTATCCATTTGATAATGATATAGATAAAACCCTACTTCTGCGTCTTACCGCTTCTGCCGAAAGTTACTCGGAACATCCTCTTGCAAAAGCCATTACTGTTTATGCAAAAGAACAAAACATCGAATTGCTCGAGGTTGAAGATTTCCATATGCTACCTGGCAAGGGAATTTCAGCGGTAATTCGTGACAAAAAATTATTTTGTGGTAATACAGTTTATCTAAAAGAACAGGGAATAGAGATTAAAAGTATTGCAGAACAGATACTTGAGAAATTCAGAAACGAGGGAAAAGCGGTTATTCTTGTAGCTGATACAGAAAAACTTCTCGGTGCAGTGACTCTCTCTGATACGCTGCGTGATACATCAGCAAATATGATTGAAAGATTGCGTAAAATTGGAACATACGCTGTATTGCTTACAGGTGATCACAAGCAGACCGCTGAATATTTTGCAAAACAGGTTGGCATTACAGATGTTCATGCAGGACTTTTACCTGAACAGAAAGTATCTGAAATTGTAGCATTACAAGAAGAGAGAAAAACGGTTTGTATGATTGGTGATGGAGTAAATGACGCACCGGCACTTAAAACCGCAGATGTCAGTGTTGCTATGGGAGCAATGGGGAGCGATATAGCTGTAGAAGCAGCAGACATTGCTCTGATGAGCGATGACATAGCAAAGATACCTTATTTGAAACGATTGTCAAATGCCTGTGTAAAAACAATTAAGTTTAGTATTTCACTATCTCTTTTTATCAACTTTGTTGCGATTACACTGTCGCTTTTAGGACTGCTTACGCCGACAACAGGAGCATTGGTACATAACTGTGGCTCTTGCCTTGTGGTATTGATTGCAGCACTTTTATATGACACACCATATGCAGTATTATATTAACACCAGTAGTACAATATTTTACGAGGGAATTTATAGAATGGTTCAATAAGATTACAACAGATTTTTCTAATGCATTATTGAATTCGGTAACCAATAGTAACTAAACAGTAACTTTTTTTAGATAAGAGCAATAGAAGTGGTAACCTTTTTCGGTAACTAAGAGAGTCATTATGTTGCGTTCATGGGTTCGGTTTTTGCACAAAAAAATATTGACCTTAAA
>ERZ778515.2516-NODE-2516-length-10396-cov-6.731651_pt1 | contig 10396 bp, 8 predicted proteins | sample MGYA00510343_ERZ778515 | MGnify/ENA primary metagenome ERZ778515 (study PRJEB29527, sample SAMN07138965) | mouse gut metagenome | material: feces | host: mouse | place: China:Nanjing | collected 2016-01-25 ...
TATCCACAAAATCGTGAGTTATCCACATTCTGGGGATAACCATGTGGATTGTCGCTGATTTTATCCACATTCGGTGGATAAGTCTGTGGATGGCGTGGGGATACAGACCCATGGCCGCCGCTCCCCATCTTCCCGATTTGCCATACAGGCACATCTCTGCTATACGCCACATCACTCACATGTGGTATTGCGCCACCGAGGCCATCGTCGTCACCAATTGGGCGCGCCACCGGCTCCACCCAACCTTGCCCGAGATCTGCTCTTCGGCCGTGGCTCCCAACGAGCACATGTCCGCGCGCGTCAGGTCGAACAGCATGTCGAGCAGCACTGGGTCGTGCTCCACGCGCCGCGCAAGCTCGCCGCCCGCCTCGGGGTCGTTCGGGTTGCGCGAGCTCGCGAATTGCGAAAGCGTCAGGTGTTCTCGTACAAGCAATGTAGCCCAATGCACAATCTGCGGGTCGAATCCCATGCGCGTGAGCACCGCGCGCGCGTGCCGCGCCCCTTCGCGCGCGTGGTCGGTGACGCCCGGCCGTTTGCCGATGTCGTGTAGGATCCCCGCCAGCAAGAGCGCCGTGTACTGGTCACTCGTGTAGTGCTCCGCGGTGCGCGGCGCCACGCCGGCCGCCAGAAAATCGGGGCGCGTGTAGGTGAGCTGCGCCGTCACCTCGAGCATGTGCCGGTCGATCGTGAAGCGGTGTGCGGCGGAGGCGCTCGGCCGGTTGCGGATCGCCTCCCATTCGGGCATCCAGCGGCTGGGGAACCCCACCACATCGAGCTCCTCCCATGTGCGCGTCAGTTGATCGCCGGTGGCGAGCAGACGCACGAACAGCGCGCGCGTCTCGTCCGTCCACTCCGTGTAGCGAATCGGCGCGCGCCGCAGGTTCAGCAGTGTGGACGTATTGATCGAAAGGCCGTGTTCGGCCGCCGCGACCGCCGCGCGCAGCGGCAGTGCACCGTCGGCCTGCACGTCGGCGCCCGGCGCCAGCACCACTTCGTGCTCGTGTTCGGCCACGCCGGCCGCGAGCACGTCGAATGTCGGCGCCTCGCGTTTGCCGCCGGCACGCGGATGGCGGATCTGGAAGAACGAGAAGCGCGGTTTGTCGTGCACGAGCGTGCGTTCGGCGCGCGCGGCCGTGGCGTCGAGCGAGAACGCGATCGTGCGCCCGAGCCGCGCGAGCAATGTCTGCAGGTCGTCGATCGACTTCGCCTCGCGCGCGCCACTCGGCAGGGTCGGGTCCGCGAGCCCGAGCATCGCGGCGACCGGCGCCTGATAGGGCGCGAGCAGCAGGTTCGTGTCTTTGCCCGCGGCCATGTGGATGCAGTCGCGCACGTCGAGCAGCCGCTCCACACTGGCGTCATACCGGCCGTGCGGGCGGTCCGCGAGCCATGACGCGGCGAGCGCGCCGAGCAGCACGGTGTCGCGCAGGCCGCCGCGTGACTCCTTGATGTCGGGCTGGTTCACATACGGCATCTGCCCGAACCGCTTCAGCCGCACGTGCGCGGAGTCGAGCAGTTCCGGCAGCCGTTTGCGCGCGGCCTTGCGCCAGCGTTCCAAAATGGCGGTGGATGTGCGCATCACGAGTTCACCGTCGCCCGCGACCGCGCGCACGTCGAGCCAGCCCATCGCCGCCGGCAGGTCGTGGTCGGTCACGGCCTCGCACTCCGCCACGGTGCGCACCGAATAATCCAGATCGATCCCCGCGTCCCAGATTGGGTACCACAGCTTGTTCGCGAGTTCGGCGAGCTGCTCGTGCCCCAGCGTGTGGCCGTCGCTGATCAGCACGAGGTCAAGGTCGGACGCGGGGCCGATCTGCCCGCGCGCGAGCGAGCCGACGGCGGCGAGCGCCACACCGCGGCTCGGCACGTCGAACGGCACGGCCTGCGCGGCTTCGTTCCACAATTGCGCCAGCGCGTCCATCGCGAGCGCGGTGCGCACGGCGCGCTTGGCGGTGCCGCCGCGCAGTACGCCGTCCGCGTCCGGCGCGCTCAGTTCGAGCATGCGTGTTTTGAGATCGCTGACTGCGCTGGGCATGATGGTCCTTTCCACAGGGTGCAGGTATGGAAAATCCCCGCGAGCTGGGGGCCACGCGGGGATGGAGTGTGCGCGGACGGGCGGAAAGGGTTCAGAACCGCCCGCCCGCGCATGTCTGGATGGGTCAGATGGCGGCCGAACCGGTTTCGCCGGTGCGCACGCGCGCCACCATGTCGAGCGGTGCGACCCACACCTTGCCGTCGCCGATCGTGCCGGAGCCGGCGGATTTGATGATGACGTCGACGAGCGTTTCCGCATCGGCGTCGTCGCACAGGACCTCCACGCGGATCTTGGGGATCAGGTCCACCGTGTATTCGGCGCCGCGGTAGATCTCGGTGTGGCCGCGCTGGCGGCCGTAGCCGTTGGCTTCCGAGACGGTCAGGCCGTGCACGCCGGCGGCCGCGAGGGCCTCCTTGACGTCGTCGAGCTTATGGGGCTGGATGATGGCGGTAATCAGTTTCATTTCACTTCATCTCCCTGATGACGGAGCTGGCGGTGCCAGCGAAATCGTATGCGCGCTCGCCCTGGTCGGCCAGATCGATGCCGCTGACTTCCTGCGCGGTGGTGACGCGCCAGCCGACGGTCTTCTCAAGCGCGAAGGCGATGATGGTGGTGATGACCGCGGAGAACGCCATGGCGACAACCGCGATGATAATCTGCACGACGAGCTGGCGCCAGTCGCCGCCGCAGAACAGGCCGGTGTCCTGCATGAAGAAGCCGAGGGCCACCGTACCGATGAGGCCGCCGACACCGTGCACGCCGACCACATCGAGCGAATCGTCATATCCGAGCTTGAACTTGAGCGAGCAGGCGAGGCACGTGCAGATGCCGGCGATCGCGCCGAGCACGATGGACCACAGCGGGGAGACGACATCGGCGGCCGGGGTGATGGCGACAAGGCCGGCCACGATGCCCGAGGCGGCGCCGATCGCGGTGTAATGGCCCGTGCGGATCTTCTCGGTGAAGCCCCAGGCAAGCATTGCTGCCGCCGCGGCGAGCGACGTGGAGACCCAGGCGTAGCCGGCCACACCGTTGGCGGCGAAGGCGGAGCCCGCGTTGAAGCCGAACCAGCCGAACCACAGCAGGAAGGCGCCGAGCATGACGAACGGCACGTTGTGCGGGCGCATGGGCTCGGTGCCGAAGCCCTTGCGCTTGCCGATGATGAGGACGATGATCAACGCTGCCACAGCGGCGTTGATGTGGACGACCGTACCGCCTGCGAAGTCGTGCGCGGCGGCGCCGATCGCCTGCGAGATCGCGCCATCCGCGGAGAGGATGCCGCCGTTCCACACCATGTGGGCCATGGGAGCATAATCGAAGGTGATCCACAGCGCCACGAAGATCATCCACGTGCTGTACTTGACGCGTTCGGCGATCGCGCCGCAGATGAGGGCGACGGTGATCATGGCGAACGCGGCCTGGAACGCCACGTCCACGCTTGCCGGGTAGTTGTTGCTGTTCAAACCGACCGATGTGAACACGCCGTCCTGCGCCACCATCGTGTCGCGCAGCAGGAATCCTGTGGCAGGATCACCGAACACACCACCGATCGAATTGCCGGCGTATGCGATCGACCATCCCCACAGGCCCCAGATGAGCATCGTGACGGACAGCGCGGCGGCCTCCATCATCAACATGTTGAGCACGGCCTTCGCACGGACCATGCCGCCGTAGAAAAGCGCCACACCTGGCGTCATCAGGAACACAAGACACGCAGAGGTCAAAATCCACGCGGTATTGCCGGAATCAAGCTGTCCCATACGGCCACCTCCCTATATTATGTAGTCTTTCTTTCATTGCGCCCCTGCGGGCGACTCTCCAATGATGCAGCCCCCTGCGGGGCTCACATGCGTTATGGAACGCCCCGCGGATTTTGAACAAGTTACGGCGCATTACGAATGTGTAACCTCACGCAGAGGGCTGCGAAGGGCTGCTTGGGTCAGCCGAGGATCCCGTCGACGAACGATTCGGGGTCGAACGGGGCCAGATCGTCGGGGCCCTCGCCCACACCCACGAGCTTGACCGGCACGCCGAGTTCCTTCTGCACGGAAATCACAATGCCGCCCTTCGCGGAACCGTCGAGCTTCGTCAACACCACACCGGTGATGCCGATCGCCTCGGCGAACACCTTGGCCTGCGCCATGCCGTTCTGGCCGGTCGTGGCGTCGAGCACGAGCAGCACTTCGTCCACCGGCAGGTTCTTTTCGGTCACGCGGCGGATCTTGCCCAGCTCGTCCATCAGGTTCGCCTTGTTCTGCAGGCGGCCCGCAGTGTCGATGATGAGCACATCCACGTCGTCGTCCTTCGCTTTCGCGGCGGCTTCGAACGCGACCGAGGCCGGATCGGCGCCCTCTTTGTCGGAGCGCACCACAGGCACGTCCACTTTCGCACCCCACGTCTCGAGCTGGTCTGCAGCGGCGGCGCGGAATGTGTCGGCGGCGCCCAGCATCACGGTCTTGTCTTCCGAGACGAACAGGCGGGCGAGCTTGCCGGCGGTCGTGGTCTTGCCGGTGCCGTTCACACCGACCATGATAATGACGCTCGGCTTCTTGGCGCCCGGCTTCTCCGCCTCAAGGCTGCGGTCCACGTCGGTGCCCACAAGGGCGAGCAGTTCGCCGCGCAGCGCCTCACGCAACTGCGTGGGGTCGGTCTCGCCGGTCACGCGCGCGTCGGTGCGCAGTTGCTCCACAAGCTGTTCGGAAGCCTCGGCGCCCACGTCGGCGAGCAGCAACGTGTCTTCCACATCCTCCCAGTCGGTTTCCGACAGGTGGTCTTTCGCGAGGATGTTGAACAGCGCCTTGCCGAAAGGATTGCCCGACTTCGACAGGCGTTCGCGCAGGCGCTGCAGACGGCCCTTCTTGCCTTCCGGCTTCTCGACCGGAGGCATCGGTTCCTCGACGACGCCGGTCTCCTCGACCGTTTCGACTTCTTCAACGGGCGCTTCAGCCGGCGGCGCGAGCGCGTCCGGCGTCTGTTCGGCCGGGCTCTGCTTGGCTTCGGCTGGTTCGGGCACTGTGGGCTTCTGCGCCGCGCGTTCCGCGGCCAGACGCTCGTCGGCCTTCGCCTTCGCGGCCTCTTGTGATTGCTGTATGTTCTTCTTACGTGAGCGGTCCATCCAGATGCCGCCCACAATGAGCAACACCGCGATGACCACAACGGCAATGATGCCGTACACCATGTTGGTATCCATGCCTCCCAGCCTAGACCATTGCGCGCACACCGCCATGGGGCCGGCCGGGCGAGAGGGTGTGAAAGACTGGAGGGCATGGCCAATGCTTCCAGAATGTCTTCATACCAGCGGCGCGAACAGCTCATCCGCATCGGGCGCGCGCTCTTCGCCGCCAAGGGCTTCGAGTCGGTCAGCGTCGAGGAGATCGCCGCAACCGCCAAAGTGAGCAAGCCGATCGTCTACGAGCATTTCGGCGGCAAAGAGGGCCTGTACGCGGTCGTCGTGGACCGTGAGATGCGCGCGCTCAACGACATGCTCATCGGAGCGCTGCGCGCCGACGACGTGCACCCGCGGCAGATCGTGGAGCGCACGACGCTCGCGCTGCTCACCTACATCGAAGAGAACACCGAGGGATTCCAGGTGCTCGCGCGCGATTCACCCACGACCGACCCGACGAGCTCGTTCTCGTCGCTGCTCGGCGACGTCTCCACGCGCGTGGGGCAGATTCTCGAGGAGTGGTTCAAGCGGCAGAAACTGCCCGCGAAGAACGCGCCGTACTATGCGCAGATGCTTGTGGGCATGACCGTATATACAGGCCAGTATTGGGCCGACCGGCGCAAACTGAGCAAAGAGCAGCTCGCCGCGCTGATCGTGAACCTGGCATGGAATGGCCTGAGCCGAATGGAGGCCAAGCCGACCCTGCGGTTCGAAGGCGGCAAGGTCTCCAAAGCGGCCGCCGCCCCCGAATCCGCTGAGGAGCCCGCTACTTCGTCCAGTGATCAGACATCTTGAACGCGTTGTGCATCAGGTTGCTCGCCGTGTAGAGCACCTCGTTGAGCAGGCGCTGTGTGCGTCCCTGCAACCACTGCGCCATCTGGTCGTTCGCCTCGCCGAGCGCGAGCCGCACCGCCGCCATGCGCTCCGTGCCGTTGTCGCCTTCGAGCGCGTCGGCGTCGTCGGCGATCGACGCGTCGGTGTGCTTGACGAGCGCGTGGCCGTAGGTCTGCACGTCTTCAATGTACTGTTCGATCAGGTTCATCGTGCCATACCAGTGCGCGTCGGCGATCACCGCGATGATGCGGTTCGTCCAGTACAGCGAATCGGTTGACGCGTCCACGCCCGGCGTATCGCGCAGGTACGCGGGCGTGTCCACGACGTTCGCATAGAACGGCGCCGGCGCGGTGAACGCGCCGCAGCCGTACGAGATCCACATGACCGACCGGTACGCCTGGGCGGCGTACGGGCGAATCTGCATGCACACCATGTGCCCCGTACGGTTGATGCCGATCGGGCGGTAGGCGTGGCGCGTCACCGCCGTGCCCGTGGTGCCGTACGGGTCGTACGGCGTGCCGTCGAAATGCGAGCCCATCAGGAACGCCACGTCCTCGATGGTGATCTTGTGCTCCGGCTCGCGGCACCACGGCAGGTCCTGGGAGGCGGGCGTGTGGCGGGCCTGCGGCGAATCCCAGTCCTCGCTGGGATTGAGATGGCGCTGCATATACCACGCGCGCGGCGTGTTGTAGACCGCGTCCTTCGGCGTGGCCGTGCCGAACGCCGAACGCGGGTCGAAGTGCGCGGGGCTGCCTTCGAAACTCGTCATATCGCGGTCGAGGTGGTTCCCCTCGATGAATTCGCGCAGGTCGGCGCTGCACATGTTGTTGCGGCGCTCGCTGAACGCGTCGTCCAGGTCGAGCGAGTCGATGCCCAGCTGGTTGGGAATCGCCGCGTAACAGTCGTCGGGCACACGGCGCGCCATCCAGTGGTGGCCGCCAATCGTCTCGACGTACCAGATTTCGTTGACGTCGCTGATGATGATGCCGTTCGACTCGTACGTGCCGACTTCCTCGAGCAGGCGGCCGAGGCGCTCCACGCCTTCGCGCGCGGTGCTGACATACGGCAGCACGATCGTGATGATGTCCTCTTCGCCGAACCCGCCCGGCGCCTCCTCCACATACCCAGGCTCGCCCGGCTCGCCGACGGCAGGCTTGAGCGCCACAAGTGGATCGGCCGCAAGCACGCGCGGATTGACGACGATCGTCTCGGTGGCGCTCATGGCCACATTGTGTTCGTTCACACCGGCCTCCGCGAGCACGCCGCGGTTTAGCACCACGTTCGGCACAATGCTGTAGCGGCAGGGGTCGGCGGGCAGGTCGAGCTCCATGTGGCTGATCACGCTGCGGTAATGGCGCGGCTGGTCGGCCGGCGCCACAGCCACGAAATGCTTGGGGTCGTAGGTGCCGCTGCCCGAATCGTCGTTGCGGGCGATGATGGTGGATCCGTCGTAACTGGCTGATTTGCCGACTAACAATGTGGTGCAAGACATAGGCACTACGTTAGCGCACCGGCCGCTGCCTCCACCCGATTTTGTGTTTTCGTGTGGTGGTTGTAGAATAGCGGGTTGTTGCCCCTCTAGCTCAACGGTTAGAGCAGCGTCCTTTTAAGTCGTGGGTTCAGGGTTCGAATCCCTGGGGGGGCACCGCCAAAGGCCCCGAACCGTTGCAATCACAGCGATTCAGGGCCTCACTCATATCACCACCTACAGCCGTGACATTCGTCTGGGTGGCGAAAGCGTTGCAATTGTGGGGATTGTGTGCGCCCAGCTGGTTTTCAGCGATTCCGAAGCAGGTTCCATATCACCCTTCAGCCACACCCAAATCTCGCACGGTGTACTTATGCAGTAACGCCGCGGCGAACGCGGCAATGCCAAGAGAACACAGAGACATAGAACATAAGGATTCACCATGAGCGCCAATGCGCAGAACACCAACATCCCCGCCAACGCCGAGCAGACCACGGTGATCGCCGACGCGCAGGAGACCGAGCGCATCGCCACAACGGAAACACCGCAGCAGCCTTCGGTCTTCCCCCTGCAGGCGCGCCCCGCCATGCCCCAGAACATGAATCAGATCAACACCGGCGTGCCCACCGGCCCCGTTCCGCCGCGCACAGCGATGCCGATGCCGGGCGGCGCACCGGGCGCCCCGGCCACCGTTCGCGAGCGCCTGAGCAACAAGATGATCGGCCTCGTCGTGGGCGTCAGCCTCGCCTGTGGTCTCGCCGCCGGCGTCGCGGGCGCGGCGATCACGAACGCGATCAACGGCCACGGCGACCCGGCCCACTCGCGCATCGGCGCCCCGTATGCCTCGTCCGAACTCGAGGAGACCCCGGACTTCGAGCAGATGCCCGACATGCAGCAGGACGACGAAACCGGCCGTTCGCGCGGCCGCCGCATGCCCATGCAGCAGCAGGGACCGCAGGATCAGCAGGATGAGAACAGCTCCGGCTCCAACAGCAAGTCGGGCGAATCCGATTCGGGCAAGTCGTCCACGGAGTCGAGCGATTGGCTCATGGAGTTCTTCGAGATTGCCTAACGGAGCCACCCACCCAATCCACCGATTCAATCCAGTGCGAGGATCCGGTCGCACCAATGGGCGGCGAGCTCGTCGTCGTGCGTGATGACGAGCACCGCCACCCCACGGTCGGCGAGCTCGCGCAGCAACGCGCCGACCTGCATCATGTGCGCGCGGTCGAGACCGCTCGTCGGCTCGTCGAGCACCACGAACTGCTTCTTTCCCATCAACGCCACAGCAATCGCGAGCCGTTGCTTCTGGCCTCCGGACAGGCTCATCGGGTGCCGGTCCGCCACGTCGAGCAGATCGAGTTCGCCCAGCAGCGCGTCGCATTGTGCGCGCGCGGCGGCGAGCTCCCCGCCGGCCTGCACCGTTTCGAGCATGACCTCGGCGCGCACGCTTTCGGCGAAGAGCTGGTAGTGCACGTCCTGCATCACCAACGCCGCGGCGTGCGAGAGCGCCGACGCGCGCGCCGATTCGCCGTCGAGTTCGACCATGCCGGCGAGCGGCGCCTGCAGCCCGCACAGCGTGCGCGCGAACGTGCTTTTGCCGGCGCCGTTATGCCCCATGATTCCCACGATCTGCCCGCCGTAGACATCGACGTCCGGAATACGCAGACTGAATTCCACGCCGCGCCGGAACAGCGCGCGCTTGCGGTATCCCACTTCGAGCCCTCGTGTGCCGAACACCGGCGCGCCTTCGTCATGCGCAGCGCGCGGGGCCCGCGCAAGCTCGGCGATCCGCGCGCGGTCCGCGCTCACATCGAGCGCGCGCAACCCCCACGCCTCGCGCTGCGTCGCCGGCAGCGCCTCGAATTCGCGCGCGGTGTAGGTACCGAGCAGTTCGCCGCCATCGAACACGCAGTAGCGGTCCACGAGATCGGCGCACCATGCCAGCCGGTGTTCGGCGATCACAATCGCCACCCCGTCGGCTTTCAGCGCGGCGATCATGCCGTGCAGGCGCGCCATCGACGCGGTGTCGAGGTTGCTCGTCGGCTCGTCGAGCACCATCACCGCCGGTTCGAGCACAGCCGCGGACGCCACGGCGAGCCGCTGCTGCTGGCCTCCCGACAGGTTAACGATCGCGCGGTCGAGCAGGTCGGCAATCCCGAAGCGCGCCGCCACCTGCCGCACGCGTTCGCGGATCTGCGGCGCGGGCATGCCGGCGTTTTCGCAGGGGAATGCGAGTTCGTCGGTCGACCGCGCGTGGAAATACTGGGTTTTGGGGTTCTGGAACACGCTGCCCACCACGCGCGCGTATGATTCGAGCGGCGCACGGCCGGCCTCGAGGCCGCCGGTGCACGCGTGCCCGGTGAGCGTGCCGGTGAAATGACCTGGCGCGAGCCCATTGATCAGGCGTGTGGCGGTGGTTTTGCCACAGCCGCTGGGGCCCACGAGCATCACGAGTTCGCCCACGCGCACGTCCAATGACACCCCGTGCAACGCGGTGCCTTCGCCGCTGTATGCGAACGTGCAGTCGCGCAATGTGCACAATGCCGTACCGTCCACTCCCCCGTCCTTTCCTCAACCGGTGACTGCGGCAACCGCGAGCGGCGCCAGGCTCAGCGCCACGGCGAGCCAATCCACCGCGCTCATGCGCAGTTCGACCATGCTCGTCGGCTCGCCGGGCGCGCCCAGCCCGCGCGCCAGGCCCGCCACCGTCAGGTCGCGCGCCACGTTCGCCGCGTTCATCAACAGCGGCACCAATATGTATTCGAGCGAGCGCAGCGGATGCCGCGCCAACGCCATGCCGCCGCCGGCGAATCCGCGCAGGCGCAGGCTTTGGCGGATCAGCCGGTAATCATGGCGGATTGTGGGGAAAAAGCGCATCATCACCACCACGGGG
>ERZ778515.2517-NODE-2517-length-10393-cov-5.146160_pt1 | contig 10393 bp, 7 predicted proteins | sample MGYA00510343_ERZ778515 | MGnify/ENA primary metagenome ERZ778515 (study PRJEB29527, sample SAMN07138965) | mouse gut metagenome | material: feces | host: mouse | place: China:Nanjing | collected 2016-01-25 ...
CAAAATGAACGCCTTTACCACAAATATCACATTTAGCCATCTTGACACCTCCTCTAAATGCCTTCGCATTCGTCTCTTTTTATGTTCCTGTAAGCTTATAAGCTCGCAACATTGATATATTAACAGAAAAAAAAACGGATTGCAAGTAGAAACTGAAGTTTTTTGATTTTTTGAAAATTTTTATTCCATTTTTTAGGGAAAGCAGTTATAATACACTATATGTAATGCCGACGCTTTTGGCACCGGCAGGCAAGAAGGAGGTTTTACATGAAAAGTTCTTCTATGAATACTCACATGGGTAACGTTACAATTGACAGTGAGGTGATTGCACAGTACGCGGGCAGCGTTGCCATGGAATGCTTTGGTATCGTGGGCATGGCAGGGTATTCCGCAAGAGACGGGCTGGCGAAGCTGCTCAAAAGGGACAACCTCACAAGAGGGATTGCCGTTTCCATCAGAAACAATAAGCTGACATTGGATTTTCATGTTATCGTAGCATATGGAATCAGCATTCTGGCTGTTTCCGACAACCTGATTGACAACGTGAAGTACAAGGTGGAAGAGTTTACCGGCATACGGATTGAAAAAATAAACATCTTTGTCGAAGGTGTAAGAGTGATTGATTAAGGAGGATTTATTGTGGCTTTAAATACAATCGACGCTAAGATGCTTGCAAAGATGTTCTTAGCCGGCGCAAAAAGTTTGGAAGCAAAAAAAGAGTGGATAAACGAGCTGAATGTATTTCCGGTTCCTGACGGGGATACCGGCACCAACATGACGCTCACCATTATGTCTGCGGCAAAAGAAGTTGCCGCCCTTGGTGAAAATCCTAACATGAAGGATTTGTGTAAGGCAATTTCAGGGGGCTCCTTAAGAGGTGCAAGGGGCAATTCCGGCGTTATCCTGTCACAGTTGTTACGTGGATTTACCAGAAGCATCAAGGAGCTTTCGTCAATAGACCTTCCGGCACTGACAGATGCCTTTGATAAGGCGGTGGAAACAGCATACAAAGCCGTTATGAAGCCCAAAGAGGGTACGATTTTAACGGTTGCGAGAGGCGGAGCGGAAAAGGCGCGTTCCCTTTATGAGGATGGCGTGGAAGATATGGGTGAGTTTTTGGCTGCGGTCATCGAACATGCCCGCTATGTTTTAAGCCAGACGCCGGAGCTTTTACCGGTGCTGAAGCAGGCAGGCGTTGTGGATTCCGGCGGACAGGGGCTTGTAGAAGCGCTTGCCGGCGCTTACGATGCCTTTTTGGGAAAAGAAATCGACTATACCATTTCGGATGCGCCTGCGGCAGCAGCTTCCGGTGCGAGGACGGAAGCGCAGGCGGATATTAAATTCGGTTATTGCACGGAATTTATCATTCTGCTGAACAGGAACTTTAATATCAAACAGGAGCTGGATTTTAAAGCTTTCTTAGAGTCCATCGGAGATTCCATTGTATGTGTCACGGATGACGACGTAGTCAAGGTACATGTACATACCAATGACCCGGGGCTTGCCATTCAAAGGGCATTGAAGTATGGTGCATTGTCCAATATGAAGATTGACAATATGCGGCTGGAGCATCAGGAAAAGCTGTTTAAAGAAGCAGAAAAGCAAAAGGCAGAAGGAGGGCCGGCGCCGGAAGCGGTACCTGCGGAGAGAAAACCTGCCGGTTTTGTTGCCGTATCCATTGGGGATGGCATGAACGAAATTTTCAAAGGACTTGGTGTAGATTATATTATTGAAGGCGGGCAGACCATGAATCCCGCAACGGCAGATATGCTTGATGCCATTGAAAAAGTCAATGCTGATACGGTCTATATCCTGCCCAACAACAAAAATGTGATTCTGGCTGCAGAGCAGGCTGCAAAAATGACAAAGGATAAGAACATTATTGTAATTCCGACCAAGACGGTTCCGCAGGGTATCACGGCAGTTATCAATTATGTGCCTGATTTGTCTGCGGAAGAAAATGCTTCCGTTATGACTGAGGAAATCAAAAATGTCAAAACCGGTGAGGTCACTTATGCGGTGCGTGACACACAGATTGACGACAAGACCATCAAACAGGGCGATTATATGGGCATTGGCGATGCCGGAATCCTTGCCGTGGGAACGGATTTGCCCGAAATCACGCTTGGCATGGTAGACGCCATGATGGATGCGGATTTAGAGCTTATCAGTATTTACTATGGAAGCGATGTGAAAGAAGAAGATGCGGAGCAAATAAGGGCAGCCGTTGCGGAGAAGTATAGTGGCTGCGATGTAGAGCTGCAATATGGCGGACAGCCGATTTACTATTATATTATTTCTGCCGAATAGGGAAATTTTGTATGAATCTGCAATCAGATATTACCACATTAAAAGGAGTGGGGGAGAAATCCGCCGCTCTTTTTCGTAAGCTGCATATTGAAACGCTGAGGGATTTGTTGTTTTATTTTCCGCGGGATTATGAGACGTTTGAAGAGCCGGTCCCTATCGGTGACGCACATGCCGGAGCGGTATGCGCAATACGGGGGCTGGTAATGGGAACGCCCCTTGTAAAACAGGTCAGAAGCTTAAAGATTCTGACCGTGTCCGTGGGGGATGCCACAGGAACCATGCAGCTTACTTTCTTTAATATGCCTTTTTTAAAAAATGCATTAAAAAGCGGGCAGGTATACCTGTTCCGCGGTATGGTGCAGGAAAAATACCATCGGATGCAAAAAAACGATGGAGAAACGGCGGCGTCAGGAAGCCCTGTGCTTGTGATGGAACAGCCCAGATTATACAAGGAAGAGGAATATCGTGGTCTTATGTCTTTTATTCAGCCGCGCTATTCTCTGACAAAAGGGATTACCAATCAGGCGGTGGCAAAAGCCGTAAAGCAGGTGCTCAGCCTTTGTCCCATGCCAAAAGACCTGCTTCCCGATACGCTTTTAAAGGAAGAGGCGCTGATGGGGTATGCGGATGCTTTATGTGCCATTCATTTTCCGGAGAACAGGGAGCAGCTTATTGCAGCGCGAAAACGTCTGGTGTTTCAAGAGTTCTTCTTTTTTATCCTTATGCTCAGGGACAGTAAGGCGGCAGCGGAGCAGGAAAGGAACCATGCGCCCATGATAGAAACAGCCCAGACAGGGCGTTTTTTAGAGGCACTTCCATACCGGCTGACAAAGGCACAGTCAAAAGTAATAGCGGAAATTACGGCAGACATGACAGGAGAGTATGTGATGAGCCGCCTGGTACAGGGAGATGTGGGTTCCGGAAAGACCATTGTCGCTATTTTTGCATTACTTTTGTGCGTGTCCAACGGTTATCAGGGCGCCATGATGGCGCCGACGGAGGTGCTTGCAAGGCAGCACTACGAGAATATAAAAGAGCTTACCGAAAAATACCATCTTCCCTTTAGGCCCGTACTGCTGACCGGCTCGCAGACAGCCTCTGCCAAAAGGGAAGCCTATGCGGCGCTGGCAGACGGCAGCGCCAATCTGGTGCTGGGAACCCATGCGGTTATTCAGGATAAGGTTGTCTTCAAAAAGCTTGCGCTTGTCATTACGGACGAGCAGCACAGGTTCGGCGTAAGGCAGAGGGAAAATCTAAAGGACAAGGGAAACCATCCCCATGTGCTCGTAATGAGCGCAACGCCTATTCCCCGCACCCTTGCCATTATTTTATATGGAGATCTGCATATATCTGTGATTGATGAGCTGCCAAGCGGCAGAAGTCCCATCAAAAACTGTGTTGTGGGACCCGGCTGGCGTCCTAAGGCATATGATTTTATTGCAAAAGAAGTACATGCCAAAAGACAGGTATATTGTATCTGCCCTATGGTAGAGGAAGGCGAATCCGAAGGACTTGAAAATGTAACGGATTACACGGAAAAGCTTAGAGCCGCTTTGCCTGCCTCTGTTCAAGTTGCCTGTCTGCATGGGAAGATGCGTCCTGCGGACAAAAACCGCATTATGGAAACTTTTGCGGCGGGACAAATTGACGTGCTGGTTTCCACCACCGTAATTGAAGTAGGCATCAACGTGCCAAATGCAACGGTGATGCTGGTGGAAAATGCGGAGCGTTTCGGACTGGCACAGCTTCATCAGCTCAGAGGGCGCGTAGGGCGCGGTACACATCAAAGCTACTGCATTTTTATCAGTACCAATGACAGCAAAGATACAAGGGAAAGACTGGAAATATTAAACCGCTCCAACGACGGTTTTTATATTGCAAGTGAAGATTTACGGCTCAGGGGTCCGGGAGATTTGTTTGGCATCCGTCAAAGCGGAGAAATGCAGTTTAGGCTTGGGGATATCTATCAGGATGCGGCGCTTTTAAAACGGGCTGCCGATTGTGTGGAGGCCGGTGCCGCAGCGTTTAGGGAGAGCGGGCTGATTTGCAGGTATTTGGAACAGGTAAAAGAAGGAACGCTGAATTGTATTGACTTTACGACTATCTGAATGTAAAATAACACTTATGTTTTATACTTAAATTTACGATTATCTTATGGAGGGGAATTATGCCCAGAATAGCAGTTGTAACAGATTCAAACAGTGGTATCACCCAAAAACAGGCTGCGGAGATGTCTATAGCCGTTCTGCCCATGCCTTTTATGATTAACGGCGATACATATTTTGAAGATATCAGCCTTACGCAGGAGGCATTTTACGAAAAGCTTGCGGAAGGCGCGGATATTGGAACCAGCCAGCCTTCTCCGGAATCCGTTATGAATCTTTGGAAAAAGCTGCTTACCCAGAACGACGAGATTGTCCATATTCCCATGAGCAGCGGCTTATCCGGCTCCTGCCAGAGTGCAATTATGCTGTCAAATGAACCGGAATTTGAGGGCAGGGTACATGTAGTAAACAACCAGAGAATATCCGTTACCCAGAGACAGTCTGTGCTGGATGCGATGCAGCTTGCCCAAAAAGGGCTTAGCGGTGCCAAAATCAAGGAATTTCTTGAAAATGACAAATTTAACAGCAGTATTTATATTATGCTGGATACCTTGTATTATCTGAAAAAAGGCGGAAGAATTACGCCGGCTGCGGCTGCGTTAGGCACTATTTTAAGGCTGAAGCCTGTGCTGCAGATACAAGGAGAAAAGCTGGATGCCTTTGCCAAGGCAAGGACAAGCACACAGGGAAAGTCCATTATGATTAATGCAATCAAAAACGATATCATCAATCGTTTTGGCGGACTGACAAAAGAAAAGGGGATCTGGCTGGAAATAGCCTATACTTACAACAGAGAAGCGGCAGAGCAGCTTAAGGAAGAGGTTTTGGCAGTCTTTCCCGGCTACGATATCCATATCGACCCTCTTTCCCTTAGCGTGGCGTGTCATATTGGTCCCGGGGCGCTTGCCGTGGCATGTTGCAAAAAGATTGATTTGCAGTGATAAAAAAGCGGAATATCTACCATAAATTGTATATTTTTCTTTGCATACATACCAAATCTATGATATACTCGTACTGTATGCAAAGATTTTTTTTGCAGTGATAAGAAAGGCATGGTTGTATAAAATGGCAAAGGCAAACGATTATGGCGCCTCAAGTATTACCGTATTAGAGGGACTTGAAGCTGTCAGAAAACGTCCCGGCATGTATATTGGCAGCGTGTCCACCAAAGGACTGAATCATCTGATTTATGAGATAGTGGACAACGCGGTGGACGAGCATCTTGCAGGCTTCTGCGATACCATCAAGGTGATTTTGGAAAAAGACGGTTCTGCAACCGTTGAAGATAATGGGCGAGGGATTCCCGTCGGAATGCATGAAAAAGGAATCAGCGCAGAGAGATTGGTGTTCACAACGCTTCATGCGGGAGGCAAATTTGATAACAGCGCCTATAAGACTAGCGGCGGTCTGCACGGAGTAGGTTCTTCAGTAGTCAATGCCCTTTCCAATAGATTGACCGTGAGGGTCAAGCATGATGGACAGATATATGAAGACAAATATGAAAAAGGAATTCCCGTCATAGATTTGGTGGACGGGCTTCTGCCCGTTGTCGGCAGGACAAAGGAAACGGGAACCATTGTAAATTTTCTGCCTGACGATACCATTTTTGACAAAACACGTTTCAGGGAGGACGAGGTCAAAAGCCGCCTTCATGAAACCGCATATTTAAACCCAAGCCTGACAATTCTTTATGAGGACAGGCGCAGGGAGGAGCCGGAGCAGGTTACTTTCCACGAGCCGGAAGGCATCAACGGTTTTATCAAGGACTTAAACAAGTCAAGGGAAACCATTCATGAGGTGATTTACTTTGCCGGCGAGAGCGATGGCATCACGGTAGAGGTGGCATTTCAGTATATCAATGAATTCCACGAAAACGTGCTTGGTTTCTGCAACAATATATACAATGCTGAGGGCGGTACGCATCTGACGGGATTTAAGAGTGCGTTTACAAATATTATCAATTCTTATGCGCGTGAGCTGGGAATATTAAAGGAAAAGGATGTAAACTTTACGGGCGCCGACGTGCGCAACGGCATGACGGCCGTGGTGTCCATTAAGCATCCGGATCCGCGTTTTGAAGGGCAGACGAAAACAAAGCTGGACAATCAGGATGCGGCAAAGGTAGTGAGCAAGATAACGGGCGATGAGGTGGTGCGCTTTTTCGACCGCAATCTGGAAACCTTGAAAAACGTCATTTCTTGTGCGGAGAAGGCGGCAAAAATCCGTAAAACGGAGGAGAAAGCAAAGACAAACCTGCTTACAAAGCAGAAGTTTTCTTTTGACTCCAACGGCAAGCTTGCCAACTGCGAATCCAGAGACCCTTCTAAATGTGAAATTTTCATTGTGGAGGGAGACAGTGCGGGCGGCAGCGCGAAAATGGCGAGAAACCGTATGTTTCAGGCAATACTTCCCATCAGGGGCAAGATACTGAACGTGGAAAAGGCGAGTATTGACAAGGTGCTTGCCAATGCGGAAATCAAGACGATGATAAATGCCTTCGGCTGCGGCTTTTCCGAAGGATATGGCAATGATTTTGATATTACAAAGCTTCGCTATGATAAGATTATTATTATGTCGGATGCCGACGTGGACGGCGCGCATATCAGCAATTTGCTGCTTACGCTGTTCTACCGTTTCATGCCGGAGCTGATTTATGAGGGACATGTCTATCAGGCGATGCCGCCGCTCTACAAGGCAATGCCGAGCAAAGGGGTGGAGGAATACCTCTATGATGATAAGGCGCTGGAAAAGTACCGAAAGAAGCATAAGACGCCTTTTACCCTGCAGCGCTACAAAGGTCTTGGTGAAATGGACGCATCGCAGTTATGGGAGACCACGTTGGACCCTGAGACACGCCTGCTAAAGCGGATTGAAATAGAGGACGCCCGCATGGCTTCCGAAATTACCGGTATGCTGATGGGAACGGACGTAGCGCCCAGACGGGCGTTTATTCATGAACATGCACATGATGCAGAGCTTGATATTTAAAACGGCTTCAGAAAGGTTTGGTTAGGAAATGGACGATAGCAGAATTATCCGAACGGAATATTCTGATTTGATGCAGAAATCCTTTATTGATTATGCCATGAGCGTGATTGTGGCAAGGGCGCTTCCTGATGTGAGGGACGGTTTGAAGCCGGTTCAGCGGCGCACGCTCTATGATATGTACGAGCTTGGCATCCGGTATGACAGACCCTACAGGAAAAGCGCGCGTATTGTCGGAGATACCATGGGTAAGTACCATCCCCACGGGGACAGCTCCATCTACGATGCGCTTGTGGTAATGGCGCAGGAATTCAAAAAAGGCCTGCCTCTTATCGACGGTCACGGCAACTTCGGCAATATCGAAGGGGACGGCGCGGCGGCAATGCGTTATACGGAGGCAAGGCTGGAAAAAATTACACAGGAAGCGTTTTTGGCAGATTTGGACAAGGACGTGGTGGATTTTGTACCCAACTTTGACGAGACGGAAAAAGAGCCTTCCGTGCTGCCTGTAAAAATACCCAATCTGCTGGTGAACGGTTCGGAAGGCATTGCAGTGGGAATGGCCACCAATATTCCGCCTCACAATCTGTCTGAAGTGATAGATGCTATGAAGGCGTACATGAAGGATGATACCATTTCTACCCGCGGGCTGATGAAATACTTGAAGGGTCCCGATTTTCCCACAGGCGGTATCGTCATCAACAAGGACGAGCTTTTGGATATTTATGAAACCGGAACCGGAAAAATCAAGGTACGGGGAAGGGTGGAGGTGGAAAAGGCAAAGGGCGGCAAGGTAAATCTTGTGATAACCGAGATTCCGTATCCCATGATAGGCGCTAATATCGCCAAGTTTCTCTCCGATGTGGCGGCGCTCTCAGAGACGAAGAAAACTGCAGATATTGTAGATATTTCCAACCAGTCTTCCAAAGAAGGTATCCGTATTGTCATCGAACTTAAGAAGGATACGGATGTAGAGAATTTTACCAATATGCTCTACAAAAAAACCCGCCTTGAGGATACTTTTGGCGTGAATATGCTTGCCATTGCCGACGGGCGTCCCGAGACCATGGGCTTAAAGCAGATTCTCAAGGCTAATGTTGATTTTCAATATGAAGTGGCTACCAGAAAATACACCACGCTCCTGCAGAAAGAACTGGAACGCAAAGAAGTGCAGGAAGGCCTGATAAAAGCATGTAATGTAATTGATTTGATTATCGAGATACTGCGCGGCTCTAAAGACCGCGCCATGGCAAAGGCGTGTCTGGTGGAAGGAAAAACAGACGGTATCCGCTTCAAATCAAAGGAATCCAAAATTATGGCAGCGCAGCTTATGTTTACGGAAAAGCAGTCGAACGCCATACTGGACATGCGGCTCTATAAGCTGATTGGGCTGGAAATCGAGGCGCTGATAAACGAACATGAGGAAACGCTTGCCAATATCTACCGCTATGAGGATATTCTTTCAAGAAGAGATGCCATGGCGCAGGTGATTATCAATGAGTTGGATGCCATAAAGCGGGAATATGCCAAACCAAGGAAAACGGTGATTGAAAATGCGGAGGAAGCCGTTTACGAGGAAAAGAAAATGGAAGAGATGGAAGTTATCTTCCTGATGGACCGCTTCGGCTACGCCAAAACCGTGGATACGATAACCTATGAGAGAAACAAGGAAGCAGCGGACGCAGAAAACAAATATATTGTAAAATGTAAAAATACCGGCAGAATCTGCTTGTTTACCAACACGGGGCAGCTTCACACCATCAAGGTGGCGGATATTCCGTTCGGAAGGTTCAGGGATAAGGGAATTCCTGTCGATAATATCAGTAATTACAGCTCAGACAAAGAGCATATTCTCTGTGTGGCAAGTCAGACAGAATTAAATCTCTATCGTCTGCTTTTCGTCACAAAGCAGGCAATGATGAAAGTGGTGGACGGCGGTGAGTTTGACGTGAGTAAGCGTCTTGTGGCGGCGACAAAGCTAGCCGACGGGGACGAGGTTTTAGACGTTTCTATTTTGAAAGAGCAGCGAAATATTGTACTGCAGTCCGCAGAAGGCTTTTTCCTTCGCTTTCCCATTGAAGAGATTCCGGAAAAGAAAAAGGGCGCTATCGGCGTCAGGGGAATGAAGCTGGGAGAAAAGGATTTTCTGGAAGCGGTATATTATACCCAGAACGCCGTGGAATCAGCCATCAAATATAAAAACAAAAAACTGATATTAAACAACCTGAAGCCGGGCAAACGCGACGGCAAAGGAACAAAGGTAAGGGGTTAATATGAGAGTCATTGCAGGAACAGCACGCAGCCTTCCGCTGAAATGTCCTAAGGGTCAGGATACCAGACCGACGACTGACCGCATTAAGGAAACATTGTTTAACATATTGCAGCCGTACACGCAGGGAAGCGTGTTTGTAGACTGCTTCAGCGGCAGCGGGGCAATCGGAATTGAAGCTATCAGCAGAGGAGCAAAGAAAGCATACTTTATTGAAAATGCACAGGCGGCGATAAGCTGCATTGAGGCAAATCTTTCCTTCACAAAGTTTACGGACAGGGCGGTAGTGCTAAAACAGGATGCCGTCAGCGCATTAAACAGCATCTTTGAGAAGGAAACGGATATTATTTTTATGGACCCGCCATACGGTCTGGATCTGGAAAAACAGATGCTTTCCCTCTTAAAAAGCCACCGCTATGTGACAGAGGAAACGCTTATCATTGTAGAAGCGGGGGTAAGGACTGATTTTTCCTATGCGGAAGAAATGGGCTACAAAATTATCAGAGAGAAAAAGTATAAGACGAACAAGCATGTATTCCTGCGTCTGCAGGCTGGGGGAGGGAATTTATGAAACGCGCTGTTTATCCCGGAAGCTTTGACCCTGTCACTTTCGGGCATCTTGACGTAATTCGGCGTGCCGCGTCGGTTTTTGATGAATTAACCGTCAGTGTACTCAACAATAAAGAAAAGAAGCCGTTGTTTTCTGTGGAAGAACGTGTTAAGA
>ERZ778515.2522-NODE-2522-length-10369-cov-5.738996_pt1 | contig 10369 bp, 8 predicted proteins | sample MGYA00510343_ERZ778515 | MGnify/ENA primary metagenome ERZ778515 (study PRJEB29527, sample SAMN07138965) | mouse gut metagenome | material: feces | host: mouse | place: China:Nanjing | collected 2016-01-25 ...
CAATTTTTATTACTTCAGAAATCTAACCGGCGCCACCCAAGTAAACAAAACAGCCTTAAATAATTATAGTTCTTTCAAAATGGGATTAGGCGGATTTATTGTCGGACTACCCAATATACCGGAACCTGGAGCAGACTTTGCATTTGTAACATGCTATGACCTAACCTGCTCTAATTGTTATCGCACCTATTCAATAACTCGCTCTTTATCTCTTCTTGAAGGTGGATACGCATCCTGCTCCAACTGTCAGCGCACATACAACTTAAATAATCAAGGAAGTATCGTTCAAGGGAACAGCGGTATCAATCTTTTTCGTTATCGTGTCAGCCACACCAACTATATCTTAGCGATAATAAATCAATAAAAAAAACATCCAAAATTTGGAACTTCGCATCGAAAGCAATACCTTTGCAACGTCTTAAAGCAGATATAATGCGGAAATAGCTCAGTTGGTAGAGCACGACCTTGCCAAGGTCGGGGTCGCGAGTTCGAGTCTCGTTTTCCGCTCTATAGGCGCTCGAATGGTGGAATCGGTAGACACGAGGGACTTAAAATCCCTTGGCCATTGTGGCTGTGCGGGTTCAAGTCCCGCTTCGAGTACGATAAAATCGCAAGTGTATGTATAATCAACATTTGCGATTTTTTTCTACACTAAACCACAACGCGCCTTTTCCTATTCCTGCACAAAATCCTGTTGCTTTCTATCTTTATTCTACATCAAACCACAACTTGCGGTCATAAGGCAAGACACCAATATTGTTGCTTTCTATCTTTATTCTACATCAAACCACAACCATGTCGGCCTTGATTTTGGCGGCTTCCTGTTGCTTTCTATCTTTATTCTACATCAAACCACAACCATTGTGGTGTTACTGCATACTCAACGCTAGTTGCTTTCTATCTTTATTCTACATCAAACCACAACTTAATTGGGTGTCATTAGTTACTTGCAAGAGTTGCTTTCTATCTTTATTCTACATCAAACCACAACCGGCGAGGCTCAACTGATAATCTGCTCCATGTTGCTTTCTATCTTTATTCTACATCAAACCACAACCCGTGACCTCTTTAATTGGCATCTGGTATGGTTGCTTTCTATCTTTATTCTACATCAAACCACAACTCGTAGACATAGACCTTTCCATTGTCAAGAGTTGCTTTCTATCTTTATTCTACATCAAACCACAACCAGATGTCGGCTGCGGCTCTCCGCTTGCGAGTTGCTTTCTATCTTTATTCTACATCAAACCACAACAGACGGATAGCCTCGGCATCGTCAACGTCAGTTGCTTTCTATCTTTATTCTACATCAAACCACAACCAATTTCACTATACGTGTTTTGAGCAAAGGGTTGCTTTCTATCTTTATTCTACATCAAACCACAACCAAATAAGCATCTTTCATGTCGTGGGTAAGGTTGCTTTCTATCTTTATTCTACATCAAACCACAACAGTCTGAGGTGGAAAAGCATTGTGCCGACTGTTGCTTTCTATCTTTATTCTACATCAAACCACAACCTAATCCGGAGAAAGTCGCAGAACCACGCGTTGCTTTCTATCTTTATTCTACATCAAACCACAACCATAAAGAGTTGGACTGCCAATCGGTCATCGTTGCTTTCTATCTTTATTCTACATCAAACCACAACAAAGACAATGAAAGATAAAACCTACTATTTGTTGCTTTCTATCTTTATTCTACATCAAACCACAACTTATCAAAGACAAGTCCACCACGCTTGAAGTTGCTTTCTATCTTTATTCTACATCAAACCACAACATCTTGCTTTTTTATATTTAACTTTTCACGTTGCTTTCTATCTTTATTCTACATCAAACCACAACATTGTCTGCAAGTGCAAGTTCCCGTCCTTTGTTGCTTTCTATCTTTATTCTACATCAAACCACAACCTGTGCGAGTCCGATAATGCCAATATCGGCGTTGCTTTCTATCTTTATTCTACATCAAACCACAACCTCGGCACAAGGAAATCCATTTCGGGTGTCGTTGCTTTCTATCTTTATTCTACATCAAACCACAACCCTTGCTTCACGTTAATTGCAAGAATGGACGTTGCTTTCTATCTTTATTCTACATCAAACCACAACAACATATTCTTTCCACCGTCCCCAAATACCGTTGCTTTCTATCTTTATTCTACATCAAACCACAACTGGCGGAATGCGGGCAATCTTTATAATTAGTTGCTTTCTATCTTTATTCTACATCAAACCACAACGTAACTTTAACTTATTAGTCATGGCACAAGGTTGCTTTCTATCTTTATTCTACATCAAACCACAACCTTTGTTGATGGCAGCTGTGAATGTATCAAGTTGCTTTCTATCTTTATTCTACATCAAACCACAACTACTTGGTATCAATACGGTGGGCACAGGGCGTTGCTTTCTATCTTTATTCTACATCAAACCACAACACAGCAGTCAGATTTGCGAATGTATCACCTGTTGCTTTCTATCTTTATTCTACATCAAACCACAACTTGCGTTGGTCTTTGAGTGTTTGAATAATGTTGCTTTCTATCTTTATTCTACATCAAACCACAACAAAGAACCGTTAGGCTTCTTCTCGTAGTTCGTTGCTTTCTATCTTTATTCTACATCAAACCACAACGTAAGGAGGATAAACAACCTTTTGGGGCAGTTGCTTTCTATCTTTATTCTACATCAAACCACAACATGTTTGGCTATCGTAAATTCAACATAAAAGTTGCTTTCTATCTTTATTCTACATCAAACCACAACCATTCAGTTTTTCTTGTGCCTTTTCCGCATGTTGCTTTCTATCTTTATTCTACATCAAACCACAACAGAAAGTTCCCGAACAAATTTTGTTCGGGAGTTGCTTTCTATCTTTATTCTACATCAAACCACAACAGGCACCTTCGGATACTGTGCATGAACTGGTTGCTTTCTATCTTTATTCTACATCAAACCACAACAGCAGTCATGCCGGCGCCTATGCCAATAAGGTTGCTTTCTATCTTTATTCTACATCAAACCACAACATTTGAATCAAGCCATCACGATTTCTTATGTTGCTTTCTATCTTTATTCTACATCAAACCACAACTAATTGCTTCATCAATGCTGATGCCTAAACGTTGCTTTCTATCTTTATTCTACATCAAACCACAACCACGTACCATTCCGCGTGATGAATATTGTCGTTGCTTTCTATCTTTATTCTACATCAAACCACAACATCCAATAAATGTAATATTGTCCACTTCTGGTTGCTTTCTATCTTTATTCTACATCAAACCACAACATGTGGGAAGCAACTCCTCCCAAGATTCGTGTTGCTTTCTATCTTTATTCTACATCAAACCACAACTGCCCCCGACACATCCAACGGCGTGACAATGTTGCTTTCTATCTTTATTCTACATCAAACCACAACCACGATACAATTTTGTTGCATAATCTTTGAGTTGCTTTCTATCTTTATTCTACATCAAACCACAACTTCCAAGTATGTTGCTATAAAGAACAAACGTTGCTTTCTATCTTTATTCTACATCAAACCACAACCAGTACCATCATATCCACATCGAAGTCCGGTTGCTTTCTATCTTTATTCTACATCAAACCACAACCATTATCTTTGCACTCAAAGTTACTAAAAGTTGCTTTCTATCTTTATTCTACATCAAACCACAACCTATCGAGAACTACTTCCCCTTGAAGATAGTTGCTTTCTATCTTTATTCTACATCAAACCACAACCAGGCCCAGATTCATTTTTTAGTCGAGTTGGTTGCTTTCTATCTTTATTCTACATCAAACCACAACCTGCGTCTGCTTTGGGACAAATTTCCTGCTGTTGCTTTCTATCTTTATTCTACATCAAACCACAACCGGTGGTCGGTGCGCCTGCATGGGCAATCTGTTGCTTTCTATCTTTATTCTACATCAAACCACAACGCCTTCGACATTATATCGATGCTTATTTTGTTGCTTTCTATCTTTATTCTACATCAAACCACAACCTATACATCATGAACTATTATAGATCAGATCATTACTCCTTATTTATTATATAGGAAGTGGCTCTTTAGATGTATTGACCAGCCCAAATGTACTAAAATATCTCCAATTGCAAGGGAGCATGAGGCACTTTTTTCTCTATCGCTCCCCAAATATTCACAATTCCTGAATATTGTTTATCCGTTATTGTTAATATACTCACTTTCCCTTTATCCGGTACAAAAGAACGTATTCGCTTGATATGCAACTTTCCACTCTCCAAGGAAGCACAATGACGGACATATACAGACCACTGGTGCATCATGAAGCCATCCTTCTCCAAGGCTTTCCGAAAACGTGTTGCTTCCTTTCGGTCTGTCTTCGTCTGCACCGGCAAATCAAACATCACAAACAACCACATAATATGATAAGCATTTAAACGGACTGTACTCATGAACATTCTATTAAACCAACACTGGATACGTCAGGATTTTGCTCTCTTTCCCATAACACCTTACCATAGAAGCAGCAGTCATTGACAAAGCCAACGATAACGGGCGCGTCACGCGTGGGAACTTGGTATCGCACACCAGAACATTCAGCAAGCGAGCTTTAGTTGTTCGGTTTATTTCGCATAAGCCCTCCTGTGTCATGGCATACACTTCTTCATCCACAAACGGACGATAAGGTTCCATCACATCATCAGCCAATGGGAAAGCATTGCTACGATTGTGGTGGAAAAGACCGATGGCCGGGAGCAGTCCCGCCCCCATCAAGGCACGGGCCACCGCCGCCCGAAGTAACGTATAACCATAATTGAGCAAAGCATTTATCCCCGGCGCTGCACGATCGCGTACAAAATCCTGCCCAAACAATAATGACCAATACAGACGTGCTGCCGCCCCTTCCCGATTATCCGTGTCACCACTCTTCACATTGTTATAAAACGGTCGGAGCATAGCCCCGTCTTTTCTCAATTTCGAAAGCAAACGGGCTTGATTCCCAATCTTAGCCTCCACAATCTGCTTCCAAAGATTTTTCTTCAGCACCTCACCTGCCACAATCTGGTTGTTAAGTATCTCGCATTGCAAGGTGTTCGTCTCCAAATTCATCAACATGGCGTTGGGCATACAGCGTTCATCGCAGAAGATCAGCGCCACGTTGTTGTCGGCCAAGGCATTGATCAGAGGTATCGTAAGTGAGACCATCGCATTGTCCACAATCACGTAACCAATATCCTCGATGGGAATCGTCCGTTTCTCCTCGGGCATTTCCTTGAATGCGACCACCAGTTGGGCATTTTTCAGCGACAACATGACGGGGGATGTAAACAACAAAGTTCGTTTCAGCATAGGCCTTATCGTTTTAGCGGGCGTATCTCGCCCAGGATTGTCAATTCAAAATCTACGCCCTCGATTAGCGCATGGAACTGGGTGTGGAGAAGTCCTATCAACGGGCGATAGGCCTCACCCGACTTATACACCCCGTTCTTAACTTTTAACTCCCCTTTCGGCCGGGCCTCTTGGTGATGCCTCAACTCAATAGTCCCATACCGATTCTTTTCTTGTATCAAGGCCGATAAGCCTACTACTTTATACAGTCGCTTTCTTTGCTCTTCAATGCTAAGTTCCCACAGCTCATCGGGGCCTTTTTCCCATAGCAAAACCATTACTCCCATACGTAAAAGACACAGCAGGGAGTAGCCATTCTTAGACTGCAACGGCACTAACTCGGGATAGTCGTTCCGGTCCATGCTACGTTTGTAGAAGCGAGAGGCATCCAGATAGTTCACCAATTCAAATTCCCGCTTCGGCTTGCCTTTCACCATTCCCTCATAAATCGCCATGACATAGTTGGACTCATTCATCACATGATACGTCTGCTTGTACGCCTTATCCGAAACATCGCGATGCTTTCGTATATCCAATGGACGCTTTACATTCGGGCAATACACACGTACCTTCTTTATGTAAACTCCCTTTTCCCGGTTCATGCAAATAGGTTCGGCCAAGGCTTCCTTAAGGCCCTTCCGCTCAATCTCGGCCTTCACTATGCCCCGCACCGTATCGTCTACGATTTTATCCACATCAGTATCTTTCAGATCGGCCAGCGTTTTCCTTACGACATAATGCAGTTCGCCGTCGCGCATGATGGCCCCATAGTAGGTATCCAGATGCAGACAGCCTCGCGCCGTGTCGCCTTGTGCCTCATGCTTCGCCCCGTTTATCCGAATCTGTTTCTTGGTATGCTTGCCCAGCACATCCGGTTGAACGTGAGGCACAAGCACCTTTTCGGCAATGCGTTGCACGTCCTCGGTGAACGTGGGCCAGGGCTTGGGGAAACGCGGCTTGGCCGATTGCTCCTTGTTGTCGTAGGCCGCTTTCTCCCTGTAATACTGCGCCATAGCATCATATTCCCGCTTACCGATGCAAGCTATCACGATGGCGTCGATGCAATGGTGCACGTGGTTATCGCGCGATTTGGGATCGTCCCCCTGCAGCCCCCACATTTGGCGGAACTCGGCGGTGGTGACTCCTTTCACCACATGTACCCGTCGCTTGCCCGGATTTTGCGGCAGCTTAAACAGCGTTTCCAGATACATGCCTGCATATTTGGAAATCAGCCCGATGCCTACGCCCTGCCGACGGCTGAAGCCCTCCGGCACTTCCGTCATCGTGAAGCATTCATACTTGCCTCGCCAATAATCCCGCTCCAGTTCCCAACGGTGTCGTTTCTGAATAATACTGTCTTTCTGCCCCTTAAGCATGGAGGGATTCGTCCGGCATTTGGCAATCTTCCGGTTCAGCTCTTTCAGTTTCTCCTGCCACGGTTCGATTCGTTTCAATATCGCTTCGTGATCGGAGAGCTGACTGGGCAGTTTCGTTCCTTTCACCTCTCGATTGAACCGACTATCGCACAACGTTTTATTCATCAAGGTATTGTCGCCACCCGCGCTCCGGGGAATGGTATGCTCTATATCGAAACGGGGATGCTCGCCAACGAAATCGGTTATCCCAATCGACTGCCCGGTGTAGGGGCATGTACACCCCTGCTCCTCCCACAACAAATACTTCTCTAAGTCGCGCGCCGTAGGTTCTATATCACGTCCGGTCTCCCGCTTCCAATCTTCCTGCAACGCCGCCCGATACCTCTTGCGCTTCTTCTCCAGATCCTTATTATAATCGGCCAAGGCCTTTCGCCGGTTGGCGTCGTTCAGTTCACGGGCATACTCCACGTGTATCTCGGTGGCGGGCGTTATCGTGCCCTCCACCAGCAACCGATTCACCAAATGGCGAAGCTGATGGAGCGAGCGCATGGCCATCGGATTGCGCACCGACGAGGTGGCCGGCGAGCCTAATTGCGGAATGCCGGCAGGGTTCAACAGCGCATCCGTGTAGGGATTGATTTGCGATGGATGATACAGTTTGTCGAGGGCGCCGGGCGCAAGCTCCAGATTGTTCCGCAGGAAGTCCTTGATGCAAAAGTCCAGCGTGCCGGTCGGCCCCGTGTCCTGCGGATTGAAGTTTCTCATCAACTCCTTCACCCCGTCAAGGATAAAGGCGCGCGCGTCCTCCTGCTCCCAATAACCGGCCGGCACCACCTGCTTGAGATTGGCCAGGAAAACGGCATGGGTATAGCTCCACCCCTCGCGCAGATAAGGCAGAATCTTGCGCACGGCCTTAAGACTGATCGAGGCGGTCCCCCGACCCAGTTTCATTTTAGCGAACTTCTCCGCCAGCTTTTCGTCCATCTGCAAGCGGTTCTGTGCAAATTCTCTCAGTTTCTCCTGCGACGAGAACGAATAGAGCACATTCCACACATCGGTCACGATGTCCTCGACCGACTTCCCGCCCCGTTCGGTAACGCTTCGCGTATAGGTCTCCGCCAAAGCCTCTTTCCAGTCGTCGCCCCACAGCCCTCGGAAGGCCGCCGTCACGGGCATATCGGGCACGCCCAGCTCCATCCGATAATTAAACAGATAGGGCATCTGCGTCCCAACTTCCTTATAATAAGCATAGCTTTTCTTTCCGGCCAAGGTCTTGGCTATCTCCTCGAAATCAAAATTGTCTCTTTTCTTCTTGCCAAACAGGGCTATGACCTGAGCGCGCTCCTTGGGGTCCAGCGGGCGCAAATCGTCGTCCTTAGGCGTTTTGATTTTGATGTTATTGACCAACTGCAACATGCGGAACTCCTCAAAATCGGGGTGCGACTCGATGCAGCGCGGCTTGTTGGGTTCAAACTTGCACTTCCCGACGGACAACTTCTGCGATTTCAGGGGCCGCTGAAAATACAAGGCCGCGCGCAGCTCCTTGACCCACTCGTCCGGCAACCGCTGTTGCACACAGATGGCCTCAAACTCTTTCTTATAATGATCGTTCCGGTCGGTGTAGCGCGAACGAATCCGCGTCCGGTTCCCCTCGTGCGTATAAAGCCAGTAGAAATAGTCGCCCAAGTACGAGAAACCGCCCTCTTGCATTTCCTGCGACAACGAAGAGATGCCCGTCTTGACCTTCCCAGCCTCCTTGTCGTCCTCCGACGCATCGAGGCGATTGCTCAAAAAGCCGCGCCGCTGCGTCAGATGATAAAAGGCCCGCCCCAGCACATAGCGGTCGGCCCGCTGCTCCATATCCAACGTTTCATGCAGGCAGCGATGGCGGTCCGCATAGGGGTTCCTCTCTGCGCATTCGTCCGTGCGCTGCCATTGCAGAAAAGCCTCGTTCATGGGGTATTTCTTCCGAACATGCCAAACGTGCAACTCCTCGTCGCTGAGCCGTGGGCACAGGTCGTACTTTATCAGCACCTTTAACGTCTCAATCTTCCGCAATCGCCGGCGGAAATACTGCTTACGCAAACTCCTGTGCTGCGTGCGCTCAGCCGCTTTCGACGATTCTATACCTTTCTCCGTCTTCACCCCCTCCGGGAATATAAGCGTTCCCTGCCGCACGAGCGTGTACGTGCTGTCTTCGTTCCGGTCCACCACAGCCCATCCGAGGCTGTTCGTACCGGTATCTATTCCTAAAATGCGTTGTTTCATAGTATTATGCGCTTTCTTTTTTTGCAATAATAGGCGAATATTTTGGAATTTCCAAAGAAAAAAACTACTTTTGCTACATAAGATTTTTTCTACATCTTATCACAATAAGGCTATATGCCGAAGGGATTAAGCCCTGCTCCCCTCTTCGGAGGGGATTTTTTATATCTCTTATCAAAATTAAATCAAGACTATTTTGTGAACCTAATGGATAAAACCAATCATCCGAAAACATTCCCTATGGCTCTGTTATTCAGTCATGTATATAGTCTCAGGGAAAACGCCAAAACGCGGCCTAGGCCACGTGCACACGGCGTCTAGACCACGTTTCAACGGGGCGAGCACCACAATCCGAAATGGCCTAGGCCACATTTTAGCCCAGACAGCATACTGAATAACAACAACTTACAAAAGCAGGATCATCACTACATCAGAGGTTCGTAATAGGAACTACATAACCGCCATGTTTCCTGTGTAGGATTTTCATCACTTGGCAACTACGGCCTACGAAGGTACAGACATCGCTATTGAAAGAGGACAGACCAGGGGCTCGTACCAGGCTACAAAAGCCGTCTCTCTCTCTTACACACGTCGCCCATACAGCAGAATATTGCAAAGCAATTGCTTTCATTGAGAATGGACATCATTTTTTTGAGCACAAAGGCCGCAAATGCAGAAAATATGGAAAAGGCGGTCGGTTTCGAACACTTACTTACGTTCGTGTCGGACAAACAAAAAAACGCCCCGTCTGTCGAGACGGAGCGATATTATAAGGAGTTAAAAACAAATGATTATTCAGCTTTTTCCTCTGCTGCTTCTGTAATCGGAGCTTCAGCAGCAACTGCCGGAGCGGCAGCATTCGACTTTTTAGAGCGACGAGTACGTGTTGCTTTCTTGGCAACTGTTTTTGCCATGTTTTCATCGTAATCTACCAACTCGATGAAGCACATCTGGGCATTATCACTCGGACGGAAACCGGTTTTAATGATACGAGTATATCCTCCCGGACGCTCTGCTACTTTCACAGAGATCTCCTTGAACAATTCCGTCACAGCAAATTTATTCTGCAGATAGCTAAACACAACACGGCGTGAGTTTGTCGTATCATCCTTTGACTTTGTAATCAAAGGTTCTACATATTGCTTCAAAGCTTTCGCTTTAGCCAAAGTCGTAGTGATTCTTTTGTGCATGATCAAGGAAATAGCCATGTTAGCCAACATTGCATTTCTATGAGATGCAGTACGACTCAAATGATTGAATTTTTTATTATGTCTCATTGTTTATTATTCTTTATCTAATTTATATTTAGAAATATCAGTCCCAAACGACAGATTCAGACTCTCTAG
>ERZ778515.2525-NODE-2525-length-10359-cov-4.216809_pt1 | contig 10359 bp, 8 predicted proteins | sample MGYA00510343_ERZ778515 | MGnify/ENA primary metagenome ERZ778515 (study PRJEB29527, sample SAMN07138965) | mouse gut metagenome | material: feces | host: mouse | place: China:Nanjing | collected 2016-01-25 ...
TAGCCAAAACAAACGTATTATTTCAGGTAATTTTTGTTATGTACGCCGACCTTACTTCGGATAGTTACGATACAATAGTCCTTCTTTGGAAATGTTCTTCTACAGAAATGTTGGTAGATCGCTCTCTTTCTCCTATAAACTGTTACTACCTAAATAGAATAAATAAAAAACCGTAGCTTATATCAAGAAAAAACTTTCATTTTTATTTTGTGTTTAGAAAATAATCTCTACCTTTGCAACGTTTTAAATAAAATGAGAGATAAATAATGAACCAAGGATTGATACATATTTTGCTATGCGGCATTATTATTCTACTGGCAAAGTCGGTGGGAAGTGAGTGTCGTGCGTAAAAGTATGTATGAATGATGATATACGAAAGCCTTTCTCACTTCCTTGTGTGAAAGGCTTTTTTTATGAATATAATGATAGTAAAATATAAAATAGAAACCTATGAGTGACAGATTATTTATTTTTGATACCACCCTTCGTGATGGTGAGCAGGTTCCGGGATGTCAGTTGAATACAGTAGAAAAGATTCAGGTGGCCAAGCAACTGGAGGCTTTGGGAGTAGATGTGATTGAGGCGGGATTTCCTATTTCAAGTCCGGGTGACTTCAATTCTGTAATTGAAATCTCAAAGGCCGTTACATGGCCTACTATCTGTGCGCTGACCCGTGCGGTAGAAAAGGATATTGATGTAGCTGCTGACGCGCTGAAGTTTGCCAAGCACAAACGTATCCATACCGGTATCGGAACATCCGATTCACATATCAAATATAAATTCAATTCTACCCGTGAAGAAATTATAGAGCGTGCGGTAGCTGCCGTGAAATATGCACGCCGCTATGTGGATGATGTGGAATTCTATGCGGAAGATGCGGGACGTACGGATAATGAATATCTGGCTCGTGTGGTAGAAGCCGTTATTAAGGCGGGAGCGACAGTGGTGAATATACCTGATACCACAGGTTATTGCTTGCCTGAAGAGTATGGGGCGAAAATTAAATATCTGGTAGAGCATGTGGATGGTGTTGATAAGGCTATTCTCTCTACTCACTGCCATAATGATTTGGGGATGGCTACCGCCAATACCATCAGTGGTGTGCTGAATGGAGCGCGTCAGGTGGAAGTGACGATTAATGGTATTGGAGAACGTGCCGGTAATACTTCGCTGGAAGAGGTGGCGATGATTGTCAAATGTCATAATGATATCCATATCCAGACAAATATCAACACACAGAAGATTTATCCGACCAGCCGTATGGTGTCAAGCCTGATGAATATGCCGGTTCAGCCGAACAAGGCAATCGTAGGACGCAATGCTTTTGCACATTCGTCCGGTATTCATCAAGATGGCGTTTTGAAGAACGTACACACATACGAAATTATTGACCCGAAGGATGTGGGTATTGATGATAATGCCATTGTTCTGACCGCCCGTAGCGGACGTGCTGCTTTGAAGCACCGCCTTCATGTTTTGGGCGTTGAACTGGAACAGGACAAATTGGATAAGGTATATGAGGACTTCTTGAAACTGGCCGATAAGAAGAAAGATATCACAGATGATGATATCCTGGTTTTGGCAGGAGCCGATAGAAGCGTCAATAACCATATCAAACTGGATTATTTGCAGGTGACAAGTGGTGTGGGGGTCCGTTCGGTGGCAAGCTTGGGACTGAATATTGCCGGAGAACACTTTGAATCCGCCGCCAGTGGAAACGGACCGGTAGATGCCGCTATCAAAGCTTTGAAGAAAATCATAGACCGACACATGGTGCTGAAGGAATTCACGATTCAGGCTATCAGCAAAGGTAGTGATGATATGGGTAAAGTACACATGCAGGTGGAATACGACGGACAGATGTACTATGGTTTCGGAGCGAATACGGATATTATCGCTGCATCCGTAGAAGCCTATATTGACTGTATCAACAAGTTTAAAAGATAATAATACGTAAATACAAAAATGGCTAACACATTATTTGATAAGATTTGGGACGCCCATGTGGTACAGAAAGTAGAGGACGGACCCACCCAGCTTTATATAGACAGGCTTTATTGTCATGAAGTAACCAGTCCGCAGGCTTTTGCGGGACTGCGTGCACGCGGGTTGAAGGTCTTTCGTCCGGATCACGTTTATTGTATGCCGGATCATAATACTCCGACACACGATCAGGATAAACCGATTGAAGATCCGGTTTCTAAGACACAGGTGGATACATTGGCAAAGAATGCTGCGGATTTTGGTCTGGCGCATTTCGGCATGATGGACAAGAGAAATGGCATTATTCATGTGGTAGGTCCGGAAAGAGGGCTGACTTTGCCGGGGATGACAATTGTTTGCGGTGACTCGCATACTTCGACCCATGGCGCGATGGGAGCGGTCGCTTTCGGTATCGGTACCAGTGAAGTGGAGATGGTATTGGCATCGCAATGTATCTTGCAGTCTCGTCCGAAAACCATGCGCATCACTATTGACGGTGAGCTGGGAAAGGGAGTGACGGCAAAAGACATGGCTCTTTATATGATGTCTCAGATGACGACCAGTGGCGCTACCGGATACTTCGTGGAATATGCCGGTTCGGCTGTGCGCAACCTGAGTATGGAAGGCCGCCTCACTTTATGTAACCTGAGTATTGAAATGGGTGCCCGTGGGGGCATGGTGGCTCCTGACGAAGTGACTTTTGACTATATAAAAGGAAGGGAACATGCTCCGAAGGGTGCGGATTGGGAGAAAGCGGTGGCTTATTGGAAAACGTTGAAGAGTGATGAGGATGCCGTATTTGATAAAGAGGTTCGTTTTGATGCTGCAGATATCCAGCCGATGATTACATACGGAACCAATCCGGGAATGGGCATGGGAATCACTGAAAAGATTCCGGCAGATGATAAGAGCGCTTCTTTTCAAAAATCATTGGACTATATGGGATTCCAGCCGGGAGAGTCACTGCTGGGCAAGAAGATTGATTATGTATTTCTGGGGGCTTGTACCAACGGCCGTATTGAGGATTTCCGTGCCTTTGCCTCTTTGGTGAAAGGGAAACAGAAAGCGGATCATGTGATTGCATGGCTGGTGCCGGGATCATGGATGGTGGATGCGCAGATCCGTGAGGAAGGACTGGACAAGATATTGGAAGAAGCAGGATTTGCCATCCGTCAGCCGGGTTGTTCCGCTTGTCTGGCGATGAATGATGATAAGATTCCGGCCGGAAAATATTCGGTATCTACCAGTAACCGTAACTTTGAAGGACGTCAGGGGCCGGGCGCGCGTACGTTGCTTGCCAGTCCGCTGGTAGCGGCTGCGGCGGCAGTGACGGGTGTGATAACAGATCCTAGAGAACTAATGTAAAAATACGAAGACAATGAAACAGAAATTCAATATCATAACAAGCACTTGCGTGCCCCTTCCGTTGGAGAATGTGGACACAGACCAAATTATTCCGGCCCGTTTCTTAAAGGCGACCACCCGTGAAGAGAAATTCTTCGGTGATAATCTGTTCCGTGACTGGCGTTATAATCCGGATGGTTCTCTGAACAAGGATTTTGTATTGAATAATCCTACTTATGGCGGACAAATCCTGGTGGCGGGAAAGAATTTCGGTTCCGGCTCCAGTCGTGAACATGCCGCATGGGCTATCGCAGGATATGGTTTCCGGGTAGTGGTGTCCAGTTTCTTTGCGGATATTCATAAGAATAATGAATTGAATAACTTTGTGCTTCCGGTGGTGGTGAGTGAAGGGTTCTTGAAGGAACTTTTCGATTCGATCCACGCAGATCCGAAAATGGAAGTGGAAGTAAATCTGCCCGAACAGACGATCACTAACAAGGCGACAGGCAAAAGCGAACATTTTGAAATCAATGCGTACAAGAAACATTGCCTGATGAACGGACTGGACGATATCGACTTTTTGCTGACCAACAAAGACAAGATAGAAGCATGGGAAAAAGCGTCAAGATAGAAATCATGGACACCACGCTCCGCGACGGCGAACAAACCAGCGGAGTGTCTTTTGTGCCTCATGAGAAATTGATGATTGCCCGATTGTTATTGGAAGATTTAAAGGTGGACAGGGTGGAGGTTGCCTCGGCCCGTGTATCGGACGGTGAGTTTGAAGCCGTTAAAATGATATGTGACTGGGCTGCCCGCCGGAATTTGCTTCACAAAGTGGAGGTGCTAGGGTTTGTGGATGGCCATACCTCTGTAGACTGGATACAACGTACGGGATGCAGGGTAATTAACTTATTGTGTAAAGGTTCGTTGAAGCATTGTACACAGCAGTTGAAGAAGACTCCCGAGGAACATATTGAAGACATTGTGAATGTGGTGCGTTATGCCGATGAGCTGGATATTGCCGTCAATGTGTACCTGGAGGATTGGAGCAACGGTATGAAAGACTCTTCCGACTATGTATTCCAGCTGATGGACGGACTGAAAGACACTAGTATCAAACGGTATATGTTGCCCGATACATTAGGTATCTTGAATCCTTTGCAAGTGATCGAATTCATGCGGAAGATGAAAAAACGTTATCCTCATACCCATTTTGATTTCCATGCGCATAATGACTATGACTTGGCCGTGAGCAATGTGCTTGCTGCCGTGCTGAGTGGGGTTAAAGGGCTTCATACGACTATCAACGGCTTGGGTGAACGTGCCGGAAATGCACCCCTTGCCAGTGTCCAGGCTATTCTGAAAGATCATTTTAATGCGTTGACCAATATTGACGAAAGCCGGTTGAATGATGTGAGCCGGGTGGTGGAATCTTATTCGGGTATTGTCATTCCTGCCAACAAGCCGATTGTGGGTGAGAATGTGTTTACGCAAGTGGCTGGTGTTCATGCCGACGGTGACAACAAGAACAATCTTTATTGCAATGATTTGCTGCCGGAGCGTTTCGGACGTAAGCGTGAGTATGCGTTGGGCAAGACCAGCGGCAAAGCCAATATCCGTAAAAATCTGGAAGATCTGGGGCTAGATCTGGATGAAGAATCCATGCGTAAGGTGACGGAACGCATTATCGAACTGGGTGACAAGAAGGAACTGGTTACCCGGGAGGATTTGCCCTATATTGTCTCTGATGTACTGAAGCATGGGGTGGTAAGCGAAAGTGTAAAACTGAAAAGCTATATTGTGACACTGGCGCACGGGCTGAAACCGATGGCTACCGTGAAAATAGAAATTAATGGAAAAGAGTTTGAGGAGAATTCCAGCGGTGATGGTCAGTATGATGCTTTTGTGCGTGCATTGCGTAAAATTTATAAGGTGACGTTGGGGCGTAAATTCCCCATGCTGACCAACTATGCGGTAAGTATTCCCCCAGGTGGGCGTACAGATGCATTTGTGCAAACAGTCATTACATGGAGTTTTGAAGAAAAAGTTTTCCGTACTCGCGGACTGGATGCCGACCAGACGGAAGCTGCTATCAAGGCAACCATGAAAATGCTGAATATAATAGAAAATGAATATGAATAATAAGGGTTGGTGATGAATGGCTGGTGGTTAATGAATTGTGTCGTCAGACTTCATGAACCGCCAACTGTTCGGCACTGACCGCTAACCATTAATCACTAAAAAAATGGATTTTAAGATTGCAGTTTTAGCCGGTGACGGTATCGGACCGGAGATTTCAGTGCAAGGCGTTGATGTAATGAACGCGGTTTGTGAGAAGTTTGGCCACAAAGTAAGTTATGAATATGCTATCTGTGGAGCGGATGCGATTGATAAAGTGGGCGATCCGTTTCCTGAAATGACTTTTCAGGCTTGTAAGCATGCGGATGCCGTGTTGTTCTCGGCGGTAGGTGATCCTAAATTTGATAATGACCCTACAGCAAAAGTACGTCCGGAACAAGGTTTGCTGGCGATGCGTAAAAAGTTGGGCTTGTTTGCTAATATCCGTCCTGTACAGACATTCAAGTGCTTGCTTCATAAGTCTCCGTTGCGGGCGGAACTGGTGGAAAATGCCGATTTTATCTGTATCCGTGAACTGACCGGAGGAATGTACTTCGGCGAAAAATATCAGGATAACGACAAGGCATACGATACCAATATGTACACCCGTCCGGAAATTGAGCGCATTTTGAAAGTGGCTTTTGAATATGCCATGAAGCGCCGCAAACACCTGACCGTAGTCGATAAGGCTAACGTGCTGGCGTCTTCACGTCTGTGGAGACAGATTGCCCAAGAGATGGCCCCCCAGTATCCGGAAGTGACTACAGACTATATGTTTGTGGATAATGCCGCCATGAAGATGCTTCAGGACCCTTGTTTCTTTGATGTGATGGTGACCGAGAATACCTTCGGTGATATCCTGACAGACGAAGGTTCTGTCATCAGCGGATCCATGGGGCTGCTTCCTTCTGCTTCCACAGGTGAAAGCACTCCGGTATTCGAACCGATTCACGGCTCATGGCCGCAGGCTAAGGGACTGAATATTGCCAACCCATTGGCTCAAATTCTCTCGGTAGCCATGCTTTTTGAGTATTTTGACCTTAAGGAAGAAGGCGCTTTGATTCGGAAGGCCGTAGATGCTTCTCTGGATGAAAATGTGCGTACTCCGGAAATTCAGGTTGAAGGCGGAGCCAAGTATGGTACCAAGGAAGTAGGCGCCTGGATAGTGGATTATATCAAGAAGGCATAAAAGATTGATAGGTCTTTTACAGGAGGTGTGTCAAGAGTCGTTATTTGGCACACCTCTGTTATTTTATCTAGAATTTCTTTACGCGTATATGGCAGTAAGGTTCTCCTCCCGTCTTGTCATAATAATGCTGGTGATAGTCTTCTGCTTCCCAGAATTTCTCGGCAGGACGTAATTGGGTATTGACTGTATAACCTTTCGAGCGAAGCAGCCCGATGACCTCTTCTGTTTCAGATTTCTGTTTTTCATCCAGGTAGAAAATCATGCTTCGGTATTGCGGCCCGAGGTCGGGGCCTATTCCATCGGTTTGTGCAGGATCATGTATTTCAAAAAATAGTTTGCATAAATCGATATATGAGACCCTGTCGGCGTCATAATCTACAAAAATGGCTTCTACATGGTGTGTCTGGTGGGCTTTTACCTGAGTATATGCAGGGTTGGCTTCCGGGCCGCCTGTGTAACCGACAGTGGTGTTTACTACTCCCGGAATACGTTCGAACTGATGCTGTACGCCCCAGAAGCATCCGGCGGCGAATATCGCTTTTTCTGCTTTCATGTTCTTTATTCTTTTAAAATTGTATGCCAAATATACGGAATACCCTTTAAAACGAGAAACTTACCTTATGCTTTTTTTAATTAAACTAAAGGAATATCGTTAAAGATTCCTCTACCTTTGCAGCCGGAATTAATTAGTATGGAAAATCGGATGAAACAGATAGTATGTTATCTTATGTTGCTATGTGCATGTATGCAGTTGCAGGCGCAAACTTACGATGAGTTGATAACCAGTGCGTTGGACGCAGCAAAAAAAGACAGTTTGAGGAAATCAGAGACATTGTTCAAACAGGCATTGAAGATGGATCCTGCCAACATGCGTAATGCTTTATTGTTTACTAATCTAGGAACGGTCCAGCGGAGATTGGGGAAAATTGACGATGCTATTGATTCGTACACGTTATCTTTGAATATCACTCCATATTCTGTTGTGACATTGCTTAATCGTGCTTCGCTGTATTTGGAGAAAAATTTGTTTGACAGGGCTTATGTGGATTATTGTAATGTGATTGATATAGACAAGACAAATAAGGAAGCGTTACTTTTCCGGGCTTATATTTATATGCAACGCAGGGATTATAAAGGAGCGAGAATCGATTATAATGCCTTGTTACAGGAGGAGCCGGGAAATAATACGGCACGTTTGGGCAGGGCGATTTTAAATCAGAAGGAGTTGAGATATCGTGAATCGTTGGAAGATTTCAACAGATTGGTTTCCGATAATCCCAGGGATGTCTCTTATTTGAAAGCCCGCGCTACATTGGCTGTGGAAATGAATACGCCTGATCTGGCTTTATTGGATTTGGAGGAGGCCGCCAAACTGGCACCCGATGATGCGGAGATTTATGTGATGTGTGGTGAGATCTATTTAAGTCAGAAGAAAAAAAGAGAAGCGTATGTCGCTTTTGAAAAAGCAATAGAATTGGGAGTGCCCCGACCGGAATTGCAGGATAAACTGAAGGCGAGCAAGTAAAAATACGGACAGGGCTATTGCCGGACTGTCATCGTGGTTTTACAGCAGGAGCGGAATACGTCTGCTCTTGCTGTGGGTATATAGGGGTAATGGCGTTTCATTCCTTCAATACTTTTTTTATCAACTCTATAAATTCTTTTCCGTATTTCTCTTTCTTATATTCGCCGATACCATTGATATTGCCGAATGCTTCTATGGTTGTAGGTTGTTGGGTGGCGATCAGATGCAAAGTCTTGTCGGATAAAACAATATAGGCAGGTATGGCTTGCTGGTCCGCCAGTTTTTTACGCAGTGTGCGTAATTCCTCGAACAAGTCCTTGTTTTCATTATCAAAAGTAACCGGAGTGGGAAAGAGTACCTCTTCCTTGGCTTTCTTTTTGCGCTTTTCTTTAGTTGGTACAAATTCTTCCCGTTTGATGACTACCAGCATGGCAGGTTCTTTGCCGAACAATACTTTTTGCCCACTTTCAGTTATTTTGAGGTGATTGTTCTCATGATAGGCTATTTCGAAATATCCTAAATTCAGCATTTGCAGCAGATAGTCTTGCCAGTCGCGTGCGGGAATATCTCTTCCGGCAGCGTATGTTTTCAGTTTGTCATAACCTTTGTCAATCACTTCCTGGTTGGCCGACCCTTTCAATATGTCTATTAACATGCGGGTGCCTATTTGCTGGCCGGTCCGGGCAATGGCACTCAAAGCCTTTTGTACAATGATTGTTCCGTCAAAACGTTCGGGAGGATTACGGCATACATCACAGTTGCCACAGTCATGATCCATCGTCTCTCCAAAATAGTTCAGCAGAATACGCCTCCGGCAGATATCCGCTTCGGCATATTGCTGCATCCGGTGTAGTTTTTCCAGATTAATTTCCTGCTGGTTGCTTTCTGTGGCGAATTTGGAAAGCATAACCAAGTCTCCCAATGAATAGAACAGCAATGTGTCGCTTTCCATGCCATCACGTCCGGCTCGTCCTATTTCCTGATAGAAACTTTCGATGCTTTTAGGCAGGTTATAATGAATGATCCAACGTACATTGGATTTATCAATTCCCATTCCGAAGGCAATAGTGGCACACACCACCTGTACACGGTCATTTATGAAATCATTTTGTGCCTTGTCGCGCATTTCGCTGCTTAATCCTGCATGATAAACGGTTGCGCGGATACCTTGTTTCATCAACATTGCGGCCACACTTTCGGTCTTGCTGCGGCTCATGCAATAAATGATTCCGCATTCGTTCTTGTGTTTTTTTATAAATTCAAGGATCGTCCGTGTCTTGTCTTTTTGTTGATAACCTCTTTTAACTTCCAGACTCAGATTGGGACGGTCGAAAGAGGAAATGAATATTTTAGGATCCTTCAAAGCCAGTTGTTGTACAATGTCTTTTCGGGTTATCTTATCGGCTGTGGCAGTCAATGCTATAATCGGTACTTCGGGAAACTGATTACGTAATACTTTTAACTGAGTATATTCGGGACGGAAATCATGTCCCCATTGTGAGATACAATGAGCTTCATCAATGGCGAATAAAGATATTTGGATATCTTTTAGTAGGAAATTTGTTTCTATAAGTAATCGTTCAGGTGAAATATAAAGCAATTTGATTTTTCCTTGAAGACATTCGCGACGTAGATTTATATTTTCTGTTTCATTATTGCTGCTGTTCAGTGCGCGTGCTGCAATTCCGTTTGCTTGTAAACTTTCCACCTGGTCTTTCATTAAAGAAATAAGAGGTGAAACGACAATGGCCGTACCTTCCATCAGTAAAGCCGGTAATTGATAACAGATGGATTTTCCTCCTCCTGTAGGCATTAATACTAAAGTGTCCTTTTTAGCTAATATATTCTGAATAATATCTTGTTGCAAAGGACGGAAACTGTCGTATCCGAAGTAATTTTTTAGGGTTTGGAACATGTCTGTTTGTTATTTTAAAACGTAATAGGCTACAAAGGTAGCAAAATCTTTAGGTTTGGTTGGGATCTTTGCCTGATAATAATATAAATATACTTTTGTTCGTAATCCATTCGGCTGAAATTCCTGTTTGAAAGAGAGGCTGGTTATTGTTGATTGGACAAATAAATTTTTTGCCACTTAAAAAACAAAGTATTGTGATTATTTAAGAAATAAATTAGGCGAAAAAAGTTGCATGTGAAAAAAACTTTTTCCACATTTGTCCAAAATTTAGATTTTTGCATT
>ERZ778515.2530-NODE-2530-length-10335-cov-5.287549_pt1 | contig 10335 bp, 9 predicted proteins | sample MGYA00510343_ERZ778515 | MGnify/ENA primary metagenome ERZ778515 (study PRJEB29527, sample SAMN07138965) | mouse gut metagenome | material: feces | host: mouse | place: China:Nanjing | collected 2016-01-25 ...
GTGCCGAACGGCATGCTGGGTGGTGTGAGAGGGTCAGATGACACCTACTCGATTGTGCATTGGACACGTGGAACGCGCAATGGCATAATGAGCCACATGAAGCGACACGCTGTTTTTCACATCACATTCGGCACCATCCTCGGCACGGCACTGGTCTTCAGCCTGATTTACTGGGGACTGCCCTGGATCCTGGAATACTTCGGATACCCTGGTGACCTGCTGCTGGATCGGAATATGCGGCTGTATTTCGGAGGGCTATGGGCCGTCGTCCACTTTCTCCGCTCGGGGCTGCGGCATTCGAAGCTGGGGTTCTTCCTGCGCTTTATCCGGGCCTGTCTGCTCATTGCGGCTTTGTGCCTGACGGGGTATTACGTCTATGAATACATGCTGCCGGATTATTCCATCGAGCAGTTCCGGCAGATCTTCGACCAGGCGAAGGAAGCGGTCCAGAAACAGCAGGTGAGTCTTGACGGATACACTTACACGGATCAGCGTGACGGACTTCCGGAAGTGGGGATCCAGGCAGCGGTGTCGCAGGAAGAGGCGGCGCGGATCCTGGAAGAAAACGTCTACTGCCTGCCGGACTGGCTGCTGCAGCAGACCAACGTGATCCGGATCCTGGACGATGCAGCCTTCACCCGGGCCATGGCGGAACACAACATCCAGGCGGGGGGACTGGTTGCGGGATTCTCCACCTATTCCTATACCGACAACGGAACCGGGCTGCTGGAGAGCAACCATGATGAGGAAGTGTTTCTGCGCCTCGAGAGCCTGGAACCTTCGACTACAGCCCATGAGCTGACCCACTGCTTCGACTTCGAGCATGACATTACGCAGAAAAATGCCGACAGCGAGTATACGGAAACTGTGCGTCGGATCTATGAATCGCAGCCTGCCCTGATTTCCGCCTATGGTGCGACGGATATCAGCGAGTTCTTCGCCGAAGCCGGTTCCCTGTACATCATGGATCCGGCCCTGCTCCAGCAGAAGAGCCCGGAACTGTATGGGGTACTGAATGCCCTGTACGGACCCGCAGGAGAGGGCGTCCCAGCCTCGCAGAAGGGATTTGACCTGCAGCAGTGTCTGAACTGCCTGCAGCTTCCCGACATCCAGTGGCCGGATCTGTCAGGGCTGCATTTCTGAGGCAAGGCAGCAGAGAGTGCCGATGATGGCAGAAACGCAGCAGCCGGTAATAGAACCATAAAAAAACGGGAACCCCTCTGCATCGGACAATGCACGGGTTCCCGTTTTCATGGTATGCATGAAGCTTTTGTGCCTGCTCTATTCCACAAATACAACTTTGTACTCCCGGTCATGCTGCCTGCCGATGCTCGCAATATAGGAAGACAGGAGCTCTTTGTAGCGCTGCTTTGCGCGCTTTATCAGGTCCTGGTCATTTTGAATGGAATCCAGCATCTCCAATTTCGCCTTTTTGAACAGCTCTTCCTGTTCCTCGGGGGTGATGGGATTTTTGACCAGCCAGGCATCTTCGGTGACATAGGGGTCTTTGGCGTTCTTTGTATCGATGTGAACAGCAATTTCAGGGTCAGGAACGGTGATGTTGAATGTTTCGCCGGTTCTGGACACGCCGCTTTCCTTCAGGGAGTAGCTGACCTCCACGGTCCCGTCATATTCCTGCCAGTACTTCCGGGCTTTCTTGAAGAGGGATGACAGGCCGTCCCCGCGGCTTTTGTCGCAATCCGCGACCGTATGAAAGCCCATTTTCATTACGGTCAGACTTCCGGCGGAGCAGACAGCTGCCGGTTCCAGGTCAGGCTGCACCCGGGCGCAGCCCGAGAAGATGAGAACCGCCAGAAGAACGGTTTTACTTTTTTTCATCAGATGGTGCCTCCTGTTCCGGTTTCTCTGCATCTGATTTATCGCCCGTCTTTGTTTCTGCAGACGAGGCCGTTGCCGGTGCTTCTGTGACCACCGTGACCTGATATTCGCCACCTGTAATGGATTCCGTGAATTCTTTCAGAATTGTCCTGGCGTTTTCATTGGCTGTCTCGTTGAGGTTGACATCCTTGAGCACCCGTTTTTTCAGATCGGCTTCTGCAGCTTTTCTGGCTTCCACGAAACCTTTCTCGTTATTCGGTGCTTCAGGAAGATATTTGAATCCATCCAGCAGTTCATATTCCAGCTGGACTGGCCGCATCGTCACGACCAGTTCCCTGCTTTCCTCGTTTCCTTCCACCTGGATTTCGCTGAAATCTGTATTCATTTTGATGACTCCGTTGTACCAGACATGATACAGAGGCTTTTTCTTTTCTTTGTCCTGGTACACAGTGGCCACTGCGGAGTACGGTGTGTTCATGACCCGCAGGGAGCTGGCGTTTTCCAGTGACTGGAGAGAAGACTTGACTTCCATTGCGGTTTCCGGCGGTCTGCCCACCACAAACCGGTTGACTCTGTAGCCACAGTAAACCACGACAGCAAGGACTGCAATCAGCAGACAGATGTTCACGGCGGTCGGGAGCTTTTTCAGCCCCTTCCACAAGGACCTGCCAAAGGATTTTGCTTTATCATGTCTGTTTTTTTCTTCATTCATAATTTTCAGCCTTTCCAACTATCACCTTTGAGTATAACGAGCAGAAATCGGACTGCAAGGGCTTTCAAATGAAGAATATACACAAAAAAAGGATGCAGCTCTTCACTGCATCCGTATGATCCGGTCTCTATGATCCTGTCTGTCCCGGTCCGGTTACTGCTCCAGCTGACTGCCTCCGTCACCATCGGCAGACCGGTGTGTATCTCCGTTTTCCGGCCCCTCGACTTCCACAACATACTTGCCGAAGGCATTTACGGTGGACGTATCACCGAGCCTGGACACCCGGGGGGTGTTGGCGTCATAGCTCAGGTGCATGTGTCCATAGAAGAACCAGGAGGGGCGGTACTTTTCAATCAGACGGTTGAAACACGGGAACCCTTCATGGGCACCTTTGCCGTCTCCGTGGTCTTTGGCAGGAGAATGTGTGACCAGCACATCGAATCCTTTTTTCCGCCACAGCGGATACCACAGTTTGTGGATCCGCTTCTCCATCTGGGCCTCGGTGTACTGAAACGGCCCCTTTTTGTACCGGCGGCTGCCCCCCAGGCCCAGGAACCGGATCCCCTCGTATTCGTAGATCTCGTCTTCGATGCAGATGCACCCCTCGGGAGGGTTCGTGACGTATTTCTCGTCATGGTTCCCGCAGACATACAGGACCGGTCCGTTGAACATTGTGGCGAGAAACGTCAGGTACCGGGCGGGGAGATCGCCGCAGGAAATGATCATGTCAATGTCCTGCAGCATCGAGCGATCAAAGTGATCGTACAGGGCCCGGTCGATTTCATCCGAGAGCACCAGGACCCTGAGCTTCTTCATGCGGACTCCTTTACCCGGGAAATGCCATGGGTGCGAATCACGCCTGTGGCTTCGTCCGTGAAGTCATCCAGCCCCGGAATGGAGCCGATGATGTTCGACAGCAGCCAGTCCATGTCCATGAGCTGCTCCGGACTCAGCGTTTCTCCCTGGCGGCACCGGATCTGCCCCTCCTGGTCCCGGAGTTCATCCCGGAAGGGATGCAGCCCGTGCCGCAGGTTTTCCCGGACAATGCCGATCAGGCGCCTGGTCTGTTCGGGAACCACTTTTGTCATCTCCAGGTCAATCATGCCATTGGAGACCCCCCACCAGTAATTGACAGACTGCCCGGCCTCGCCGTGTTCCTCATACCACCGGCGGTTGCGGATCCGCTGCATCATCTTGGTGTAGAACTGTCCCCAGTACTCGAGATCGTAGGTGACTTTCACGAATTTTCCCTCCCGCAGGTCGTAGAGCCCGAATTCCCGGCTCGTGATCACATTGGGGTCAAAATCGATGCCCGCAATGAAGACCAGGTCCGTATCCCGCGGAATGTGCCCTGCACTTTCCTTGGTGGTGGACCAGTCGAGGTAGACCCGCGCTTCGGGGTTGGTCATCAGCGCACCCAGGGCAAAGGCGTTCAGGCTGGCAATGTTTCCGTAAATGGGATAATCCGCGAGGTAGCCGATGTGCCCCGAAACCGTCAGGATGCCCGCAATGAGCCCCGACAGGAACTGAGATTCATACCGGCGCCCGAAATACGTCCGGATGTGGCCGGTCAGCGTGTTGAGGCTGCAGTTGAACATCTTGATCTCCGGATGGGCCGCGCCAAAGCGGATGCTGGAGCGCAGCATTTCCGGACTGGTGGTGAAAATGACGTCATAGCCTTTCTTCACGGCTTCCTCCATCGCCGCCATTTCCTGTTCCGGGGTGTTCACCTCGAACCACGCCCTGGTGTCCACCTCCGGCATTTCCCGGTTCAGGTAGGCCCGGCCCTGTTCGTGGTGTCTGGTCCAGGCGCTGGTTTCCGGATCCCGCCGGTAAATGAATGCAGCCCGGGGTTCCCCGTAGAGCCGGGAGAGCAGGGACTTGCGGTCCTCCTCTGTGTCGGTTTCAACCGCCGCCCTCGGTTTTTCCGGCCAGACGGAGAAATCCGCCCAGACTTTGCGGATCTGCCGTTCGAGCTCACCGTTGCCAATGTCGTCAAAGTCCTTCAGACCGTAGATCTCCAGAAAGAGCAGGAAGGCATCGCCGGCCGGGATCTGCAGCTGGCTGCCGCCGAGTTTCAGGAAAATCTGCGAGAAGCGGTTCCAGGCAGACCGCACATCCTCCCGCATTTTTTTGCTCCAGGGCTCGTCATCTGCGCCCAGAACAAAGTCCAGCCGCTTCCAGCTGCCGGGGGTGACGAAGTGCAGATAGGACGCGCCGGTTTTTGCCTGCGCCTCCAGGGATTCGAAGTAGGCCTCCATTTCCGGAGAATGATCGTTTTCCGGAATCAGCCGGGTGACTTTGGCCATGATCTCAGGCGCCTTCAGGTATTTCAGGACCGAGACCCGCTTGTTTCCTTCCTGGACATAGAAATGTCCGAGGTATTCCACGCAGAGGATCGGCTCCCGGATGCCTTCCTCCAGCTGTGCTTCATAGAGACGTGTCCATTTTCCGGCGAACTCGCTCGCGGGCTCCAGCAGGGGCATGAAATCCGCCGCAAAGGAATTGGTCCGGCCGCGTGTGCGTGTGCCGGTGACGCGGTCCAGGGGAATGGCAGTGACCGGCAGTTCCTGGGTTTTCAGGATCTTCAGTTTTTCGTCCTCCAGTGCCGGCAGGTAGGGATCCAGGCCCTCCGCCGCGCGGGTTTTTACACAGCGCAGTCCGATTTTCCGTGCCTGTTCATATACTTCAAGGGACATACAGGTCCTCCTTTTTTTGTTTCTCTTTTTATCATTTTATGCCATATCGTCCGCTGCATGAGGCGGTATGAACCACCACTGCCCAAAAGACGGAAGGCAGCCTGACAGAGTTCGGTCTTTAGGCACGGGTCTGTGACTATGACCACCCCGTTTTGACCGGCGGTATCCGACGTATTCGCAGAAGGTTTGCGCTCGATCCGCACTGTTGTAATCCAGCAATATCCGGATACAGAAATCCCCGTCCTGCAGTGGCTGACGGGTTCCTGGAAGAACCTGGATACCCGGCAGAACGGGGGATTGAATGAAAGATTCAGGCTGTTCCGGGATCCTGAGGCTGTTTTCCGTACAGAGGCCGGATCTGGGTGCGGATGACCCGCCGCAGACCGAAGGTCGTGATCACGACTGCCACGATTTCCGCCAGCGGGAACGCCAGCCATACCAGGTTCAGCTGGCCGGTTCTCGACAGCAGCCACGCCAGGGGAATCAGTGCCCCGAGCTGCCGCACAATAGACACCCACATGGCAATCATGCCATGGCCCATGGCCTGGAAAAAGGAACCGCAGATGATCCCGAATCCCGCGGGCACAAAGCACAGGGAGATGATGCGCAGCGCCGGAATGCCAATGGATTTCATATTGTCGCTGGCCTGGAACAGATCCAGGAACGTGCCCGGCAGCAGCTGAAACAGCAGCAGTCCGACACCCATGATCGACAGGGCATAGGCGATGGCCAGCTTCAGGGTCTTCATGATCCGCACCGGCTTCGCCGCCCCGTAGTTGTAGGCCACGATCGGCACCATGCCGTTGTTCAGCCCGAAAATGGGCATGAAGACAAAGCTCTGGAGCTTGAAATAAACCCCGAGGACCGCCGCCGCGGTGGTGGAGAATGATATCAGGATCTGGTTCATGGAGAAGGTCATGATGCTGCCGATGGACTGCAGGATGATGGACGGCAGACCCACACTGTAAATGTGCCCGATGATTCCCCGGTCAGGCCGGAAACCCCGAAACCGGATCTGGATCTCCCGGTTTAGGCGGCTGTTGAACCACACCCCCAGGAGGCCGCCGATGATCTGCCCCGTGACTGTGGCAATGGCGGCGCCCGCCACACCCAGTGCCGGGAAGCCGAACAGCCCGAAGATCATGATGGGATCCAGCACAATGTTGATGGCGGCTCCTGCCAGCTGGCTGACCATCGTGAGATTCGTCCGGCCGGTGGAGGCGAGGATCTTTTCATTCATTGTCTGCAGAAACAGACCGATGCCGAATACCGACACGATCCACATATACTGGAATCCTTCTTCTGCAATGACAGCGGAAGAAGTCTGCAGGGTGAAAAATGGCCGGGAAATCAGCATACCCGTTACCGCAAACACCAGGTAGCTGGTCATCGCCAGGAAAATGCCGTTTTCGGCCGTCGAATTCGCCGATCTCTGGTCTTTTTCCCCCAGACACCGGGAGAGCCAGGCATTCACACCCACGCCCGTTCCCACCCCCACGGCAATCATCAGGTTCTGCCAGGGAAATGCCAGGGACACCGCCGTCAGGGCGTCCTCACTGAGACTCGCCACGAAGATCGAGTCCACCACGTTGTACAGCGCCTGCACCAGCATGGAGACCATCATGGGCACAGACATGGAAACCAGCAGCCGGTTCACCGGCTGGACACCCATTTTGTTTTCGTTCAAATCCTTCGCTCCTTTCTTCCCGGTCCAAAAAAAAGAGCCGTCGTGCTTTCTTTCTCTTTCATTTTACACCTCAGTCCGGGATTGGAGAACGGGCTTTCGTGCCAATGTTCCCGGATTTACTGTGGTTGCTGCCTGTAGCAGGATGCAGGGATCAGGCAGGTCCCTGCCTGAGGGCTGAGCGGCCATCGGCAGGAGAGGGCAGAAAATAAGACGCGGACAGGTGAATCTTTTCACAACCTGTGCTATCATGCAGTGGTACAGATTTAAAGGAAGGTGCAGTATGTTAGACAACAACGAAATCGGGATCTTTATCCGTCTGGTAGATGCAGGAGGCAAGACCGCAAAGGAGATCGCAGAAATGTACAGAACGAGTGCGGCAAAGGATCCCCTGGGACGAGTGGCATTCTGCACAGATGCAGAAGCGGATCCCCGCCTCGCCGACCGATTCAACCAGGCCATCCTGGCTTATGAAGGCGATTACGGTGAATACGAATACATCATTGGCGACATCATTGACACAGACCTGGCGTATGACCCGGATGCTCCCAAGGGATTCAAGCGAAAGATCATGGGTGCATTTTCCGATCTGCTGCCCAGGGAATTCGAAAGGGAAATGAAGAGCACCTGGCTGCTGCTGAACAATCTGCGCGATCTGGATGCAGAGGAAGCAGCGGGTATGCAGTGTGTATTGTCCAATGAACTGTCGGCTCCCGCAGACCTGCTGGACAACCGTGCTGCGAGCGTGAACTTCACGTATTTCGTATAGCCGTTACCGGATTCGCTTTGCCGGTTGACAGAAGCAGTCCTGAACAGGGACGGATACGCACAGCAAGTCAATACAATGAAAAAATGCCCGGGACTGCATCTGCAGCCCCGGGCATTTGACGGTGTACCGGACAGAGCCATGACGGCCTGATCCGCGGAATCCGATGACAGCAGGCATCCAGCCGGCCATACTGTCTTTGGCACCTGTCAGAGAGATTCGTAAATATCGTAAATCAGCTGTTCGGTGTCTTCCCATCCCAGACAGGGATCCGTAATGGACAGTCCGGGTTCGTAGTCCTCGCAGATGTCCTGCCGGCCTTCCTTGAGATAGGACTCGATCATGAGACCCTTCACCAGCTTGCGGATCTCCGGGTCATATTTGCGGGAGTGCATGACTTCCTTGGCGATCCGGATCTGTTCTTTGTATTTCTTCCCGGAGTTGTAGTGGTTGCAGTCCACGATCACGGCGGGGTTGGCCAGACTGGTCTTTTCATACTCCCGCTGCAGCCGCTTCAGGTCTTCATAGTGGTAGTTGGGAATGGCGTTTCCCAGCTTGTCCACGCCGCCTCGCAGGATCGTGTGAGTCAGCGGGTTGCCCGGGGTGGAGACATGGAACATCCGGTGAATGAAGCTCTGGGGGGCCTGGGCGGCGATGACGGAATTGATCATGACAGACAGGTCCCCGGAGGTGGGGTTTTTCATCCCGACGGGAATGTCCGCTCCGGATGCCACCAGACGATGCTGCTGGTTCTCCACCGACCGCGCCCCCACGGCTTCATAGGCGAGCACATCGTCGAAGTAGTCCCGGTTGCTGGGATACAGCATTTCATCCGCGGCGGACAGACCGGTCTCTTCCAGGATGCGCAGGTGCATCCTGCGGATCGAGACGATGCCGGAAAGCAGGTCGGGTTTGCTGTTGGGATCGGGCTGATGCAGCATGCCTTTGTAGCCCTCGCCGGTGGTCCGCGGCTTGTTGGTGTAAACCCGGGGGATGATGAACAGCTTGTCCCGGACTTTTTCGTTCACGTCCTTCAGGCGGCGGACATACTCCGTCACACTGTCTTCGCTGTCTGCCGAGCAGGGGCCGACAATGAGGATGAATTTGTCGCTGCGGCCCTCGAAGATATCCCGCAGTTCCTGATCCCGCACAGCTTTCTGTGCCGCCAGTGCGGGGGAGAGAGGATAGAGCTCCTTGAGGACATCCGGAGAGGGCAGCTCCTGGTGAATGGTGAATGACATGACATGACTCCTTCCCTGGTGATATTTGTGTACCTGCGCATTATATCATGCCGGTCAAAGCTCTGGTTTTTTGCCTGTGATTGTATTCTGGGACATAAGACAATTGAGTGTGTACACTGAAGGCATGAGAATCATTGCCGCAGCCGGAGATCTGCAGGAACCTGGCTGCATGAAAGAACTGGGACAGGATACTGCCGAAGGGACCCTGTATCTGCAGTCCGGTCCCTGGCAGCCGCTGCAGCCCGAATGGTGCATGGCTGCCCCCGGCAGCATCCTGAATCTGGAGGGACACCGGATCCTGGTCGCTCCGGAGCGACCAGGGCTGATGGACATGGCCCGCCAGGCTGCAGCCCTGCACTGCGATGTGCTCCTGCGTACAGGCGGTTATGTGGCCTGGTGTCTGGAACTGGAAGGGGTGCTGGTGGTGGATCCGGGCAATATCCGGCATTCAGCCAACCGCATGCCCCCCAGTTTTGCCTGTCTGGAACTCGACGCCGGACGGCAGCCGGCCTGTACCATCCAGTGGCTCAAGGGCATCCCGAACGGCGAGAAACGCCGGTTCCAGTCTGTCCAGGGCCACAGACGCAAAGGACAGCCGGATTCCTGAGGCAGTGCGGGTGCACCCGAATTCCGGCGGGAGGGTCCAGCCGGCTATCTCCACACAGAGATAGGCTTCATCCAGCAGGACGGGGTATCCCTCCAGGATGGACAGTGCAGTCTGACAGCGGTGCCGGTACTGGCGGTTCAGCCGTCGGACATGCCGTTCCAGTCCGCCGGAAGAGATGTAACGGGCCAGGGCCAACTGCTCGATCCGGGAGGCCATGGGCGCATAGAGTCCGGGATCGAATCGTTTCATCAGCCAGGGCGGCAGCACCATGCACGACAGCCGGATGGAGGGAAGAAGCACCCGGGAAAACGATCCGATGTAGACCGACTGCGGCAGCCTGCTGGACAGGGCGTTGCGGGCTCCCGAGACATAGGTGAGTTCGCCGTTGTAGTCGTCCTCGATCACGAACAGATTCCGGTACAGGTCCTGTCTGGCACGCAGGGCCCTTTTTTTCGTTCCGGTACAGGCTGTAGTCAGATACAGACAGTCAAAGGACTTTTTCAGTTCCTCTGGCAGCGGTCCATCTGCATCGCTTTCCAGTTCCAGGATGGTCCATCCCGCCTGTTCAAAGGCCTGTCGGGCGAGAACAGGCGCATGGTGTTCCATGGCCACGGTCTGCCGGGGCCCGACAAGGGTGGTGAGAATGAACAGCAGGGTCTGGTAACTCGGACCAACCAGGATGGAATCAGGATCTGTGCGCAGTCTTCGAAGGCGGTAGAGATAGTCCGTCAGTGCCGTGCGCAGGGGACGATCCCCCCGGCTGTCTCCGTAACTGGCGAGGCCGTCA
>ERZ778515.2540-NODE-2540-length-10284-cov-43.286929_pt1 | contig 10284 bp, 14 predicted proteins | sample MGYA00510343_ERZ778515 | MGnify/ENA primary metagenome ERZ778515 (study PRJEB29527, sample SAMN07138965) | mouse gut metagenome | material: feces | host: mouse | place: China:Nanjing | collected 2016-01-25 ...
GCACCTTGCAGGAGTACCGCAACAACAGGGTGTTGCCCTTTATCCTTTTGGGAGGGAAGGTGCTTTACCCTGAATCGGGGTTGCGTGAATTGTTGGAGGCGAACTATCGCAAGCCGATGGAATAAGGCGGCTGCATGAAAAAAGGAAACGGACAACTCCTTCACGGGGCTGTCCGTTTCCTTTTTCTTATTTATATGCGTTATCAGCAATACCCGGCTTTTCCGTTCTGTATGAACATCACGTATGCCTGCCGCTTTTCCTTCGAGAGTGCTTTCTCTACCAGCCACGTGCGGAACACATGCGCATGGTAGGTGTTCAGCCGGAAGGCGACGGGGATGATGATTTCAAGAGAGTAAACATCCGCGTGCAGCCCGTTTTCAAGCCGCATGTAGCGGCACACTTCGTAGTCGTTCAGCACGTCCGGCTTGCGGACGGCTCTGATGGCGGCGTTCACTGCCGGGACGCCCGTGTGGAACAGTCCGGCGATTTCTGTGGCGGTCATCCATATCTCGTTACCGTTTACGCTGATCGTGTTGTCCTCTATGATGATTATATCACGTTTCATGGCTTCTCTGTTTTAGATGGTGCAACCTGCAAATTCCTCGATGCCGTTCAACCTTGCCGCAAGGTTTTCCATGTCTTGGTTGAGCTTCTCTTTGGTGATTTTCGCGTATATCTGTGTCGTCTTTATGCTCTTGTGTCCCAGCATGGAACTCACCGTTTCGATGGGTACGCCGTTGGAGAGGAACACCGTCGTGGCTGCCGTGTGGCGGCTCTGATGCCACGTGATATGCTTGGTGATGCCGCAACGCTTGGCGACGGAACGGATTCCGGCAAGGCACGTGTTGTAGTGGGGAACGGGGAAAATCCTGCCGTTCCCGCACAGACCCCGGTATTTGTCGATGATGCGCTTTGCGATGTCGAGCAGGCGGATATTGGACACCACGCCCGTCTTCTGGCGGTTGATGTTTATCCACTCGTGTTCGTCGAAGTAGGTGTGGATGTTCTCTTCCGTCAGGTTGCGCATGTCGGCGAACGACAAGCCGGTGAAGGCGCAGAACAGGTAGAGGTCGCGGTAAAGCTCCTGCTTGGCGTTTTTCAGCCTGCCCTCCATCAGCAGCCGGATTTCCTCTTTCGTCAGGAAACTGCGCACAGTTTCCTCCTTCTTGATTTCGTACTCCCGGAACGGGTCGCGTGTGAGCCACTCGTTGTTGATAGCGATGAACACCATCGTCCGCAAAGGGCAGACATACAGCCACACGGTGTTGGTGCAGCAGTGCTTGTCCGTGCGCAGGAACATCTCGAAGTCGGAGATGAAAGCCGGGGTAAGCTCTTTCAGGGCGATGTCCTTCACATGGTAGCGGATGGCGAGGAACTCTTGCAGGTGCTTGTAAACGGTCTTGTATTTCAAGAGTGTGCCTTTGGCTTTCATGCCAGCCTCCACCTGCTTGGCGTAGTCCTCGTTGTGCTGGCGGAACACCTGCATCAGCGTGTGGTAGCGGTGTTCCAGTCCGAGAAAGGCGTTCTTGACCTTTTCCGCCGTGACGAAGTTGTCACGCTCCATGATTTCCTGATAATGTTTGTTGATGCGCACACGCATCTTGTCGAGCATACGGTTCGTTTCGAGTGCCGCCGTGCTTCTGCCCGTGACACGTCCCCCTTTGGTGTCCCACAGCTTGGGATCGACGGTCAGTTTGCAGCTGAACTGCGTCTGGCTGCCGTCCACCGTGATGCGTCCCATGACGGGCACTGTCCCGTCCTTTTTCACTACCTGACGCTTGAGGTAGTAGATTACTGAAAATGTACTCTTCATCGTCCTTAATTTTTTTAGGTTCAAAATTAGTTGGTGAAGAGTCCGGTGTCGGTACGCAAAACGGGGAGGAACGGCGCAATCTTTTTCCGTAACCGGATTTGTTGCGTGAGTTGTCAATAACTCACTAATCCTTAACGTCTTGTTTCGCTGTCCGTGTCCGTTTGTCGCCCTTTCGGGCATGGTTACGGACAAGTAACGTAGCGGCGTCCTGATTTGGCTTCAGCGGTGATTGCGATGGCTTCACGAATAATCGGAAGCACGACTGAAACCCTTGTAACTCAATTCTATCACTATTTCTTTCCGCATTTCACTTTTTTGTAGTAACTTTGTATAACAAAAATCAACCATCTAACGCGTAATGGGAATAATTCTGAAGGATATTGAAAAGAAACTTCAAATTGTGTTAAGGCACATTGAAGAGTCGGCCGCTTTTGATGGTATATGTGACAAGGATTTCAACGATGCCACTTCAGTATCATCATTGGCACATGCGTCCGGATTGTCCGCGCGCAGTTTACGAGATTATTTTAAAGCATATACCGGTCAGAGTCTGGTGAACTATGTTTCCCAAAGACGTGCCGAATATGCAGCCCGTATATTCAGATTATACCCTGCCGTTTCAAAAGCGCAAGCGGCATACTCATTAGGTTTTAACTGTCCGAACGGGATTTATAGGCTGATGCGAAAAAACGGTGTCGCTAATATCGACTCTCTCAGAAGCATGATTGTCAATGATTCTGCCATTCATCTTCCTTTCAGGAAAGAGTATATGTCCGAATGCTTACTCTTTTACAAACAGTTGGAGACTCATTATGATGAGTGCTCAACCTGTGAATTTGAGACGGATAATTGGAATAAAATCGAAGCATTTGTTTTGACAAGGCATCCAAAGGCAAAAGCATCAGGATATGTTGGTTTTGCAATAGATAGATATATCTCTGATGATAAATATTCGGGGACATTCATTTCCGGCATCTTATTTCAAGGAATCCATTCGTCAGAACTCAATAAAGTTATCCCCGGTAGTATTGGCTGGAGATTAATTCCGGCACGAAAATATGCCGTATTTACACACAAAGGCAATTATGATGGCTTAACCTCATTTTATGATGAGGTTATTACTACAATTAACAATAGTGATTTAAGTATTGACATAACAGCCCCGTATATGGAGAAATACCTCAATTCCCCCACCGATGTACCTGCGGAGGAATTGATTACGGAGTTGTGGGTCGGCTTGGCTGATTAGATTGGGACTGCATATTTGGGTATAGACAATGTAACTATTTTATTCCATGCTTGAAATGTATCGCTTTTAAGAATTTCAATATGCCTCTTCCAAACATATTTCGACGGTCCATTTGGGTCGCTTATGCCTTGAACCACTAACGAGAAATAATATCGGTCATCCTCCACTACGCCCATTTCTTCCGATATGTTTATTCTGGTAAACAATCCACATGCATTCCATTTGGTTTCCAATGCCTTTATCTTGCCTATTTCTTCACCATCAATAACTATTCTGGGATGAGCCGAAAGGAAAATTTGACTATCTCTGGGAAATATATCTATTACGATGTCCGCAACTTGACTAGGATCTTCTGAGTTCCTAACATGAAAACTTGTTGAAGTGGGATTACCATTTTTGTTTCCCGTATCAGAATTAAAAAGGGTCTGATACTTAATCTTGGCAGACTTCAGATATGCCTGGAGTGATTGAGTGATTCTGTCCATAAAAGAATATCATTTAATAGGGTTATTGACATTGAGGAGCACGGAGTGGATGCCCAAAGTTAATTCCCTCCTCCCTGAAGATTCGAGTATTCAAGCTCCATGATATGCAGTGCATGGCGCCACCCTCGGATATAATTTTTGACATTGAGATAGGGATACATTTCTTGCCGAGGATATTTTCAATTTGTTTCAGAGCAACTTTATCAGACGCAATACTTGCAGTTGGTACAAGTATTGCGGTTCGCAGTTCAAGAAAGTTGAGATGACACCAGCTTTTCTCACGGTATTTATCGCCATATTTCAATTCTTGAATCTCAAATCTATTGCCAAGAGCCTTCTTAATTGCATTGCCAAGGTCGGGCTTCATATCTACATAGCAATTCATCAGAAGTCGACCTTTGCCGAGACTTCTAACCATTCCATCGGCATGGCCGGTTTCTTCTTCGGTGTCCCAGGGGATGAGTATTACTTCGGCATTGAATATGTCGTCAAGCTCAAGCAATATTTCATGGTGTGAAAGTCCCGGATTCTCATACAGGACCTTTGTTGTCATGATAACACAGTCCACTCCATCCTTATCGGTACAATGTATCATGTTGCCGCCATCGATTATGAGATTGGTGTGATTGCAGATGGACGATGATAGAGCATCGCTTCCGCCTATCGCAAGAAAAGCGTCCCGACAGTTGGTTATATATCGGGAGTCCTTGCCTTGCAAATAGTCGGGATTATAGCGATAAACCACAAATTCTCCATCGTGCCGTTGGAAAGGCATAAAATCACGAACCCAAATATCGGCAGCGTTGGGTACAAAATCGTAGATTTCATTTTCAGCGGTGAGTGCAGACTCAATCTGCGCCCATACCGGCTGATATTTCTTGAGGCTTTTGAGCCATGGAGAAAAATAGTGAATTGTCTTCATAACTTACGGTGTTTAAGTTAAACACTGCAAAGTTAGGGACAAGACTGACGGCAAACCGTATCCAAAACGGCAAACCTAATCCGGAATATTTTCGATTTCATCTAAACGCGTAAAACTCCACTTTCGATCGTCCTTGATGTACTTACCGTTTGCATCTACAATCTTATTCTCGTGCAAATCGTATTTATACACGTTTTGACGTTGAGCGGGATTCAATTCTTGATGCTGTTCTGTAATAGGAGTATCAACCCATTTGATTTTGTCGCCACCAAACCCATTTATGAAGTCATATAGATAGGTTGATTGTTTATTCACTCTATCTTTAGAATCATTACAACTGACGAATAACTTCTTTTTCCGATCATAGTGTAGAAACGTCTTTTGCAGCACATCATACACTTCATACGCACGAATTAACGCTGAAGAACGAAGTTTTAGTTCTGGGTTCTCAAAAGTAATGTCATATCCCGAGGCATGTGCATGGAATGACATTAATGGGAAATAAGGCACTTCGCCTTCGACATAGTGTCCATTACGATGATACACAATCGGGTCTATGGGCAAATCTTTCTTGTCTCCCTCATAATGACAATAGAACTCGACTGTGCGAATAAAAATTTTATATCGCTCTTCTTTGTAATCAGACACCGAGATATAACCACCATAAAGGAATGCCTTTGATAACCTCATAAAATGGATATCAAGTTCTGCTTCCGAATCAGGATTAAATCTTTTCAATTCATTTTCCAGTGTACTCATATCTTATCTAATTACATATCTAATATTGCGTTTATAACGACGGTTCATTTTAGATTATTGCGTGATTAGAGTGACAGGGACTGTATTTGTCTCAAATACTCAGTATTAGGAGGATAACACTGACACCCATGTCGGAGCAATCCGCTTTTTCATTTCAACGATTCTATAAATTCGTCGGCCTCTTCCCTTGAATGGAAACGAACTACGGTCTTATCAAAGTCTCTCAGATGATGCTCAATTTCAGGAATGACATCACGAGAGAAATCTATAATCCATTGCAGGAATTCTGGATCCAGTTCATCGTCCACCCACGGCATATCGACACGCTCCTTACCAAGCCGCGACTTCGCCCCCTCGATGCACAGCTCCAACGGTATGTCGAAAAAGAACACCGTGTCGCAATGAGCAAGACGTACAGGAAGTGTTCGCGCATAATTACCGTCGATAATCCATTCATCTTCCTTTACAAATTTGTCTAACCGCTTGTCAAACTCTTCTCGTCCGATTACCGTTCGGTCAGCCCGATGCCAGATCATGTCAAGATAATGCAGCGGCAATCCGGTCTTAGCAGCAAGTTTGCGAGAAAATGTGCTCTTGCCTGCTCCGGGACAGCCGATTACAATAACTTTCTTCATTGCGGCTTATAAATCAATCTTATAAAGCACATGAACACACAGCGGAGAATCATCCGACAGATTAGGATGCCTGAACTCTCCGGCCTTTACCATTCCAATCTTTTGCATCACACGCTCTGACGGGGCATTTATCTTGGCAGTGAAAGAAAACAGCCTTTCAATTCCCGCACTCTTTGCCAGACTCAGCACAGCTTTGGCGGCTTCGGTTGCATATCCCTGATTGTGATAATCAGCGGCAAGACGCCACCCTATTTCAACTCCGGGAGTGAAGTCTGCATCGAAACCAATCTCATGCAGTCCAACATATCCGATAAACTCACCTGTGGATTTTATTTCCACAGCATATAATCCCCATCCTTTAGAGTCAAACTCATTCTGAATACGATTGTAAAAAGCCTCTGTCTCAGCATCACTCAGTGTTGCTGGGAAATAGCGCATAACACGTGAGTCCTTGTTCATCTTGGCGAACAAAGGTAAATCCCCCGGCTTCCACGAGCGAAGAATCAATCGGTCTGTTTCAATAAATATCATTCAAAAATCAATACTTTACAACACTGCCGCAATATTACGAATTGAAGAAAGACGCTTCATAAAAGATGCGTCTGACTTCGCCATCTGCATATTATAATCACTTTGCAGATTAAGCAATAAATCAGCCGGTATATTCAATGCCGCTTCTATAAGTAAAGCTATTTCGGTATTAACCCCTCTCTTCCCTTTGAATATCTCATTAAGCAGAGAAGGCTTTACACCTATATTCTCGGCGAGTTTTGCCTGAGTAAGACTATTTGCCTCAAGTTCGTCCTTAATAAGTTCGCCCGGGTGAGTTAGCTCAAATGGAGTGAGATTATTAGCTATCATATCCGGTGAAACGCCTGGTAATGTTATCATATCAATCTGTCTTCAACATCATTCATTTTACTCCTAAATATCTTTTGCGTAGATATTTAACCCAATCTGTCACCTGCATGTTATCCAGATAGTTATCTAACATACCGAAATAGTTTTCGTATGTAATAGTCTTGAATGATTCATTGCCATTTTCAGTGAGTAATGCTCGGTATTCAGGTAACGCATAATTATGGAAATGTTCATTATGTTCCGGATAGATATGAACGTGGTGAATAATATCCACATCGCCTTTATGCTTCATTGAGTAGCCAAGTATATGATTACGCCAAATCTGACGGAGGTGATGAGCTGTAAGGAACATCGAAATATCAAGACCAGACCGAAAGTAACCACTTTCAGCTGTCATATCTTTGTATAAGTGATTGTCACCCGCAATATCCTCACCTTCTTTCTTTCCAAGAGGATATTCGTTCTCTGTGTATTTGACTTCGATACCAATACCACCTTTCCTATCATCGGGAGTGATGTAACTGACAAACGCATCAAAAGATGTTCGGTCATTCAAGTACATCGACTTGTCTCCAGTCCCAGCGTACTCAATTTCAATTGACTTAATCTGTTTAATCGGTACACTAATCATCTTACTAAACAAGTCAACGGCAATCTCCGGCATTGTTTCCAACGGAGTGAACAGATTGTATGGGATATGCTCACTCCTAAGCATATTAGAAGTGAGTTGCGTTGCGATGTTTCCAACCTTGCTCATTATCAAATCACGAAAACCATCATAGAATATCAGTCCACGTTTGGCATTTTCTTCACTCAATAATACTTGTGGTGCCCGATATTCATTAAAATCGAGCAGCACATCTTCTCGATAGGCAAATTGCAACGCTCTTGCCCATCGTTTGAACTTATCATCCGGTTTGTATTCCTTTCTCATACTGCAAATTTACTCATTTCTAACGACTGTTCATTCTAGATTATTGCGTGATTGGAGTGATTGGTCATATTAACCGCGAAATAACTTCAAATTCTATTCAATCACCACGCGAAAGTAATGCGAGCAAGCCTAATTGATATTCAGCGAGTTACAAGTCGCAAAGTGGTTATTTTCGGTTATTTTGATGTGGCTGTTGGTCACCGACAACTCACTAATTTCCTTTGCGTTGAAATTTCAAACGAAACACAAATCGAAATTATATGGAATCTACCGCAATTACATTTGACCAACTGCCCAATGTGGTAGGTGGTTTGTCTGAAAAACTCGACCGAGTGCTTGAATTGCTCGAAAAGGTAGGCATCGCCAACCCTTTCAACCAACACAAGCCCAAACGCAGGATAGTGTATGCGAAAGAGGCTTGCACTATAATCGGCAAGTCACTTTCGTCACTCTACCGTGGCATTAAAGCTCCGAATGATCCCATACCGAGCTATAAGCGTGGCAAGCTACTCTATTTCTATGAAGATGAACTGTACGCATGGATTGAGGGCGGACGTAAATATGCCACTGTCCCGAGTCTCGCAGATCATACGAATGCCATCACAGCCGGAATGAAACGTCGTCCACGTGGAGGATATAATTTCTGATATGCGATGAAAAGAAATAATCACGCAATCGTGGTGTGCCGTAAGTTCTTCATTCCTTACGTCCGTAGTTTGCCGGATAGACGTAGCCTCTCTCCCAACCGATAACACCAAATTTCAAACCGAGCGTAAGCTCATAAATCTTTATAAATATGCCAACAGCAATCAACCCCTCTTCTCAGTCATCCGAGATGACTGGTATGTCTAACCCCATGGAAAATTCCATCTTCGCCGACACTCAGCCTGTGGCTGAACAGTGTGAAACCGTTCAGCCCAAATCAGCACGTCCAACTGCCAAGCAGCGCAAGAGCGAACTCGAAGATTACCGCACCGCTTTCTTTGCCCCGATTAAACTCGGCAAGGACAACAAGCATCAGGTAGCAATAAGCAATGAGACGTTTGACCGTGTAGAACGCACTGCCCGATTCTTCGGTGGTCCCGGCTACAGCGTCAGCAACTTTGTCGAGCACATCATCAATGAGCATCTCGACAATAACGCCGCCAACTATGAAGGCTGGTTCACTCTAATCAGTAAATCGTTCTGACCACTGCCCCAAAGGCAGTGAAAATGGCGAAGCCATCGGCAACGCCGGTATCCGGATATTCTGTAAGGAATAGGAGGATAGCAAGGTAGTGGCAATGTAAACATTTCCGACCTTGCATCCTCCGTTACCGGGCGGCTGGAGTCCGTTCCCGATGGTCACAATGTCAAATCTCAAAATCCCAAGACAATGACATTCACAAGAAGAAAGAAAGCTCCTCCGGGAGCAACCGAGAAGTCTGGCAAGTCATACGTTGTCAGTGTCAGACTCAATGAAGAACAGTATCAGACCGTGCAGGAAAACTGTCGAAAATCCGGCAGAAAGATGTCTGACTTCTGGCGCCACGCTCTGCTCAACGCCAAGGTTACGGCAGTAGCCACACCCGATGATATGGCGATTCTGCGTCAGATCGGAAGCATGGCGAACAATCTGAACCAACTTGCGAAGAAGGCCAACGAAGCGGGTTTCAAGCTCGTGGAGTGGTCTCTTAAAGGTATGAGCAAGGAGATAAAAACGCTTTATACAAGACTGTCTTATGATTGGAGGCATAACTAAAGGATGTATCTTTGTATTTCAGTTTTAACCGTTGCGTCACGCGCACAAAATATATTTTACGCTTATGGCAAAAGGATATAATACAGGTGGGCGGCAGAAAGGCACTCCGAACAAAAACAACCCGACAAAAGGAATACTTATCAATCACTCGTCTAACTACTTCACGCCACGCGAACAGGTTGACATAGACGGCAAACCTCGCACGATCCAGCGTATCAAGTGGGTAAATGGTGTTGACGGTATGCCACGTCGTAGCGTCGTGGATATTGATGTGGTGGATGCGGACGGAAAGCCATTAGTCATGTCAGACTTTGAGTTCGATATGATGTATCTCTCTGCGGCTGATCGTGTCTCCGCTGAGTTAAAGATATTAGAGTTTCACACTCCGCGCATGAAGTCTCAGGACATAAACATGGAGGTCAACATGGGACCGCGAACAATAGAAGACACATTGAAGGCTCTCTGCGGAGGTGGAGAAGAAGACGAGGACGAATAAAGAAGGGGCTTGTCTATTTTATCTACTTTAGAAGCGTACAACCTGATATTTCGTACATAAATCTGTAAGGTGTGGCCGTCCGTGATGGATAGTCACACCTGATTTTATAAACCGACACATACACCTCGGTTTCTCAATTCACCGTCATTTTATAAACCGAAACGAAACCAAAATAAAACCAAACGTAAACCAAAACACAACCTAATATAAACCGACACATACACCTCGGTTTTAGAATTACACATTATTATGAAAACCAAAACGAAAGCTTCGCGCGTGCGCGTGATGGAAATTCTCACGCACGCGCGCGGTAGGAAATTCTATATGGATTAGGTGAAGTAGTCAAGACTTAATCTGACAATCACGGATAAAAACATTACCTTTGTAAA
>ERZ778515.2541-NODE-2541-length-10284-cov-9.301007_pt1 | contig 10284 bp, 10 predicted proteins | sample MGYA00510343_ERZ778515 | MGnify/ENA primary metagenome ERZ778515 (study PRJEB29527, sample SAMN07138965) | mouse gut metagenome | material: feces | host: mouse | place: China:Nanjing | collected 2016-01-25 ...
ATCGGCAAGGGTGGAATCGGCTTTCCAGCCGAGTACTTCATTGGCGTAGGAGGGATTGGCCCATACCTTCTCGATATCACCGGTGCGTCGTCCTACAATCTTGTGGGGCACCTTGACACCTGTTGCCTCTTCAAAAGTATTGATAAGCTCAAGCACCGAGACTCCGTTGCCTGTACCGAGGTTGAAAATCTCAATCTTGTCGTCAGACTTGTCGGTGAGCATGCGTTCCACAGCTATCACGTGGGCCTTGGCAAGATCAACCACATTGATATAGTCGCGAATGCATGAGCCGTCAGGTGTGTTGTAATCGTCACCAAACACGCTCAGTTCCTTACGGATGCCGATAGCTGTCTGTGTCAGATAAGGGATGAGATTCTGGGGCACACCGTTGGGTAACTCGCCTATCTCGGCCGAGGGATGCGCACCGACGGGATTGAAATAGCGGAGTATTACGCTCTTGAAAGGTGCGCCCGACTTGATGACGTCAGTGATGATGTCTTCTGAAATCTGCTTGGTGTTACCATAGGGCGATGTAGCCTTCTTTATTGGCGAAGACTCTGTAACGGGGTTGACATCAGGCTCGCCATAGACAGTACATGACGAGGAAAATACGATGCCTTTCACTCCGTTGGGTCCCATAAGGTCAAGAAGATTGAGCAGAGTGTTGAGGTTGTTGCGGTAATAGAGGATGGGCTTTTCCACGCTCTCACCCACAGCCTTGGATGCTGCAAAGTTAATAATGCCCTTGATGTCGGGATAGTCGGCAAAAAGTCGGGTAAGCGTGGCCATGTCGGTGCAATCACCTTCAACAAAGTCGGGCTTTATACCTGTGATACGCTCTATGCCTTCGACCACGTCGGCACTTGAGTTGGACAGGTTGTCAATAATGACCACCTGATAACCTGCCTGCTGAAGCTCTACCACTGTGTGTGAACCGATATAGCCTGTGCCACCGGTCACGAGGATGCGTTCCTTTTTCATTTATGTCAAAATTGTATGCTGTTGGAATCTGTCGTTATAACCTGTTAGATTTAACATCACTGTCAGCTTTCTTGTTCGGGATGACGCGGGCTGTAAGTGCCTATGTGACGTTGTTTTTTCTCCTCAAATATATCAGATATCGCAAAGAATATACCGCTCTCCTCAACATCTCCAAACTCGTCATTGATGGCCGTTCCAAACATCTTCATTGTCGGCGAGAGACTCATATAGGAGTTGACAAGCGGCGGGATATTGAAGCCGTGTTTCCTCACCTCATGATTGAGTATCTTGTAATCCTCCTTGAATGTCTCGCCGTCAAAAAGCCGCTCCATAGCCTCGGTATCAATCGATGTGTCAAGGGGGCGGATAGGCCACACAAGCATCTCGGGATCGGGGAAATGCTTCTGAAGGAAATAAAGTATGAGATCGCGGCACGTGCGGTCATAGCTCGGATACATGGTCATCTTGCCGAAAAGATATTTGATTTCAGGATGCTCCACCGTAAGAGCACCAAGTCCGTCCCACAGGTTGTCAAGTGCGAAAAGAGCCTTTGCACCTGCCTGTGATGACTGATAGTGTAGGCGCACAAACGATCGTCCAAGCTCGATGGTGCTCGGAAGAAGTTCACTGATAAATCGCTCGGAGAAGTTAAACATGTGGCTTGTGGCTATACGCGGACGCCCTTGAGTATCAATCCTGATATCGCGGCCTATGATGAAGCGGTATCCCCCGAGTATGAGGCGTGCTTCAGGATCCCAAACTATAAGCTGACGACATGGAGGGTCCATAGTGTCAAACTCGTCGATGTCGACACTTTTACCTGTGCCGCCGCCTGCAGCCCTAAATGACTCCTCGCGCAGACGGCCTATCTCTCTCATCGTAGCCGGACATTCACGGCCGTCGAGCGTGTATATAAGGTTGCCGCCTTTGTTAGAGCGGCGCAGCAGACGCTCGGGGGTAAGTTCCGGTTCTATCAATGAGGGATCTATCGGGTCGATGATGGGCTGAGTCATGATTCTATTTTTGACTGGGCAGTTCGTAAACAATGGACCTTAGCTCTGCGGCCTGCGACAATGCATCTTTACCCCCTCTCAGCGATTGCCAGGATATAGGCTTGCCGAAAGTGAGTGTGAAATGCGCACCCTCGCTCAGAAACACTTCTTTGGGCAGACGCACCATCTCGATATTGAACCGCAGTCCAAGCTGTGTCCTTAGACGTGCAAATTTATAAAAAAACTGGGAATTTTCACCACTAAAATGTATGGGAATTATATCTCTTTGCGATGAAATAGCCTTTACGACCGACATTTTGCGCCATTGGAGGTCGGCAACCTTTCCGTTGCTATCCATCCGCGACACCAGTCCGGCCGGAAACATCACTATCGGATCGTCTCCTGAAAACGCGCGGTCAATGTCACTGACCTTTCCGCGCGACTGCGAACCGTGTTTGTTTACACCGAGAAATATCGGCCGCAATGGTTCAACAAAATCGAGCAGATCATTGACCACAAACCTTGCCGACACAGCTCCACCTCCATATATCTCCTTGGCCACTGTCGCGAGCACCAGCCCGTCAAGCCCGCCGAGGGGATGATTGGACACAAGTATCACCCTGCGACGCGAAGGGTCGGGATGGTATCCGCGCATATCGTAGCTCACCGATAGGTCCTTCACCACCGCTTCAGCAAAATCGGCCCCGACGAGCGAGGCGTTGCGTTCAAGCAGCTCGTTGAGACGGTCCTGACATATCATGTCGGCCAGACGGTTTATGAGCCAGCGCGGTATAAACCGATATTGGCGCGGCACGCGCTCACGCAACACCTTGTCAATATCAATCCGCATCATGCTCACGGACTATTTCACCAAACGCCTGCCATAAAGGGTCGGCCGGCAGCGGGGCGGTAACGTCTATCATATTGCCCGACACGGGATGCTCGAAGCGGATGCGATGGGCGCGCAACGAGATGGAGCCGTCGGGATTGGAGCGTTTGTCACCATATTTCAGATCGCCCTTGACAGGACATCCCACTGATGAGAGCTGCACGCGTATCTGATGTTTTCGTCCGGTCTCGAGATGAACCTCGAGCAGATGGTAGCGGTCAGACGCTCCGAGATATTTATACGAGAGCGCGGCCTCTTTGGCTCCGGCCTTGGGTATGGGAGAAAAATAGCTCTTGTTGTTGCGCTCGACCGATGATATGTAACCCGTAAGACGTTCTTCATCCTGAGGCGGACGGTTGCGCGAAATGGCAAGATAGGTCTTGCTGACGCGTCCGGTGCGAAACATTTCATTCATTCTTGCAAGGGCCTTGGAGGTCTTGGCAAACACAACAAGTCCGCCAACAGGACGATCAAGACGGTGCACCACACCGCAAAAGACGTTGCCCGGTTTGGAGTATTTCTCCTTTATCCATTGCTTGAGCGTCTCGACAAGCGGCTCATCGCCGGTCTTGTCGCCCTGCACGATTTCTCCCGGCAGCTTATTGACTATTATTATATGATTATCTTCGTATAATACTTCCATTTTCTTATTTTTATCTCTATATAAAGGTCTCATTTATTAACCGTTCACGCTACACGGTCGACAATTGCAGCGATAGCACCGTCGCCGGTGACATTGCAGGCTGTGCCAAACGAGTCCATCGCAATGTAGAGAGCTATCATCAAGGCAACAGTCTCCTGGTCAAAACCGAGAATTGACTGCAACAGACCGAGCGACGCCATTATGGCACCGCCCGGGATGCCGGGTGCCGCCACCATAGTGATGCCGAGCATAGTTATGAAATGGAGAAACAGTGGCAGGTCATGAGGCTGATCGTGCATAATCATGATGGCCAGTGCGCATGCCACAATCTTAAGCGTACTGCCGCTGAGATGGATAGTAGCGCAGAGCGGTATCACAAATCCGGCCGTATCCTCTCTCACACCCATTTTGACAGCCTGACGGAGAGTCACAGGGATTGTGGCGGCTGACGACTGTGTGCCCAAGGCCGTGAAGTAGGCCGGAAGCATCGTCCTGAGCATACTCAGCGGATTGCGGCGCGCAAAGGGTGCGGCAATGCAATACTGGAGCAGAAGCACAAACACGTGCAACACAAATATCACACCAATTATCTTGATAAATCCGCGTAACATCATCCCTACTTCACCCTCAACGGTCATTATCATAAATATGCCGAAGATGTAGACGGGAAGCAGCGGTATGATGGCCGTGTTGATGGTTTTGCTGACAATATCACGAAACTCGCTCATGCCTCTGCGAAGCGCGGTCCTTGAGGAGAAAGCTATGCCAAGACCAAGCACAAACGAGAGCACAAGCGAAGTGGTGACGCCCATAAGCGGAGGCATCTCTACGGTAAACCATGGTGTGAGCTTACTCATATTCTCCGCTGCCGAGAGTGATGTCTCACCTCCGACAAGACCGGGAAACAGGGCCGAGCCCGTGAGATAGGAAATAAGTCCGGCCATGACAGTAAAACCATAGGCAAGTAATGCTGTAATTACAAGCAGACGCCCAGCGCGCCCTCCGATGTCAGCAATGGCAGGCACAACGAATCCCACGATAATCATGGGTATCATAAAGCCGAGAAACTGCGAATAGATGGCATTGAAAGTAGCGCATAATTCACCCAGCCACTGCGGGGCGATGTGACCTATCAGTATGCCAACCACGATAGCTATGGCTATACGAGGGAGAAGTCCAAGCCGTTTCATTTGCGCCAGAGATTGGATGATGTATCAGAAGGCATACGCCAGTCGCCACGCGGAGATAGACACACCGAACCGACCTTGGGACCGTCAGGCAGACATGAACGTTTGAACTGCTGCTGAAAAAACCGCTTCATGAACGTGTCGAGCCACTTGCGTATGGTAGCCTCGTCATATTCTTCTGACTTGAACGCATGGATGGCGAGATAATAGATGCGCTCCGGAGTGAATCCGTAGCGGAGCATATAATATAGAAAGAAGTCGTGAAGCTCATAGGGGCCTACGAGGTCTTCGGTTCGCTGTAATATCTCGCCGTCGGCAGCCGCGGGCACCAGCTCGGGGCTGATTGGAGTATCGATGATGTCAAGCAGAAGCTCCTTGACGGTGGACGAAGTCGAGTCAAGATGTGCGTAATAGTCCACAAGATGCTTTACAAGCGTCTTAGGCACTCCGGCATTGACACCATACATAGACATATGGTCACCGTTGTAGGTAGCCCATCCGAGAGCCAGTTCGGACAGGTCGCCTGTACCGAGCACTATGCCTCCGAGGCGGTTGGACATATCCATAAGTATCTGGGTGCGCTCGCGTGCCTGACAGTTCTCATAGGTCACATCATGCACTGCCGGGTCGTGACCTATGGCCTCGAAATGAAGGCTTACCGCCTCACCGATGGGTATCTCCATCGAAGTGACTCCGAGAGCTTCCATCAGACGAGTGGCATTGTTGTGAGTGCGGTCTGTAGTGCCAAATCCGGGCATCGTTATACCGGCGATGCCCTTGCGGTCGAGGCCGAGACGGTCAAAAGTCCTGACAGCCACAAGCAATGCGAGCGTTGAGTCGAGTCCGCCCGATATGCCCACCACAAGCGACTTGCATCCGATGGCATCAAGGCGTTTGGCCAGGCCTGCCACTTGTATGTTGAGTATCTCGTCACATCTTTCATGTTTGGCTGACGTTTCTGCGGGTACAAAGGGATGAGGGTCGACATATCGCATGAGCCGATCGGTGCGTCCCCACTGATATCCCGAAGAACTTTTACCGCAAGAGTCGACGCTTATCGAAGCCGCACCCTCACGTTCGGCACAGTCGGCAAAGGTGGTCATGTGCATACGGTCACGCTCAAGGGCCTCAATGTCGACGTCGGCTACAACATAGTTGTCAGCCGGGTCCCAACGCTTGTTGGCCGCAAGCATGCTGCCGTTCTCTGCCACCATGGCCTTGCCGTCAAACACAAGGTCGGTTGACGATTCGCCCCACCCCGCGCCTGCATAGACATAGGCACACAGGCAGCGGGCCGACTGCTGGGCCACAAGTTTGCACAGATAATCATATTTGCCTATAAGATCGTCGGAGGCCGAGAGGTTGAGCACCACCTGCGCGCCCCCCATGGCTAGACGGCACGATGGAGGAACAGGCACCCACAGGTCTTCACATATCTCTATGCCCACCTTGGCTCCGTGGCTTGAAAACACGCAGTCGTTGCTCATGCGACACACGACACGACCGACAGTGACGTCGGCCGACATGCCCTGTGGCAGCGGACGCCACCATCTGCGCTCGTAAAACTCGTTATAATTCGGCACATAGCTCTTGGCCACGAGTGAGACCGAACCGTCGCGCAAAAACGCGGCACAATTATAGACCGCCCCGGCATGCACCACCGGCAGTCCGACGGCAAAATGTATGGGATGACTCATGGAGTAGTCCCTGAGACGGGCGAGCGCGTCGGCAGCAGCATCAATCAGCGTGCGGTTATGAAACAGGTCGGCACACGTATAGCCCGTGAGCGACATCTCGGGAAACACAGCCAGTTCCACTTTGCTGTCAACCAGCTTATCGAGCATCGCGATGATTCCCGACAAATTGTAGTCCACATCGGCCACTTGCACCCGGGGTGCACACGAGGCCACACGCAGAAATCCGTTATGCATATCTATATGTTTTTTTGACTTACACAAGTCGATTTATTCCATAAAACATCCCAAAGTTAACGAAATTTTTGCGATATTTGCGATTGTAAAACATAAAATTTCCGTTTGCTGTGTCTACACCCCTGCATATGCCATTGCTTTTTTCCTACATCAATGCGCTGATGTGGGCCTTTGTCGCGGCCTATGCCATGCTGATTACCACGCTCATAGTAGCCGTATTGAGCGAAAACCGCAATCCGCTCAAGGCTCTCGGATGGGTCATGGCCCTGCTGCTGTTTCCGGTGGGAGGGGCAGTGCTTTATTTTGTGTTCGGGCGCAGCATGCGCAATGTCAAGATGATCTCGCGCCGCAACCGCCGACGGCTGCTCAATGCCGAGTCACACCGCCCAATGCCCAAACTCAGTCGGCAGCTCTCGCCCGAAAACCGACGCCGCATCATGCTTGGCTATTCGGTAGCCGAGGCAATGGTCTATTCACCCAACAGTGTCGAGTTAATCAATGACGGAAGCCGTATGTTTGAGGCCCTGTTTGACGATCTGCGCCGCGCCCGTAAATACATCAACCTGCAGTTTTACATCATAGCCAATGACCCGCTCGGACGACAGCTCGGCGATATCCTGATAGAGCGCGCCAAGGCCGGAGTCAAGATTAGGGTCATATATGACTACGTGGGTTCGTTTGGCTCGCACAGCCAGATACTATTCAACCGTCTGCGCTCCCACGGCATAGAGGTACACTCGTTTTTCCGCATACAGTTTCCCGAAAAGCTCGGCCGACTCAACTGGCGCAACCACCGCAAGGCCGTAATAATCGACGGCCTCATCGGCTATATCGGCGGCATCAATGTGGCACAAAGATATGTCGACGGCGGCTCATTCGGATGCTGGCGCGACATGGCCGTGCGCCTCACCGGCCCAGGAGTCCTCGCCCTGCAACACAACTTTGCCATTGACTGGAAATTCATGGGGTATGACCTCATAACCGATGAGCCGGCCGATTCTTATCCGATGGCAACAAGAGAGAGAACTATCGACGACGTGCTCGTGCAGATCATAGCCTCGGGCCCGACAAACCGTTGGGGCAACACCCATATGCTTTTCATCAAAGCTATATCCGGAGCAAAAAACCGCATCTATATCCAGACCCCCTACTTCCTGCCGAGCGAAGGGCTGCTGACGGCGTTGCAATGTGCAGCCCTCTCGGGCGTGGATGTGCGTGTGATGCTTCCGCGCAAATCCGACTCAGCCGTCCTCACCCATGCCTCGACAAGCTATGTGGAGGAGTGTCTGCTGGCCGGCATGAAGATATACTTTTACAATGCCGGAATGCTCCACGGCAAGGTGCTACTGGTCGACGACGACTTTGTGACATTAGGCTCGACCAACTTTGACTATCGCAGTTTCGAGCATAATTTTGAGGAGAATATCGTGATGTACTCGCCCGAAGTCAATGCTGAGATAGCCCGACTGTTCAAAAAAGACCAGGAGAACTGTACTCTCGTCAAACTCAGCGAGTGGAACCGCCGCCAACGTGCTCTCAAAGCCCACGAATCACTCTGCCGCCTCCTCAGCCCGATACTCTGAGCAAAATTAGTGGGCCATGCAGTGTTTATTGCCGTTGCCCGGTTGGTGCAAATCGTATAACAAGACAATAAACAAGCAATACAATTGAATGAATAGAGTTCAACAGCAACGCATAAAACCACCATGTCAGCCCTTCTCCATAACGGCTATCGAAGACAAGATTGTAACTCAATATGGCATTATAGGCTATCATCACAATCAGATTACCTAACGCTGCTCTCGGTCTGACACTGTGACATAGCCATGTCGATAATAGCGATAGCGTATAAGCCGCACCAAGCAACGCTGTATCCTCGTTCCAGCCTCCTGTCATACAACTCACAATCGCCAAGATGAGAAGCACAGGCCATGCTATCCAAAATCGTTTATCGGTCAGTTTCATTCTCTATTTCAAGTCTATTGCCCATTTTGTCAATCCAATACCAGTTGTCGCTCACCCAGTAATGATATTCCCTGTCACTACCTTTTACTTCTTCAAGATGCCCGCTGTCGGTCACTTTTGCACGCCCATTCTTAAACGGAAATCCAAATGCAAAGCGAGGCGATATTATCACCGCATTGTTTGCTGTGGCATATCCTATTTTACCATCGCAATCTACAATTCTATAGCGACCGTCGGACACGTAATCATCGCCATTATCATATTGATATGGTTTGAATCCCGCTCTTGACACTGATGGATAATGTCGGTCGGTGGTGACGACAAGCATTTTTTTGCTTTTCCGCATGAAGTAGATAAGATTTTCTCGCGGTCAAGTGCGACGGCATCTATTACACTGTCAATCCGTAGTGTATTAGAGGCATAGTTTATTGCTCCGTCTTTCCCTGCAAACAGTCCGGGACGTTCTGTTATGATACCACAATTTTCACCGTCAACAATTACCTGCACGGTGGTCGGTTTTGTATCTACCCGACATAATCCGGTGTATAGAATGTTTCCGAAGCATATAGTCGAATCTATCAAATGTACTTTTTCTATATCATCCTCCCGCAACACAGGCATCGCTTCACAGACTAATGATTCCAATGTGATATCACCAAATGGCGATTGATACCATATATCCGGGTAGTTCACGTCAGCGATTACGCTGTCAATAATCCACAATGGATTTTTCCAGTTTCCATCATCGGCCAGTTCAATTAGTAGGTTTGACTTTGCGAAAACAAATGTATCCCTGTAACCCATATGTTGAAATCGCAATAGCTGATTCTCCGGAACTGACACCGTGAACAATCCCGCAGTATCCGCTACTGCCATTAGACTGTCTTTTTTATCGGTACAAGCGGCATATACACAAGCCCCTATCAACGGCTCGCCATTATATTTGTCAACCATACGTCCGCTGACACTGATATTGCGTGCATAAATACTTATGTACACCGAGAGCAGCAATCCACATATAATCAAATATTTTGTATTGGTCAGTTTCATAGCTTCTGTGTAATGAATCCAAGACTAAACATAATGATTAAAACAGTAGCTGCAAATAGAATAGTTAGTCCATAGATGACAAATAACCGCTGGTACAGTCTCTTCATCCCGGAATAATGCTCCATTATCTCCTTGCGGCGTTGCACGGTATAACGCAGTCTACAAAAGATTTCAGGCAAAAATATCAGCGCGAGTCCGCATATTATCGCTGCCGGATTTCCAAAGAGCCGGAACATCACTGGCAGTAATAACGGAACAAGGATTCCAAACCACCAAACAAAACTCAGCGTCAGACTTCCGCTTGATGGATTGCCATCTTTTTTCCTCAAAGCCTCGCCAATATACCAGATGTAATCAAACAGATAGTATCGTTTCATCACTGATTCTCTGTTAATGATGAATAATCCTTTTGTATCAGGTACGTCGCCAATCTTCCATGCATATATAACTTAGCCGCATCGCCTAAGGGCACTGGCTGATCGTTGCGACGAATGGCCGCTACATAGACCGGGATATTTATGATTGGGAACATGACTAAAACCGAATATGACACATCTACACGATACTGTGTCAGTTCATACTGGTTATATCTGAATCTGATGTAATAGAGGTTCAGCAGATATACGTTCACATAGCCTAATGTCAG
>ERZ778515.2549-NODE-2549-length-10253-cov-4.999019_pt1 | contig 10253 bp, 8 predicted proteins | sample MGYA00510343_ERZ778515 | MGnify/ENA primary metagenome ERZ778515 (study PRJEB29527, sample SAMN07138965) | mouse gut metagenome | material: feces | host: mouse | place: China:Nanjing | collected 2016-01-25 ...
GTCGGAACTCTTCGTCCCAGATGCGGGCCGTTGCCATATATACAGGGTGCGGAGACAGCGACAGGGCGAGGTTCTCGGCATACGTACTTTTCCCGGAACGTTCTCCTCCGGTGATGAGGATGATTTTTTTCATACACCACAAAGTTATAAAAAATTCAGCTAAAATCCATTTCGTTGCCTTTTTTTAAGCTATCTTTGCAGCGGATAAGTGAATTATCCGATTCAAATAAGTTGCTATTCACATGAAAAACCTAAAAAGAGACACCCTCTTTCGGCGGAACGGGGTGAGCTATGTAATTCCTTTTATGTTGGTGACCGTCTGCTTTGCGCTTTGGGGATTCGCCAACGATGTCACGAACCCTATGGTGGAGGCTTTTTCTAAAATATTCCGCATGAGTGTGGCGGAAGGAGCTTTGGTTCAGACGGCCTTTTACGGCGGATATTTTGCAATGGCCTTTCCGGCGGCCCTCTTTATCCGTAAATATTCTTACAAAGTCGGTGTGTTGTTGGGCCTGGCATTGTATGCGGTCGGTGCGTTGCTGTTTTTCCCGGCCCGTATGGCAGGCACCTTTTCTTTCTTCCTGCTGGCTTACTTTATTCTTACCTGCGGACTTTCTTTCTTGGAGACAAGTTGCAATCCTTATATTCTTACGATGGGTAGCCGGGAGACGGCGACACGTCGTCTTAATCTGGCCCAGTGTTTCAATCCGATAGGCTCGCTGTTCGGCATGGCCGTTGCCATGATTTTCATTCAGGCGCAGTTGAATCCGGCCGATTCCGATGTACGGGCTACTTGGAACGAGGAACTGTTCAACCAGGTGAAGGACGCCGATCTGGGCGTGCTTATCGGTCCGTATTTGTGGATTGCCGCCGTCATTGCTGTGCTTTTCGTGGTGCTGGCGGTGATGCGCGTGCCCCGACGGAGCGATGCCGCCGGCGGTAAGGTGTCGGACGCTCTCCGCCGTCTGGTCCGGCTGAAACGATATCGGGAAGGCGTCGTGGCGCAGTTCTTTTATGTCGGTACTCAGATTATGTGCTGGACGTTTATCATCCAGTACGGGAAGCGCCTTCTGCTCGATGATCCCCAAGTAATGCAGTCCGGCCTGATGCAGACGGCCCTGTCGGTTCTGCACGTTTTGGATGTGGAGACGTGGTCGTCTATTGTCTCGGCAACGGAACTGATCGAAACACATGCCGCCGTATTGTCGCAGATGGTGAACATCATGGCTATGGCCGTGTTCTGCTCCAGCCGTTTCTTGTGTACATTCTTTATGCGTTTCATTTCAGCCGGCCATCTGCTGCTGTTATTGGCCGTGTTGGGTGCCGTGTTCACCGCCGGAGCGATTTTCTGTTGCGGAGTGGAGGGCTTTTACTGTCTGATTGCGGTGTCGGGCTGCATGTCGATCATGTTTCCCACTATCTACGGCATCGCGCTCGACGGACTGGACGAGGACGCCAAGTTCGGAGCGGCAGGTCTGATCATGAGCATCTTGGGAGGTTCCGTACTGCCGCCGTTGCAGGGTGCGATTGTGGACGCCGGCGATGCCGACGGGCTGCTGTTCGGACTGCCGGCTGTGAATGTTTCGTTTGTGTTGCCCTTGATATGTTTTGTGGTGGTAGTGGGATATGGCTACCGCACGCTGACAAACTTTAACGAACCTAAGGAGGTAAGATGACCGAGGACAAGAAAAAAGGCTACCGGGTACGGGAATACCACGGACCGGTGAAGCGCTACTGCCAGACGATGGACCTGCGCGATGATCCCGCGCTGATTGCCGAATACCGCAGGCGGCACGAGCGTGGCAATGTATGGCCCGAGATCGTGGCCGGAATCCGTGAATGCGGTATTCTGGAGATGGAGATATACATCTTGGGCACCCGGTTGTTCATGATTGTGGAAACGCCGCTTGATTTCGATTGGGACGCCGCCATGAGCAAGATGGCCGCTTTGCCCCGGCAGGCGGAATGGGAGGACTACATGGCTTTGTTCCAGCACTGCCGGCCCGGTTCGTCCAGCAGCGAAAAGTGGACGTTGATGGAGCGTATGTTCCGTTTGTATGAATAGGAACGGTTTTTGTCCGTTTCTCTGTAAGCTTATTCGTTACCGATTTATAGTATTCTTTTTAAGGGCGCCGAACCGGTGCCCTTGTTGTGTTGAGGCATCAGGGGCTTTCTCATTCTTTCTTGTAGGCTACGGGAATGCCCGGTGTTCCGCTCTACGCGTTTCTTAAAGCCTGTTTTTGAATCTACTTTTCTGATATGTAGACGGTTATATGCTGTTTCCTTGTAAGCGATTTGTTCCCGTCCGGTGTGAAATAAGGGTTCCTTGGCGGGTACGCGCTCTTGTGGCGAGCGTCTCGAAGAAACGGGGTGCTCGCCGCAGTAAACAGTGATGCTCATCCCGTTTTTTCGGGACGGGCATCACCGTACGAAAGAATGTGCTTGGCATTTTTGTGTGGAGAGGAAGGGGAAAAAGAAATATCCGTACAGAACAAACGTGTTCTGTACGGATATTTCTTTTTCGACCGTTGACGGGTTATTTGATGTTCGCCCGTATCTTGGTCAGGTAAGCGTTTAAGCCATCCTCATCGTGTTCGTCGATGATTTGCAGCAGCGCCTTGAGTTCGTCACGTATTCCTTCCACCTGTCCTTTGGTGCGTGGGTTAAACAGGATCTCGCGCAACAGACAGTCGTCTTCTCCCAGTACGCCCCGTGCGATTTTCAGGTGGCGCTTGAACGTGGTTCCCGGAGCGTCCTGATGCTTCATTACAGCGGAAAATACAAACGTCGATACGAACGGGATGCTCAGCGAGTAAGCCATCGTCTCGTCGTGTTCGTCGAAACTGTATTCGCAGATGTTCAGTCCCAGCCGGCTGTACAGGTCGCGGAAGAAGATCCGCCCCATGTAGTCGCCTTCGTTGATGATGATGGCATTTTCATGGCTCAGACTTCCCAGATTGGCAAAGGTGGGGCCGAACATGGGGTGTGTGCTTACATAGCGCCGTCCGGTACTTTCATAAAACTCTTTCAGTCCCGTCTTCACGGACGAAATATCGCTCAGGATACAATCTTCCGGCAGATGGGGAATGATTTGCCGGAACACGTCGAGCGTATATTTCAGCGTCACGGCATTGATGACCAGTTCGGGACGGAAACCGTCGATTTCGTCCGGCGAGGTGAATCGCTGCGTGTTGTACATAAAACGAAGACGCTTGGCGTCGATTTCGTATACGGCCGTTTCGTGTTCGAAACTGAGCAGGTCGACAAAGAACGAGCCCATCTTTCCGGCACCTAATACCAGTATTCTCATGTGATTCGTTTGTTATGTCCCGAATTATTTGTTGATGATTTCCATTTGCTGTCTCACGCTTTCTTCGTGGATGGCTTCATAAACTTTTTTTACGAAGTCGGGGTCCATGCCGCACAACGAACCCTGTGCGCCGCGTTTGTCCAGGATCTCGCTGTAGCGTCCGGTCTGCACCACTGTCATGTTGTGCTGCTTTTTGTAGGCGGCGATTTCGCGGCTGATGCGCATGCGTTTGGTAAGCAGGTTCATCAGTGTGTCGTCCAGTTCGTCGATTTGTCTGCGCAGGGCGGTCAGGCTTTCCGTCTCCTCCTGGCTGTCGCGGATCACCAGACGGTCCAGAATGAAATCCAGCACCTCGGGCTGTACCTGCTGTTTGGCATCGCTCCAGGCGCTGTCGGGGCAGCAGTGGCTTTCTACGATAAGGCCTTCGAATCCCATGTCCATAGCTTGCTGGCAGAGCGGGGCGATCAGATCGCGGCGTCCGCCGATGTGGCTGGGATCGCAGATGATGGGCAGGTTGGGATAGCGGCGGTGCAGCTCGATGGGGATGTGCCACATGGGAGCGTTGCGGTATAGTTTCTGATCGATGCTAGAGAAGCCCCGGTGAATGGCTCCCAGCCGTTTGATGCCGGCGCCGTTGATGCGCTCCAAGGCTCCTATCCACAATTCTATGTCCGGGTTGACGGGATTTTTCACCAATACGGGAACGTCCACGCCGCGTAGGGAATCGGCCAGCTCCTGCATGGCAAAAGGATTGGCGGTGGTGCGCGCACCCACCCACAGCACATCCAGTCCGGCATTCAAGGCGGCTTCAACGTGCTTCGGGGTGGCCACCTCTGTGGCAATCATCATGCCCGTCTCTTCTTTCACCTGCTTCATCCAAGGCAACCCTTGTTCGCCCATTCCTTCGAAACCGCCCGGCTTGGTGCGGGGTTTCCATATTCCCGCCCGGAATATTCTGCAGCCTTTGGATGCCAGCAGTCTGGCGGTTTTCATAACTTGTTCTTGGGTCTCGGCGCTGCAGGGGCCGGCAATGACGAACGGGCGTTTGTTCTCGGCGCCCATCAGGTTTAGCGGTTGTAAATCCAGTTCCATAGGTATCTGTTTTTTTAAGTTGTTCAATGTTATGTTTTTGTCGGAGGAGAACAGGGGATTATCCGAATACGGACCGGATGCGTTCCAGTGCTTCGGCGAGTTTCTCTTCTTTGGCACAGAGCGACAGGCGTACGTAGCGTTTGCCGTTGGTGCCGAAGATGAATCCGGGTGTGATGAAAACCCGTGCCTCATGAAGTACGCGCTCGGTGAGTTCCTTCACATCGGCATACCGGTCGGGGATACGTCCCCACAGGAACATGCCTACTTGGGCGGGATCGAACGAACAGCCCAGCACGGTCATGATTTGTTCGGCCAAGGCTCGGCGCCGGGCATAAGTCACCACATTGGCTTGTTCGTGCCATTCGTCGCTGTTGCGGAACGCTTCGGCTGCTGCCAGCTGAAGAGGGCGGAAGGTGCCCGAATCAATGTTGCTCTTTATTTTCAATATCCATTTCACGAATTCGGCGTTGGTGGCCAGCATACCTACGCGCCAGCCCGGCATGTTGTGACTTTTGCTCATGGAGTTGAATTCGATGCAGCATTCTTTGGCACCGGGCACCTGCAACAGACTGAGCCGTTCGTGGTTGAGGATGAAGCTGTAGGGGTTGTCGTTGACAACTACAATATGATGCCGGCGTGCGAAGTCCACCAGTTTCTCGTATGTCTCTCTGCGGGCGTTGGCACCGGTGGGCATGTTGGGATAGTTGGTCCACATGATTTTTACGCGGCTCAGGTCCGTTTTTTCCAGTGCGTCGAAGTCGGGCTGCCATCCGGTCTCGGGCTTGAGATCGTAGGTGAGGATTTCGCTGCCGAGTATCTTGTTGAGTGAAGTATAGGTCGGGTAGCCCGGATTCGGAACCAGTACGCAATCGCCCGGATTCACGAAAGCCAGCGTTACATGCAGAATGCCTTCCTTGGAACCAATGAGCGGCTGAATCTCCGTGGACGGGTCCAGCTCCACGCCGTACCAGCGTCGGTAAAAATCGCTCATGGCCTGCCGCAATTCGGGAGTGCCTGCCGTGGGCTGATAACCGTGGGTGTCGGGGCGCCGGGCCTGTTCGCACAGCGTGTCGACGGTTTGCGGTGAGGGGGGCATGTCGGGACTTCCGATAGCCAGGCTGATAATGTCCATGCCTTCGGCATTCATCCGTGCCACTTCCTTTCCTTTGCGGGAAAAATAATATTCGCTTACGTTCGCCAGGCGATCGGCCGGCCGGATATGCGGGTTATACACTTTGTCTTCCATCTTTATATTCTCCTAGAATTTTGAGTTTTTGAATCAGGGGGGTAATGGCGTCTATGCTTTGCGAATAGCGGGTATAGTCGTCGAAAGTCAGGTCGATGTAAAACATGTATTGCCATTCTTGTCCGATAATGGGGAGTGACTGTATCTTCGTCAGGTTTAGTTTGTAGAACGAAAGGATGGACAGCACCTGCGACAACGATCCTTCGGCATGGGGCAGAGAGAACACCAGGCTCGCCTTGTTGGTCTGTCGTATATCCCGCAACAGATTGGCCCGCTGCGGATGACAGAATACGAGGAAGCGCGTGAAGTTGTGCTTGTTGGTCTCGATGCTTTCCTGAAGCACCTTCATGCCGTAGAGCGGTGCGGCAAAGCGGGAACAGATGGCGGCGTGTCCGTGCAGTTGCCGGCGGCTGATCATTTCGGCGGACCCTGCCGTATCTTCGGCTTCCACTACCTTGATGCCGGGGTGTTGGTTCAGGAATTCCCTGCATTGCATCAAGGCTACCGGATGGGAGTTGACTTCGGTAATGTCGGTCCAATCGTCGTCGGGCAAGCACATGATACTATGCGAGATACGCAATTTGTGTTCTCCTACGATGGTCGTGTTGCTCGCCCGGAGCAATTCGTAATTGTGCAACAAACTGCCCGCAATCGTATTCTCGATGGCAGCCATGCCGATCACCGAACTGTCATTGGCTATTTCTTCAAAAACTTGTTCGAAAGTGGAGCAACAGATGAGTTCGATGTCTTCTCCTTCGAAGTAGCGGTGTGCCGCAATGTCGTGATAGGAACCTTCAATTCCTTGTATGGCAATTCGTTTCATTTTTCTTGTTTGGGTTGGGTGAGAGTGTAAAAAAAATCCCGCTTCGGTGGAAGCGGGATCCTTTTGTGTATGGGGTTATTGATTTTTCCGGTTGTAGACACATACGATTTCCCGCTTCACTTTATGGCTAAAGTAAAAGCAAAAAAAGAAATAAAAGTATGCGTTAAACAGATTCTTCATTTTCATTTTGTTCTCTAATGCACCACAAAGATAGCGTTTTTTTACTTCACTGCCAATAAAAGTTCTGAATTTTTGTATAAAACTTTATTTTCGCTGTGTTTTTGTCATTCTGTGGACGTATGCGGGTCAGAATCCGTAAGGGTTCTGACTTTTGTAGCGTGCCTCCATCTCTTGGGCCAGATTGGTGAATTGTCCTTCCACGCGCCGGGCTTCCTCAGGATTTAGAGCCAGTGCCTTTTTCAGGTCATCGGTTGCTCCCGCTTTGTCGCCCAATGCCAATTTGATCCGGCCTTGTTCTTTGTAGAGGGCCGCCGATTGCGGAAGCAGTTCCAGCCCTTCTTTGAGAATCAGCAGGGATTGGTCCATCTGTCGGCGAGCAGCATACGACTGGCTTAACAGGAGGTAAGCTTTTTCATTAAAGGGATTCAGCTCTTTTACCTTTATATAATAAGGTATGGCTTCTTCGGGGGCGCCCTGGTTTAACCGAAGTCCGGCTTTCAATAGCAGGGCATCTTCCGTGTGCGGAAAGTGGGCCAGTAGATAGTCGGCATCTGCTTCGGCTTCTTTCAGCTGTCCCATGCCTTGGAAAATGTCGGCTCGCAGACGGTATCCTTCCTCCAGATCAGGTTGCAGCGTAAGGGCTTGTGTGACGGAAGCAATGGCGTTAAAAATGTCGCCGGTGGCCTGTTGTGCTTGTGCCGCATGGTAATGGGCGGTGGCATTTTTCTCGTCGATTTGCCATACGGCTCGACATGCTGCCAAAGTTTCGTCGTATTTTTTTAGCAGGAAAGCTACGTGAGCTTGGGTCAGCAACACCTCCGTATGTTCGGGTAACAGAGCCGACAGCCGACATAAGATCTCATAAGCTTGCTCCGGTTGGTTGAGTTGTAAATAAGCCTGTGACAGATAGTTCATGGTGTCGGCATCGCTTTTCAGTTTCAGCGCTTCGGTAAAGCACCGTACGGCGTAGTCTGTCTGCCCGGTTTTCAGTGCCCGTACACCATCGTATTTGAGTATGTCGAAGTTTTTGTCCTGCTTCTTCTGTTCCAGTTCTTCGGCAGTCTCTTCGTGCCCGCCGAATAAAGCTTTAAAAAAATTCATGGTCGGTTGGGATTTTGTGCAAAGATACGATAAAAAAACGAGACGGCGAGCAAGTGAACTGTCGAAGTGATTTTTACGGATAAAGAAAGGAGGAGTAAGGAATGGCTACCAGCCTGTTGATGATTTTACCAAGGGGTGGCTGTGCGGGGCGGTTATTACCCGATATGTTAAATAGGTTTAAAGCTCGGGTTGCTGTTCAGTAATTTGTCGGATTATATGTATTTTTGAAAAGAACATATTTCATGAATCATGACGCATATAAAGGAATATATCCGGCAAAACGAACCTCGTTTTCTGGAAGAGTGGGAGAGCCTGATACGTATCCCCAGTGTGAGTGCCCATCCCGGGCATCGGCCCGACATAGAGGCTTGTGCGCAACGTTGGAAAGAGTTGCTGTTGGCAGCCGGTGCCGACAGGGCGAGTGTGATGCCTTCACAAGGCCATCCGTTGGTTTTTGCCGAGAAACGGATAGATCCGGCTGCGCCTACGGTGCTTGTGTACGGTCATTATGACGTGATGCCGGCCGAACCGCTTGAACTTTGGCACAGCGATCCTTTCGAACCGGAGATACGCGACGGACGGTTGTATGCCCGTGGGGCTGACGATGATAAGGGGCAGACGATGATTCAGGTCAAGGCTTTCGAATATCTGGTGCGTGAAGGCCTGCTTCGTCACAATGTGAAATTTATTCTGGAAGGTGAGGAGGAGATCGGTTCACCCAGTCTGACACCTTTCATGCGGGCCAACAAGGAATTGCTTGCGGCCGATATTATTTTGGTGTCGGATACCAGTATGCTTGCGGTCGATTTGCCGTCGCTTACCACCGGCTTGCGCGGCTTGGCTTACTGGGAGATAGAGGTGACGGGACCGAATCGCGACCTCCATTCGGGGCATTTCGGCGGAGCTGTAGCCAATCCGGTGAACGAACTGTGCGCCCTTCTCGCACGTGTGGTAGATGAGCAGGGGCGTATTACGATATCCGGTTTCTATGACGATGTAGAGGAAGTCCCTGTGGCCGAGCGCGAGATGATAGCCGGTATTCCTTTCGATGAGGAGGCTTACAAAGCATCTATCGGTGTGAAAGCACTCAAAGGAGAGGCGGGATATGCCACGCTGGAGCGTAACAGTTGCCGCCCGTCTTTTGATATTTGCGGCATCTGGGGCGGTTACACCGGCGAGGGAGCCAAGACGGTTTTGCCCTCTAAGGCTTTTGCCAAAGTGTCTTGTCGCTTGGTCCCTCATCAGGACCATGCGAAGATTTCCCGCCTTTTCGTGGAATATATGGAGCGAATGGCTTCGCCGGCTGTACAGATCAAAGTGACGCCGATGCATGGCGGCGAAGGCTATGTGTGTCCTATCACTCTTCCGGCTTATAAAGCGGCGGAGGCCGGTTTCGAAAAGGCCTTTGGAAAGAAACCGCTGGCGGTTCGCAGGGGCGGTAGCATTCCTATCATCAGTGATTTTGAGCGAGAGCTGGGTGTGAAAACGATATTGATGGGATTCGGGTTGGAGAGCAACGCCATCCATTCGCCCAATGAAAGTTTTTCGCTGGATGTGTTTCGAAAAGGAATAGAGGCCGTGGTGGAATTCCATTTGCGCTATTCCGAACGTTCTTTATAACCATCCGGGCCGGCTCTTGTCAAAAAGCCGGCCCGGATGCGTGTTGAAGGTATCCTTACAGAAAGCGGAAGAAGAATGTGCCGGACTGCGTGGTCCGGCACATTCCTTTTAGGGGATTATAATTTTATAACAGTGTCGGCCTACGGTTACCAGATAAATTCCGCTTTTGTTTATGGGAACGATCGTTTGTCCGTTCTTTGGGCGTAGGGAGTATAGCATCATACCTTCGGAAGAGTAAACGGTGACGGCTTGTCCTTGTACGTTTTCTATAAGGATTTTGTGGCGTTCCGACGAGACGGTTGGCTCGGAATGTACAACGCCGATTTGTGTCTCCGTGTCTTGTTCGTTTGTAAGATACAGCGTGTCGGCGATGGCGTCAGGGAGATGCAGATAAGCTCTGAAAGCCGTTATCGAATCCGTCACTTGTGCCTTTCGGTATCGACCGGCTTCTTCGGTCGATATATAATCGCCGCTTTCCCATGTTTTGCAAGTTTGGAACGTACCTTTCAGCAGGCAGCCGTCTATAGGATGTGCCCCTACTTCCGTTTGTTCTTTTCTTACTTGCCATTCCGTTACACTGTCAGGCATTAGAAGCAGGAATGGAACGCCTGCCTCTATGGAGTTTAGGGTGTCCGCACGTATTCCGTCATTGCCTGTTGTCTCTCGGGGCGACAGGAGGAGGCTGCCTGGTGGGAAATCGCAGCTTTCTACGGAAAACGGCAGGCATACCGTTTCGGGGCGGGCCGTTAACTGGCGTGTATAGTATAGGTTCAGTGCTTTAAAGGACGAGGGAACGGAGAAGTCGCAGCTATCGCAGAGGAAGACGCGCTGTACGGTATCGTGGACTAGCACATTGTAGGCGCCTGGTGCCATTCCCGTGG
>ERZ778515.2567-NODE-2567-length-10189-cov-4.008980_pt1 | contig 10189 bp, 6 predicted proteins | sample MGYA00510343_ERZ778515 | MGnify/ENA primary metagenome ERZ778515 (study PRJEB29527, sample SAMN07138965) | mouse gut metagenome | material: feces | host: mouse | place: China:Nanjing | collected 2016-01-25 ...
AATTGCCAAAAAACCAGTTCTATAGCAGTGTGTTTGATAAGGTGCGTGTGTTCTTTACCGGAACCAACCTGTTTGTATGGAGCAACTTTAACAAGAACTATTACGATCCCGAAATAGGCGATGGCAATTCGTTCCCCGTTTCCCGTTCATTCAGTTTCGGTATTGATGTAAGTTTCTAAATTAATTAAACTCGTATTTATGAAGAAGAAAAATATATTATTGGCGGGTCTGCTGCTACTTGGCATGGCGGGTTGCAGTTTGGATTATGAAAATACGGGAGCTATTTCTCCCGATGATGTGTGGAAGAAGAAAGACATGATCGATGGTTTCCTGAACGATATTTACGGTCGTATGAATCCCGAATGGCCTAGAAATGCCAACAATACGGACGAAGGTATGAACCTTCCCGGCCAGATGTCCGATTTTGCTCGCGGTATTTATACGGTGGAAGGACAGGGACAGAAGTTAGGCTATGGCAACATCGACCGCATCAACTTTTTCATTGAAAAGCTGGACAATGAAGTGACAGTGCTCAGTGAAACGGAGAAGGAACAGATGAAAGGACAGGCTCTTTTCTGGCGGGCATGGGATTATTTCGGCAAGGTGAACACTGTGGGAGGCGTTCCGTTGATTTTGAAATTCCAGGATGTGATGGATGTTCCTTCCTTGTTTGTATCGCGCAACCTCACATCCGAGTGTATAAACCAGATTGTAGCGGACTTGGACGAAGCAATCAGTTACTTGCCCGATACTTGGGGAGACAATGACTACGGGCGCATTGACAAAGGAACAGCCATGGCGTTCAAGGGACGGGTACTGATGTTCTATGCCAGCCCGATGTACAATCCGGACAATGATCGTGCCCGTTGGGAGACTGCCTATCAGGCGAACAAGGATGCGGTGGACTTCCTGAAAGCACAGGGTAAAGGATTGTACCAGGGCAAGTTCGAGGACATCTGGTACGATGAACAGAATTGTGAGGTGGTGATGGTGAACCAGTTCTATTATCCCGATCATGCGCTTGACCAAAAGAACATCCGTCCTCAACCTTTATCAAAAGACGCGGCGGATGACAACCAGGCCATTCTGTCGTTGTTGCTGGCTTTCCCGAAAGCGGATGGAAGCAAGCTGGAATTGGATGTGGACCGTTTGTCCGATCTGGTTTATAACGAACAGTTTATGACGGAATTCTATACCAACCGTGACCCTCGTTTCCATGCTACTATTTTCTGTCCGGGCACAGTCTATCCTACCAAAGACGACAAACTGAGCGGTGGAAAGAAATATTGGAATACTTGGAAAATGGTAAAAGCCGATGATGGTTTCATGTACGCTTCCATGATCGATGATGAATTGAATACGAATATTGGTGGAGGAAAGTCAGGCTTTTTCCAAAAGAAAGGAGTCGATCCCAACTTGACTATAGCTACTGTTTACCAGGCCGAAACAGACTGGATTGAAATCCGTTTTGCCGAGGTGCTGATGAATTACGGTGAATGTGCCAACGAAATAGGTAAGACGGATGAAGCGTTGAACGTGTTGTACCAGATTCGTGAGCGTGCCGGTATTCCTGCCGGAACTTCCCACTACGGTATCACTGCCACTTCGCAATCGGATGTCCGTGAGGCCTATGTTGACGAACGTTTCATTGAATTTGCGTATGAAGGTAAACGCTGGAACGACTTGCGCCGCTGGAAACGTTTCGATATCCTGAACCGGATGAAGTATCGTTCTATCCTATATCCGGTGATCAAGAACAATGCCGATGTGGCAACTTTCGACTGGACCAGTGATATGACTGATGCCAAAGTGCGGAAACTGTTCCGTTTCGATTACATCGAGAACATAGACAATATGGACGATCATTTCTTTAATCTGGATGAGAAGTATATGTTCTATCCTATCCATAAGGAGGTAATGGACCGCAATTCTAAAATAGAACAGAATGTAGCGTGGGGAGGAACATTTGATCCGTTGAAGTAAGAATGTTTTTCGAATAGACAAGAAAGACATACGGGGTTGATTTGTATGACAGAACCGTATGTCTTTTTTTATATCTGGTTGATAACATGATTTTAAATAAGTAAAGATGTATATGAAGAAAAAAGTAGTTCAGTTGATGGCTGTCTGCTCCTTGCTATGTGCCTGTAGTTCAAACAGCCCTCACTCTTTTGAAACGGATTATTTCGGTATCGATGTGGACGGGCGCGGCTACATTGTCGGCATGTGGAACTTGACCCGCGACAGTCGTAATTTCAGTCCGGCCGACCAGCCTTCGCCCTTGTTGTCCTTGTACGATGAGGAGATAAAGCGTTATTATTATCCTCAGAAGGCGAGTTATAACAAAACCAACAAACGATATCGGTTGGAATACGAAAACGGGTCGGTGGCAACCGTGCAGCTGGAGGAGAAAGATAAATATTTTAAACTGAGGCTGGAAAGCCTCGAACCGCGCAACGGCATTGATGGTGTGCAGTGGGGAAACTATTATACTAACATCAATAATATTCTAGGCGAGATTATCGGAGTGGCCCGTGACACTTCGGCGGCTGTGGGATATGCTATCGGTGCTTTGGCATTGGATGATAACACCCTGGGAGGTGAGTCCCGTTACACTTCAGAAACAGGCCCTTCGGGATATATTGCTCATTCACCCGACCCGGTCCGTTATCCATTGCCGCTTACGCTGCACGAGGGGCAACAGTTCACCATGGGCGGTGATGGCATTAATGATGTGGCTTTCTATAATCGCAAGGAACCATATTTCCGCATTTTATATGGGCTGGCGGCTTTTGTCGAGTGTAACGGGCGGATCAATATTCGTTATCATTCGCGCGACCGCCGGAAGGGAAAGATGATTTATTCGCCGGAGGGTAATCCCATTTTCCAGAACAATGAGCCGAACCACATGATGCGCCAGGATGTGTCTGGAGTGGATTTCATCGGTTCGTCCATTGCTTTGTGGGGAAGTCCGGATAGCCTTGCTTTGACGGATGTGATTCAGCGCATCGTGCTGGACGAAGGACTTCCTTATCCTACTTTCCAAGGTAAATGGGTGAAAGATCCCACGAACTTCATGCCGGATCTTTGCACCTACGGGGGACTGATGGACAGTGTGGCTTCCTACGCTAAACAGATGGGGCTGAAAGTGATTCATACCTATGACCAGCCTTTCCTGCAACCTGACAGGGGGAACGGGGGACTGATTGACGGGCCGGAGCATGAAAAGAAACGCTATCACTTTACGGATAAGGACTTGTCTACTCGCGAGTATGCCGATTTGCTGGCAAAAGACGGGTTGATTCTGGGACGTACGTCCATCTCCAATTCCATGGCACCCGGTACCAAGGATTGCAGTCCGGTTCCTTCGGACAGCATCTGCATCCTTCACCGCCGTTTCCTGGCGGAGGACCTGAATGAGGCCGATACGTTGGTTTATATTGACGATCCTACGCATTTGGAAGAAATTGCTTGTTGGGAAGGACATAGTAAAGAATTGAACATGGTCAAGATAGGCAAGGAGCTGATCCATTATCTCGGAGTGACAAAGGAAAAGCCGTATCGGCTGATGAATGTGACGCGCGGCTATTGGAACACCCGGCCTGCTGTGCATGCCAAAGGCGATGCTGTGGACAAACTCCAGCCTGCAGTGGGTGGTGCTTATGCCGGGTTGATTCCTAACTTGGAGTTACAGGACGAGCTGGCACGTCATTATGCCGACATCTGCAAGAACAGCGGATTGGGAATGTTTGATTATGACGGACAGGAATTCTTTTTCCATACCGGATTCGGTGCTTATTCCGTGAAACGTTTCTTCCGCAATATGTTTGCCTGGGCAAAGGAACATGGCCTGCCGGATATCCGTTTTACGGGAGCTACGTTATCGGAAGGTTCTTGGCATTACCAAAGCACCTGGAATGTGGGAGGTGGATTGAACATTTATGATGTGAAGAAACGGGTGTGGGGCAGTACCACCAGCCAGGGGAAAGACCTGCGAGATGTGACTTATGCCAACTTTTTTCCTTCTTCGTTCGGTGCTAATTTTCCGATCACGGCAGAATCTACGGTGGAAGATTATGAGCATATCGAGGCGACGGCTGTGGGATATGGCTGTACTTACGCATTCAGGATTGGCCAGAAAGATGTAGAGAGTTGTCCTCAGAAGTATGGCATATTCCATGTGATCCGCACTTGGGAGGAGGCACGGCGTGCCAATGCGTTCCCTACCCATATACGCAAGTTGTTGCAGAATCCATCCTTAAGCTGGCGACTGGAAAAGAAAACCGGAGCCAAGGGCTGGACTCTTTATCGTATGGAAGAAAAAAAGAAGGTTGAATCATTCGATTTACTACCTCAAGATTGAAAAATCTTGTAATACCGACATAGTATGTGTTTTTTAATTGATAGAATAATGAAGAATATTATAATCTTAGTCCTCTGTGGCTTGATTAGTGGGAGTGCACATGCAAAAGTTAACCCCATTGTACATTATAATTTCGGGAAAGCAGGGAATGTCACTTATGCTGTGGCTCCCGAAGAAGTAACTCCAATAAAAGGAACAGGAGGTTTATCATCTGTAGGACGTCCATTGTTCTACGCTGATGCTCCCAGCGACAAAGCAGCCAAAGGGCAAGGTTCCATTTTGTTTGGCGGAAAAGAGGACGGTTATATTGCCTCGTCATCATTGGGTTCCGCTACCGGGAATCAAGTGTTGGAAGTATGGGTAAAAGCACGCGGTACAAAAGGTGACCGGCAAGTAGTGGTAGCTAACGGCAATGACAAGGCCGGATATACGATTGCACAACAGGGGCAAAATTGGATATTGGTTTCCGGAGGATCGGGAGTTGTTAAAATAGGGGAGGTAGTGAAAGGACAATGGACTCATTTGGCCGCCATTGTTGATAATGGACAAGGTTCTGTATGGATGAATGGTAAGAAAATAGAAACATTCCGCCCAACAAAAGAACTGGCCAACCATTTTTCTATAGCTGTATCCGATGAAGAAAAAGATTTTTTTTTTTTTTTAATATATGAGATCCGATATAGTACCTTTACTAAAGGAGAGTTCAAGCCGGAGGCTGATTTCCTTTTGAACTATAAAGCCTTAAAACAGAAAGACGAGAACCGCAAAGCAGAACGGAAAGCTTTGGTTAATCAATTGCAGACTCCGGGGCTGGGAAAGGAAATTGTCACTGATTTATCGGAAGAATTACAATCCAAGGATTGGTTGATTCAAGTAGTGGAAGAACCTTGCCGTTTATTGGTGAAGAAATCGGAAAACGGAATGAGTTCCATGTTCCAACTAAATAATGGACTGGTTTCAAGAACTTTTTATGTAGCGGACAATATGGCATGTGTCGGTTATAAAAACTTGTCGAATGGCGCCGAATACCTACGGGCTGTAAAACCCGAAGCGCGTGTTTGCCTGGATAGTGTCTGGTATGAAGTAGGTGGTTTGAAAGAACAACCTGAGATGTCTTATCTTCTGAATAGCTGGTATCCTCAATTGGAAGCCTCTCAACAAGCTTTTACTCTGCAAAAGGTGGAGACAGGGCTACCCTTGAAGCGTTACCCGTGGACACCTAAATACAATTCCATTACTACCGATTGGCCTGCAAAAGGATTGCGCGTCGAAATGACTTTCGTTCCTACAGCCGGAATGTCTGATGTGAAAGATGTGGAAGTACGGGTCAATTATGAACTGTACCAAGGAATGCCTGTTATGGCAAAATGGATAGAAGTGGTGAATAAAGGAGAAAAACAGATGTTGCTTAATGACATGGAATGTGAAGTGCTGGCTGTCAACCAAGATCAAGTAGAACGGATGCATGTAGAAAGCGATTTCTCATTTGCACTGGTCAATGCCGATATGCAGGGCAGTGCGTTGATGCACTACAACGGCACGCCTAAGGCATATCACGTAGGAGGATCTACTACCAAATGGACAGTTGACAAGGAGTACAATACCTGGGCAAGTCATAACCAGGCAGAGGACAAATTCCTGAATTTCCCACATCATTGTTTATTGTTGAGCAAATTGCCTATGGGACCTTATACCAAGGTAAGTAAAGAACAACCGTTTAAATCGTTTGTCACTTTCGAATTATTGCAAGATAATGATGATCGTGAGCGAAAAGCCTTAGGCCATCGTCGTCTATATAAGAAATTGGCCCCTCAGGTGACCGAGTCTTTGATTAGCGGCGGCATCACTTCGCATGACGAGAACAAACTGAAAACATTCATAGACCAGATGGCGGAACTGGGCATGGAACGTTTGGACATCATGGCATGGCCGGGTATCAGCCATGACAATCTGGATTCCGCCTATGTGCAGCACTGGCGTAAAATAGCTGCTTATGCCAAGGAACGCGGCATTATCATGGGAGGATATGAACTGCAAATTGCTTCCCGCGGACGTGGAAAAGAGGTGGACTGTATTCATCCTGAGACCGGAAAACGGGGAAGTCTTTTTGGACAAAGTGTTTGTATTGCCAGCGAATGGAAAGATTCTTATTATAATAATATGTGGGAGTTCTATGACCGGACAGGATTGAAAAGTTACAATATGGACGGTCCTTATCATGGCGATCCTTGTGCATCGACCGAACATCCCTATCACGCGGGACTTAAGGATTCTCAATGGCAACAATGGAAGACACAGGTAGAAGTATTGCATGAATTGCAACGTCGCAATATCTTTATTCCTATTCCCGACTGGTATTTCCTCAACGGGCAGTGTGCGACAGGTATGGGCTATAGAGAGGCAAGTGCCAACCTCACCCCACAGCAACAACTCCTGTTAGGACGGCAATATATTTATGACGGAACTTGGCACAAGATTCCTACTATGGGCTGGATGACATTGCAATTAGTAGGTTTCTACACAAATGATCCTCGGGTAGGATTAGAACCGTTGTGTGAAAATATAGACCGCTATGAACAACAATTGATACAATTCCTGGCTAGTGGTTGTATGTTAACGATCCGTGGAAACCGCTTATATGATACACCGGCAACAAAGGCGATGGTATTGAAATGGATTAATTGGTTCAAGAAATACCGTGATATCCTGACTTCTGATATTATTCATGTCAGCCGTCCTACAGGTCGTGACTTAGACTGCATGATGCACGCTAATCCTTTTATTGATCATAAAGGTATGATTGTTGTATTCAATCCGACAGAGAGTGATATAACCAAGGAAATGAAATTACCATTATATTATACCGGATTGAACGGTAAGGCTTCGGTGGTCACTGAGGACGGAATTAAAAAAACATATCAACTGAACAGCAAGGAAGAACTGGTTTTGCCCGTAACTGTAAAAGCAGGAGGAACGGTTTGGTTCCTGATAGAGGAATAACGGGACGTAATCCTTAAAATATTCAAAAAGACAGTATAACAACTCTTTTAAAATAAAAAGTATGAAACTAAAAAATATTGTAGCAATTCTATTATTATTGTGTAACACGCTACCCACGTTCTCCCAGCAAGTATGGACACCCGACAATGGTGATGGAACATTTACCAACCCCATCATGTGGGGAGACTGGCCCGATCCGGATGTAATCCGTGTGGGCGATGATTTCTATTTCGTCTCTACCAGCATGCATTATGTGCCGGGCTGCCCCATAGCCACCTCCAAAGATTTGGTTAATTGGAAGATGGCCGGATATGCGGTAGAGCGTTACGATGAAGATCCACGTTTTGATTTGAAAGGAGGCAGTCTTTATCTGAATGGTTCGTGGGCTGCATCTATACGGCATCATAATGGCAAATTTTATGTAGCATTCTGCACTCCCAATGGCTGGGGTATTGAAAATGGTCATTTTTCCATTTGCGAAGCTGAAAAACCCGAAGGTCCTTGGAAACGGACTATTTTCCCAGAATTTTTATATGATCCGGGACTATTCTTTGATGATGACGGAAAAGTATATGTAGCTCACGGACAACACGTTTTGTATATCACGGAATTAAACTCTGACGTCCGCTCAGTAAAGGGAAAACCTGTCGAAATATGGAACAAAGGATTTAAGGATAGCCAAACTTGGGGTAAGGATTTCGGTATGGAAGGCTCGCACATGTATAAGATAAACGGAATGTATTATATCACTTGTCCCGCAGGAGGTACGAAAGGATGGCAGGTGTGTCTTCGTTCTAAAAACATTTATGGCCCTTATGAACATAAAATAATTGTGGAGGACGACAGTGCTTATCCAGGCAATGGTTTGCATCAAGGCGGAATGGTACAACTGAAGAATGGCGATTGGTGGTTTATTATTATGCAAGATCGCGGACCATTGGGCCGTGTACCTTGCCTGCTGCCTGTAAAATGGGTCGATGGATGGCCGATGATGGGGGTTAACGGCAAAGATGCGATAGTATATACCAAACCTCAAACAGGGAAAAAAGTGACTTTGTCATCTCCTGCCACTACAGACGAGTTTAATAAGAAAACACTTGGATTGCAATGGCAATGGAATCATAATCCGGATAATTCAAAATGGTCGTTGACGGAACGTCCGGGATATATGAGATTGAAAGCTTCGCTAGCCAAGAATCTGCCGAATGCCAGAAATACCTTAACACAACGGGTGCAGGGACCCAGTTCTCATGCCACAGTAGAGATGGATGTTACAGGACTGAAAGATGGTAATACAGCCGGATTTGGAATATTTGAATTCCCTTATGCTTATGTTGCCGTAAAACAGGAAAATGGTATGAGGAAGATTATCATGTGCAATGATGGAAAGATAATTGAAACGGCTGTCGGAAATTATACAAAGGACAAACTTTGGATCAGGGCACGAGCCACGGACAAGGACTTCACGGCACGCTTTTATTATAGTACAGATGGAAAAGAATTTCATCCGATAGGGAATGTCCTGAATATGGGACTTGGACTGGTGTGGACCGCCAACCGTTTTGCCATGTTCAATTTCTCTACCGAAGAAAGCGGAGTAGACGGATATGCCGACTTTAACTGGTTCCGCTTTGCCGGGAAATAAGTAAGGATATATATTTTGATGTGGCTTTGAATGAGCTTGAAATGACTACCCTTTCAAAGATTTTACCTGCCATTGTTCTATACTTCCTTGCACAATGTGATGCTTTACCTCATGTCTGGACATTGGCAGGAATAATCATGCCGTTGGGTTGGTGCTTAAAAGTAAAAAAACAAGTATAATGAGAAAAGAACTTCTTCAACTTTTATGTTTTGTAGCATTGAGTTTCTCGGCTACAGCTCAAAACAAAGAATATCATGTGTCGGCACACAGCGGCAATAATCCTTTTCCCGGACCTTTTGAAATAAAGAAAGCAGGAGAATATGAATGGAAAGTATGGGCAAACACTGTCGTTGGTAAAAAGAACTGGTAATGTTATAAAATAAGGACAGAAAAAGAAGTAATGATTTGCGAGAAACGAAATTCGCCATTAAGATAAAAAATTAATAGAATGAATAAGAAAATAATAATAGGAAGCCTTATCGGTATAGGATTGTTTTATCTTCTTGCACAGAAGATAAAAGTGTAATACATGTATGTACTACAAAGACGGAAAGTTAGGTACATGAAGAGTCCGGTGAATCCCTTCCAACTGATGAAGAAGAACAAATTACGATCAATACTACAAAGGAAGGACAGGCTCAAGTGATAGAAGGTTTTGGGGCATGTTTCAATGAACTGGGATGGACTTCATTAAGTTTATTATCCGAAGCTGACAGAAATTCTATAATGAAAGAACTCTTTCTTTCCATCCATGAAAATGTTCTTTCCAATATCTTACTTTTTTCAATGGGATGTGGCCGTTTATCATACGCTATAGGAAATGCCTTGAAAAATCCTTCAAAAGCTTCAGCCTGCTTGCAAACGCCCTGTCCGTAGGCATTCCGGCTGAAAGTTTGGGTTCGGGAATCCTTCAGCCGGGGATTGGAATGTTTCAGCCGGACTGATGTCTTTCCGATTTTTGGGGAATCGTTTTCCTGAAGGATATTTTCCGGCTGAAACATTTCGTGAGGTATATCCTTCAGCCGGAATGCCGACAGGCAGGGTGTTTGCGGAGCGGCTGAAAGATCTGAAGGAAAAATAAGGCGGTTCGGCATGTAGATGCCGTTATGGAAAAAACAACAGATCAAATTTTAAAAAGCCCTTGTTCTTTCCATGAAAACGTCTTGTTCTTTTTTTAAAAG
>ERZ778515.2571-NODE-2571-length-10171-cov-4.194642_pt1 | contig 10171 bp, 14 predicted proteins | sample MGYA00510343_ERZ778515 | MGnify/ENA primary metagenome ERZ778515 (study PRJEB29527, sample SAMN07138965) | mouse gut metagenome | material: feces | host: mouse | place: China:Nanjing | collected 2016-01-25 ...
TTATGGATGGTATATACAGCTTCTTCACATTAGTTTATATTTGAACCCCTCTGAAATTAGGATACTATTAATATGGTTTGCTTCTTAAATTTGTTGAGATATGTCTCAATTATTTCTTATACATTCTTCAATTACTCCAGAAGTAATCTCAAAATCTGTAGTTTTAATTTCTACATATTTTTTCATACTTATTCCGGGAATCCATATAAATAAAATAATCTTCAATGTCATTTATTATTATAGAAACTATTTTTCCTTTTTCACAAATAACTTTTATAGTAATATCATTTTCATTATCAATCATTTTAAAGCTTTTATATTTAATAACTTTTGCTAAATCTTGTATAAAATCATTATAATATTTTTCATTGCTATTATCATTTTCATCATATGGTAATATTGTAAATTTTAAATTCACATCTAAAAAATAACCTTCTTCTTTACTTTCTTCTTCAGAAATATATGTTGCCTTATAATACTCTACTACTTGTTTTACAGTTTTTATATTATCATAAGAAAGTTCTGGCTCTTCTAACTTTTTTTGCATCATACTTAAGCACAAAGACAAACATAATAATGTAAAAATCACAACAAATAAAACTATCAAAATTTTTTTATAGTTTTGCTTGTTGTGATTTTTAATTTTCCCTTCTTTGTACTTCATATTCTTTAACTAAATCCTTATCTGCCTCAAAGTTTATTAATCCATTTTTTACAAATTCTCTTGTTATATCTGTAAAATAGTAATTACTGTATAGTGTTATTCCTTTAGGATCATTATTTTCTATATTAATTTCTATGCCTCTTGTTGGAAATACAATATGTGCTTTTTTTATATTTTTATCATATTCAAAAGTATCATATGATAGTATTTGCTCTGAAATTCCATTTACAAATGCATCTAAATCTTTGTTTTCTAAGTATTTAGATAATAATTCTTCAAACTTTTTATTATTTTGATAAGAATATCCATAAACAGATGTCTCATCACCATAAAAGAAATAATATAAATCAGTAGTTCTATATCCTAAATACTTTTCATTTAAACTGCCAAATACATTATCACTATGAAGTTCATATATTTTTGAAAGTGGTGTATTTGATTCCACATCTGACAAAATACTATATCCATAATCTTTTGAAAAAATTATATTCATTACAGATTTGTTTGGGGCTAATTTTATTTTTATAGTACCATTTTTATAGCTAATATATCCATTTGGTAACTCTTTTCCTTCATCCAAATATTTTTCAATAGAAGAAAGATACATTTGATTAGAAACTAATCTTTCTAAATATCCATTAGAAACATATAATGGTGAGGTTTTCACTATTTCTGATGTATCTACTTTAGTATAAGAGTCTCCATCAGTTTCTTTGTAAAAATCTTTTATTTTATTGAAAGTTATTTTATATTGCTTATCATTAGAATTGTACTTCATTTCTATATCTATATTTTTTTCTTCATCTATAAGATTAAAGTCTACTGGGATAAAAAATGGTCTTAAGTCTTCTATTAAATTAGTAAAATAATTTTCGTTACTTTTTCCATTCTCATCATACAAATCCATTGAAAATCTTACATATATTTTGTTTTTATCTCTAGATAAATACTCTGAATTATATTTTTCTATAACTTCTTGAAAAGTTTTTGGTTTTGAGTCTTCTAATGTTGATACTGCAATATTTGCTACTTCTTTATTTTTTTTAAGATCATTGTTTTCTCCTAAAGAACTTTGAAGAAGTATCATTAAACATAGTAAACAGAAGAATAATATTATTAGAAAAATTATGATTAATTTTAATGCATTTTTTCTATTCATTTATTATCCTTCCTTCTTCATAAATTTATTAACACCTCTTAATGTTACTAAACCTTTCATATCAAATACTACTTTAACCATTCTCTCTACTGATCCCATTGCCATTAACATAGCTATTGCTACTAATGGTGATGTTGCAGCTATTGAGTTGGCTGTCATCACGAAAATTAAATAAATAAGTGCATGAAGTGGTTGTATTAATACATTTACTATAAATTCTTTAAGCCATATTGAAAATGCTTGTGCTTTACCATCTCCAACCTTATCTATTGAATATGTAATTGTTATTAATGGTGAAATTATAATTAAAAATCCTACCATTAAAAGTCTTTTTATATATGTCCATAAGAATTTTAATTCTGTAAATAATAAGCACCAATATATTATAGACCACATTGTAAGTTCAAGTCCTGATTTTGAAAGAATCATACACCAAGCTTGATCTCTAATTGTTTCTTCAAATATGCCATATGTAGCTGTAACTCCTGGTGCAGTTTGTCCTAATATTGAACATCTTATATCATAAAATATCCCTGTTATAATTTCTCCAAAAGTTACAACTGCACTTATAATATATAACATCAAGAACATTATGACTATACTTTCTACCCAACTTACAAGCATCTTTTTATATTTAGCTTGCTCAGATGCTACAGTTGATAAAGCCATTCTTATACCAATATATATTAAAACTAATAGTCCTATTGCTAATGCTAATATTCTACAAATATAGTATACACCTGTTATACCTTCTTTTATTTTAATATTACTTGCACTTGCATCCATTGTTGTATTACCTACTTGATAAGAACTATCTGTATTAAAATAATTTATATTAAATAGTGGTATTCTATTAAATACACATCTATCTATTGTAAACCAATATTGAAGTTCTCCATCTTCTGTTCCATATGTTAACTGTGATATTATTATATCCACTTGTGCTGCAAAGAAAATATTTAATAGTCTCGCCACAACTCCAGTTACAGCACCTACTATAGATGCGCCATAACTAAGTGCAGAAGTAGCAACTTTAGTTCCACCACTTTGTTTTTGAGATGTAGTACCTTCTTCTGTTATCTCAGCTGCAATTCCATCACTTGGAACTGCTGGTTCTTCATAAGGACTAACATGTTCAGTATCATCTGGACTCACTCCTGCTTGCGATGCATATACATTGCTACTACATATGAAATTAAATATTATCGCCACCACTAATAAGCAGCTTATAACTTTTTTCATATAAATTCCTCTTTTTATTTTCCTTCTGCTTCTCTTCTTGCTTTTTCCAAAGCTGCTTGTTTAGATAAGTTTGTCTCAACAAATTCAAATTCTTTCTTAGTTGGTTGTATTGCAAGAATTGCTGAATCTCCACCAACTTTTAGTAATCCTTCACCTCTACTACAAGTTATTAAAAATCCTGCTTCACCTTCACTTAGTTTGAATACTTCTTTTAAATATTGTATTTCAGATTTATCTTGTGCTAAAAACAATTTTGTTTCTGAAGAAGTTAAAACAGCCTGTACTTCTTGTTTTTCATAGAAATCTTGGAATTTCTGTGAAATAACTGCAAGTGAAACATTTCTTTTTCTGGCACGTCTTGCCATTGTATTTAAGAAATCAACAGCTTCTGGATATGGAAGTAACATCCATGCCTCATCAACCAAAACTCTTTTTTTAGCAGCTTTAGTTTTATCTTCACTATTTTTCTTAACATATTTTTCCCAAACCCAAGAAAGCATTATTTGTTGTGCTAGTGGTCTTGCGAATCTTTCCTCTAGTTGAGATATATCAATATTTATGAAAGGAACACCATCTAAAAGTTCAAATGTTGATTGTCCATCAAAATAAGCCATTTGTCCTTGATATTCTCTAACATATTGTCTCATAACTTTTACTAAATAGCTATAATGGAAACGATAGTCTGGGTTTTCATTTTCTTGTGCTTTTCTACAAATTCTTTTATACCAAGAACCTATTGTAGGCATATCTTTTTTAGTTCTTCCTAAATAATTTTGTGATATATCTACTCTTCCACCTTTTTCATCTCTTGTATATAGACTTTCAATATTATTTGTTATACCTAAGGCAGCATATTCTTCTGCAACTGCTTCAGAAATAATTTGTTTTGTAAGCTCATTTACTTCTTGACTTCTTGTACTACCTCTTGCCATTGTAAGTAGTCCATTTGTAACGTCTTCTACTTTGTTTTCAACACTTAAAACTGTTCTTTCTTTACCAGTAATTTCATCTTTTACATTTTCTGGTTCTATATCAAATAAGTTTATAACTGTTTTTGAGTTAGGACTTAAAGTAACATTTACTCCACCTAATGCTTCGGCAACTACACCATACTCACCTTCAGCGTCTAGTGCTAAACTTTCAATTCCCATTAAAACTGCTGAACGAGCTGTTATTGTTTTGATTGTAACAGATTTACCAGCACCAGATTTACCAAATATAACCATATTATAATTTGTTAATTTTGGACTAAAATTGTCATAAAGTATAGGTAATCCCGTTTGTTTATTAAATCCTAATGGTATACCATTTTCATGTCCTACTTCTGATGTAAAGAAAGGAAATACTGTTGACATAGCCCTTCTATCAAAAGTATGTGATTTTGTAAGTTTGTTGTCACAAAAAGGCATATTACTTCTAAATGCCTCATCTTGCATTGCCCAAGCTGGTTTTATATCTATAAGAACTTTTGACATTTCACTTGATAATAATTCTGTATATTTTTCAAGTTCATCCATACTATAAGCAAATATTGTTGCTATAATTGATGAATCAAATAATTTGTTAAATCCTGCAGCTATAGCATCACGAAGCTCTTCAGCTTCCATTCTCTTTTGTGCTATAACTCTCTCTCTATTTATATCTCCTCTATCTAAGGCTACAATTCTTTCAGATTCCAATTCGTTAATAGTTCTATTCAAATCTTGTTGAGAAGTTGCTTCACTAACTGGATTTATAAATACTGATACATTCAAATCTCCAAAAGTATACATTCCTCTTAAAAATTCTGGGAAAGTACACATTCTAGGTAGATTTGCTACTATCATACTTCTTGCGTATCTCGTTCTTGATGAAGATATTTCTAAATGATTTGTATAACTTGCATCAATTCCTCCGGGAGCAATTAAACTTTTTATATTCTTTTCGTTTTTCTTAAAAACGCTCTCTTCTTCTTTTTTTACACTGTCAATCTCATTTGTTGGCTCTACCTTTTTACTTCCAAACATTTTTTATCCTCCCTTTTTCTTTAGTTTTCTAATCTTCTTCTTTTCACCACTTTTTTTCTAGAAGCGGCTTGTCTTGCTTCATCTATTTTAGGAGTTTCTTTTACTTTTGCTTGCTCTTGTTTTCCTGAATTTTCAACTTCTTTTTTTGCTAATTGATATACTCTAGGATCTAGTTGATTTTCGTATGTATCTAATAATTCATTAGCTTTTTGTTTAATCTTTTCTTCTTTATTCATTGCAAATTCTAAATCTTCTATTTGTTTTTGTCTATCTGCTTTTAATATGCTATCTGTTGCCATATCAATAGCAGCTATATTAATTTCTTTATCTAATTTTTCTTGTTTCTTTTGTAATACATCTTTTCCTGTACTATATAATGAATCATATTGTGCATCTAAAGCTTTTGATAATTGTAGTAATTCTGCTTCATCTCTGTTATATGCTATATACAATAATTCTGCTAATTCTTCTGAATCCAATATAGAACTTGTTATTTGTGATGTTCCTAATGCACTAGCTATATTTTGACATCTTGTATATAATTCAGCAAAACACATATTATAAATTTCTTCTTTAGAATATCTATCAAGTCCACCACCAATTTCAGCAGAATAATATGAAACAACAACATATGTTCTTTGTTGTAATACATTTTTGTTAGAGCTTAATTTTTCTACATAATCTGTTATACTAACACCATATTCTAAAATATTTACTTTTCTTCTTTTCTCAAACTCTAATTTTTCTTTTAAAGCTTTATTTCCTGACATTTGAGCTTGAGCAATTTTCGCATCTAATTTATCAATTTCTATTGTTAGATTATCAACTCTTGATTTATATTCTTCTATTATATCTCTTAAATTTAGTGTTCTACTTTGAATATATAACTGAATAGGAAATCTTAATGTATTTAAGAATTGAACAAATCCCTCTTCAACTGCTATTTTTTCTTGTTCTGACATTAAATCATAATTAACACCATTACATTGTAAAACCATAATGTATTGTGTACCATTTTTTCTTACAATCATATTATCAACTATTTCTTCAAATTCCATGAATTCAAATATAGATTCTCTAGTTAAATTACTTGTAAATTTACCATAATTTTGTTCAAGCTTTTTCTTCTCATCTGTAGAGTCTTCTATTACTCTTTGATCGTCATCTCTTTCTTTTATATTTTTAGGTTTCATTAAGTAAATATATAGTATAACTAACCCAATCATAATAAATAGTATGATCCATATTCCAGCTTGAAGTAAAGGGATTAACTCGCTACTCATCTATTTTTCCTCCTTTGTGTACACGTACATCTTTCTGGTCTTTCTAAACTTTGCATATCTTAAAATTATTTCTCCAATTGGCTCTCCACCAATTTTTTTAGTTATAGGTATAGCAACTATTGTTGGTATTTTAAATGCACCTACTGCAAATCCTATCAATGCAAAAAACGCCATTATACCAAGTCCAACAGGAGTCATATTCATACTTTTTAAAACAAAAAAGAATATAGATCCAATCATTGCACCTATGGCTGTTGTTATTAAAGACTTTACTGTAAAAATATATAATATTCTTGACTCTCCTCTATAATTACGAGGTATATAATATGTTCCCATCTAAACGCCTCCTTTAAAATTCAGATGCAATTTTTATGACTATTGTCCATATGCTATATGCTCCGAAATATAACCATTCCTGATACAACAACACCTATTAATTGAACTTTTAATTTTGCTTGCGCTTCTGGACCAGCTGTTAAGTATTTTATTCCCATATATGTTGTTATGGCTACCATAACACCTGCACCAACCATAGTTAATATTTGGCCTAACCCTTTAAACTCTTTTGCTATATTATCGTAATTAATATTTCCTTCTGCAGCTTGTTGTCCTTTTGTTATAAAACTATTTGCTTGCTCTTCCATATTTTTTAAAAGACTAGATCCTTCAGTCGCCTTAACTACACTTATATTGGCAATCACCATATAAATTAACAAAATACAAAAAAGTATTTTTGTAAATATTTTAAAATTTCTACTAAACATTTTTTCTCCCTCCTTGTGCCAATTCGCCTATTTATACTATTATATTAATTATACTCAAATAGACATCTTTTTTCAACATTTTTATTCAATATTTGATATTTTTAACACAAATGTAATAAAAAAATAAACATAAAATTTTTCTTAAAATTGAATTTATTAGAAAATTTTATGCTCATTATAATTATCTATTACCAAAAATAGAAGTGGTCTAAAACAAACCTCATTTGGCTCATTTTATACCACTCATCCGTTTTTATTTATTAACCATTATTTAACACATTAGTTGAAAATTCTTCTACTGCTGCCATCAAATTGACTGCTCCAAATAGAAGTACACATCCTATTACTATTGGTATAGCTGATTTTTTTATATCAGCTTTCTCACCAGGACTTGCTAATATGTATTTTATTCCTAATATTGTAATAACTATTATTGAAAGACCTGTACCTACAACTTGTAATAAACCGATAACATTATTTATAACTCCACCAACTTTCGTACCTCCGGCTTCTACTGGAGTACTTGTTCCATCCATGCTTCCAATTATACTTGTTACTCCAGGATCTTCTGCATATACGGTATTAACTTCAAAAATCATACTTATAACTAATAATATTACTAATAAAGAAACTATTTTTTTCATATTTCCTCCTTACTTTGCTTCATAACTAAATTTTAGCCACCTACTGCTGAATCTACAAAAACTTTTATAATTGACAAAATTCCTGATGATCCAAATAAAACTAATGCTCCTATTATATAATTAACAGCATATTTCTTTATATCTGCTCTATCACCAGCTGAAGCAATTATATATTTGCATGCAATTACTATTAATATGATAACTGCAATAGCTGCACCTGCTGTTCTTATTACTCCTAAAACACTTGATAAAATGCTAACTGCTGAGTTCTTTGCATCTGTTACTCCATCACCGCTCATTTCACCTGTAAAGTCTTTTGCTCCTGCAGCTAAAGTATTTGAAAACAAAGATAATATCATTAAAATACTTAAAATAATTATGCTTATTCTTTTTAAACTTTTTTTCATTTTCCATGCACCTCTTATCTTCTTTAGATAAAATCCTTAGCTAACATTAAATGAATTAGATATATCTACTAATATTCCTAAAATTCCTGTAACACCAAATAGTATAATAGCTCCAACTACATAAGCAATTGCATGTTTTTTAATATCTGCTCTATCTCCTGCTGAAGAGAACATATATCTCATAGCTATAGCTAAAAGCATTATACTTGCTATAGCAACACCTGCTATTCTAAGTATAGTTATTACAGTACCTGTAGATGTATTTATCATATTTTTTACATTTTCAGGAGTTTTATCATTTCCTTCTTCAAATTCGTTAAAATCTATTAAACCATTTGCAGCATATGTTGATGTAGAAAAGCTAAACATAAGTAAAACTATTAAAATAACACTTATAAATTTAATTAAAAATTTACAATTAACTCTCATATTTTCTCCATTTCTGTATATGTATATAAGAATTTATTATCCTGCTTTAACTGCTGTAGCAAATTGATTTATTAATCCTAAAATTCCTGTAACTGCAAATAATACAATTGCACCTACTACATATACTATTGCACTCTTTTTAATTTCTGCTTTCTCTCCTGGTGCTGCTGACATATATTTCATAGCTACTACTAATAACATTATTAAAGCAACTGCAACACCAATAATTCTTACTATTGTTATAACTGTTGATACTATACTATTAACAGATTTACTTGCACCAGTAGTATCATTCCATGTATTTTCTGCATCACCTATTAATGTTTTCATTTGATCACTATACCCAGTTGCAAATGCAACATTATAGCTAAATGCACTTAATAGTAATGTTAGCATTATTATTGCAATACATTTTTTTATATTTTTACTCATAATTATTTCCTCCTATAACTCAAATAATTTTATTAACTATTTGGTTTAATTGCTCCTGAGAATTGTTGAATTATTCCTAAAATTCCACTAGATGCAAACATTACTAAAGCTCCAACTACATATACAACTGCATGTTTTTTTATAGTTGCTCTGTCTCCTGGTGCTGATGACATATATTTTATGGCAAGTACTACTAACATAACTATTGCTACACCTACACAAACAAGTCTTGCTATAGTTAATGCTGCACCTGCAATATTAGTAACTGCATTTACTGCACCTGCTCCTTCTGTAGCTGCATTTCCGCCAGCTTGATTATTAACTTCAGACATCCAATCATATGCAAATATATTAGATTGAAAAGCTGCTACTAATAAAAGAGAAATTGCTAATATAACAAATACTTTTTTTAAACCTTTCATAGTTTTTTCCTCCTTTTTCCCCAATTATCCACATTATTAAAATAATTATACCACTTTTTGCGATATTTTTCAATAATATCATTATATAGTCTATATTAACCTATAAGTTTTATTTTGTAAATAAGTTTTATGACTTTTTTATACATAACATTACTAATTTATTCAACAAAGATATGTAATATTTTTGTATATAGTTTTAAAATTGCATACAAAAAAAGAATACTTCGAAAGTATTCTTTTTTATAAAGTTTACATATTAAATTAATCTGCTGTAACGTTGCTAGCAAAGTTTTTAACGATTCCTAAAATACCACTAGCTGCAAATAATACTACTGCACCTACTACGTAAACAACAGCATGTTTTTTGATATCTGCTTTGTCTCCAGGAGCTGCTGATATGTATTTTATAGCTAATACGATTAACATGATAATAGCTACACCTACACCAACTACTTGTACAACTGTGATAGCAGAACCAATTATTCTGTTAAGACTTGATGCTGCTCCAGATGTATCAGCTGCACCATTTGTAACTGTTTTTTCAGTAATATCATCAAAACTCATAGGTTCAGCACTAACGCTTGTTGCTAATGATATAATTAGTAATGCTGTAACTAATGCTACAACAACAACTTTAATTACATTCTTTGTCATAATAAAATCCTCCTTTTACCATACTTAAATATATTATATACCATTTTTTGACTTTTATCAACAAA
>ERZ778515.2578-NODE-2578-length-10147-cov-4.051328_pt1 | contig 10147 bp, 10 predicted proteins | sample MGYA00510343_ERZ778515 | MGnify/ENA primary metagenome ERZ778515 (study PRJEB29527, sample SAMN07138965) | mouse gut metagenome | material: feces | host: mouse | place: China:Nanjing | collected 2016-01-25 ...
AATATGTTCCCATACAAAAAACGTTCTGAAAATAGTTTTTTGGAATGTATTCAATCAAAATTTGGCAAGATTGGCAGTTCCCGCATTCTTCTTGATTTCAGGATATTTGTTTTTTCTCAAAATACAAGATTATAATATTTCTGTATATTTTGCTGTGTTGAGACGAAAATGTAAAACATTGTTACTTCCTTATTTGATATTTTGTGCGATATCTTTTTTCTGTAAGTTTTTACTTGTTAAAGATACAACACTATTAGAATTCTATAAATCTTTAGGTGGAGTAAGACTATTTATTGACTGCGGTCATATTTATACAGAAAATTGGAGGGGACTGTCTGATTGGGCTGGTGCTTTTCCCATAAATGGTGCGTTGTGGTATATGAGAGATTTGATTATAATGGTTGTTTTATCTCCTGTTGTTTGGACATTATTAAAAAGGTCGAATAGTTATTGTATAGTGGTTCTTACTTTAATTTATATCGTTAATCCCTGTATTGGAATACCACATATTTCTGCAATATGTATGTTTTCTTTGGGAGCATATTTTTCTATCAATAAGAAAGACCTTATAAGTGAGTTCAGAAAGATTCCGGTGTTTATATACATGCCATTAATGATAGCTATGATGATATTCCAAATTATTTTTAAGAATCTGGATTTCGTACAGGTTTTTGTAATCTTTGGATTAATAGCGATTTTCAATATAACTTCATTGATGGTTGAAAGGGAACATATACATCCTATTAGATTCCTTTCCGTATCCAGTTTTTTTATATATGCTATGCATGACAATATAGTTGTTATGTTACAAAGTTTGGAGAAACAGGGATTCCAAATCTTGGTTCATTATAATGCTTTGACACAGACATTGCAATGCGTACTTATGCCAATATTCGTGACAATAATTTTATTGGTTATGTATTGGTTGTTGTATAGATATGCTTCACCTGTACTTGCATTATTAATGGGTGGAAGAAATATGAAATGAGATTGTTATACAAATAAAATCATATTCAATGACAAAAAATATTGCATTTCTCCTTACAGTGCATAACCGTAAGGAGAAGACATTTAATTGTCTTATTTCTCTTTTTGAGCAAAATGTGCTCTCCGATTATCAGTATGATGTGTTTCTAACGGATGACGGTTGTACAGATGGGACTGTAGAGATGATTCGTAAACATTTTCCAAGTGTAAGAATTATATCGGGCAATGGCAAACTCTATTGGAATAGAGGAATGTGGACTGCGTGGAAAGCGGCAGAGGCAACCAATAATGACTACGACTATATTTTTTGGCTAAATGATGATGTTGTTTTATTCAAAGATGCGTTGAAGCATATTATAGAATGTTCAGAGGAAAAACATGATAATTCTATTATTTCTGGTATTATGCGCGATCCGATTGATTGTACATTAACAACATTTAGTGGAACAACAAATGGACAGATTTTAAAAAGAAATGGGGAAATGCAAGAACTTGAATATATGCATGGTAATTTTGTACTAATTCCCCAAACGGTGTATAAAAGTATTGGTATTATTGATGGATATTATTCTCACGCTGGCGGTGATGGTGATTATTCTATGACTGCTATAAAGAATGGATTTAAAGTGTATACAACAAAAGATTTTTGTGGGAAATGTAAATTGGATACGCCTGTACCCCAATGCTTTAAAATTGAAACACCGATATTTAAACGCTTTATGATTCTCTATACTCCTCTGTCTTATTCCATGCCCAAAGAAATTTTTTATTTTGATTGTAAGCATAAGAATATTTTTATTGCTATAATGCATGTTGTTTCTGTTCATATCAGATGCTTGTTCCCTAAGCTTTGGTTGAAGCGATAAACATTATCATTTTTATTTTTCATAGATGAGAATGATTATTTATATAGTTATTTCATAACACTATTTAAGGAAGATGTAAATAACAAGAAAATCAATTAAAAAATCTTTCCAATGAGTAAGTTATTGATAATGCATCCTTATTTGGCGACATATAGGATTGATGTATATAATAGATTCAATCGCGAATGCAGTTTGGAGGTTTTGCTTTATGGAAGTAAAAACGAGAAAGCAGGGCTGGGATTTGATATCAATCGTATTTATCAATTGGCAGAATTCCAATATACTATAAAAGATACTGGATGGTACATTGGAAGGCATTTAATCTCTACTATATATTTTAAGGTTATAAATAGATTCAGGCCTAATGTAATTCTTGCACATGAATTAGGGGTAAATACTCTTGTTGCCATTATGCTTAAGTTTTTTTTAAATCATAAAGTTTTCCTTACTGTAGATGATAATCCTCAGATGGCAAAATATGAGTATGGAATTACAAGGTCTATATTAAGGAGATTCGTTATAAATTATGCAGATGGATATGTATGTGTAAGTCCCTATACTCGACAATATCTGCAAGATAAATATAAGAAAACAAATTGTAAATTTATTTATTTCCCCATTATACAAGATGATAGAAGGCTGTTTGACAATATAACAGCATCAAAGTCTAAAGCAGATGAATATTTGGAAAAGTATCAACTTGGAGAGAAAAAAATACTTTTATTTGTTGGGCGCTTAGAAGCAGTAAAGTCTATTGATTTACTCTTGGCGGCATATAGTGAAGTTAAGCAAGAAGATACTATTTTAATTTTGGTAGGAGATGGATCTAAGAAAGGCGAATTGCAATTTTTAGCTGAAAAATTAGGAATTGGTTTTAATACAATATTTACAGGTAGTCTTACAGGTGTTGATTTGTATGCATGGTATTATTTGGCACATATATTTATATTGGCAAGTAACCATGAAGCTTTTGGGGCAGTAGTAAACGAAGCCCTTGTTGGTGGCTGTAGATGTATTGTAAGTGATCATTGTGGTGCATATTCGCTAATTTCAGATTCCAATGGGGCTGTTTTTGAAAGTGGAAATCAAGAAGCCCTTGCTGAATGTATGAAAAAAGAAATAGATGGAATTGACATCAATAAGGAGCACAAGTCATTGATGCCAAAATCCTTTGATGAATATTTTTATGAGTTAAAGACTTCGATGAATATATAAGGCATGATTATACGTTGGATTAAATTGTTGCATGATATTTTTATGCAGTATGTCGTGTGGCGTAGGTATAAGATTGGAAAAAACTTTCATTGTGGACGAGGAGTATTTTTATGGGCAAGAAATGAAATTACTATTGGTGATGATTTTTATATAGGTAAATATAGTATAATAGAAACCAATTGTAGAATTGGTAATGGTGTTATTTTTGCAAATCATGTAGGTGTTATTGGACGTTATGATCATTGTTATCAGGAATATGGTGTGCCAATACGTTTGGCCACAAGTATTCGTGACAGGCAATATAATTGGAAAGGAAAAAATGAGATAACTGTTTTTGGTGATGATATTTGGGTCGGATATGGGGCAACAATACTTTCAGGTATTAATATAGCATCAGGCTGTATAATAGCAGCAGGTGCAGTAGTTACCCAAGATACAGAGCCTTATTTTATTTACGCTGGAGTTCCTGCTAAGAAAATAAGACCTCGGTTTAATAATGATGAAGATTTAGAAAAACACATACGTATGTTAAATAAAAAATATAAGTAGTATATGCGAGTGCTTTGGGTATCAATGAATGCATCTCTGTATGATCAAGCTCTTAAAAGAGATAATTATGGGGGCGGAGGCTGGATTTTTGCTCTTCAGCAGAATATAATGAGGTATGCGCCATGGATAGAATTAGGCATAACATTCCTTTATCCCAAAGAAAGAGATAAAGTCAAACTGAATGGTGTCATATATTATCCTTTGAAAGAAATGACATATTGTGGTTTTGCAAAACTTCTGTATTATTGGAAGGATTATAAAAATGAAGATTTAAATGTATATTTACCAAAGTTACAGAAAATAGTGGATGATTTTAAGCCGGATGTTGTACATGTTTGGGGAGTAGAGAACTTGTTAGGTTGTGCATGCTTGTTAAAAAACGTTCCTGTAGTTGCACATCTACAAGGATTTCTCTCTCTTTATAGATATACATACTATCCTTATGGCATGAATAATTTTACGTTTAAATGGAAGAAATTTTCTATACATGAATGGATATTTAATAATGGTATAATCTTTGGTGAACATAGGATGGCAAAAAGAGCTGAAAATGAAATACAGAATCTTCAAAGTATATCAAATGTTATGGGGAGAACAGAATGGGATAAAGACGTTGCTCTATACAATAATCCAAATGTGAATTACTTTCATGTAGACGAAATGCTAAGAAAAGAATTTTATATTGCAAAAAAATGGAATAAGAAGAGAGAAGATAAGTTTGTTGTATTTTCAACTATTTCAGAAACCCTCTATAAGGGAGTTGATCTTATATTAAAAACAGCAGCAAATATGAAAGAATATGGATATTTCGATTTTGAATGGCATGTGGCAGGCGTTTTTAATTCATCTGAATTTACATCGTTTTTTGAAAAGCATTGCCATATCAAAGCTTCTGATGTCAATGTTAAATTTTTAGGTTCTTTATGTCCTGACAGATTAGTATATGAATGCCAAAGTGCGGATTTATACGTTCATCCGTCATACATCGATAATAGTCCTAATAGCTTGTGTGAAGCACAACTGTTAGGGTTGCCTATTATAGCAACCAATGTTGGTGGTATTAATTCTTTGGTTAAAAATAGAGTAACAGGAATTTTGGTTCCACCTAATGCTCCTGTAAATATGGCTATGGCTATTAAAGATTGTCATGATAATGAGACTTATTGGAAAAATATGGCTGAAAAAGGAATGATTATAGCTGAGAAAAGGCATAATCCGCAGAAGATTATAAAGGATTTGTTAGGAGTGTATAACACAATTTGTAATTATGACAGAAAATAGGTGGGTATTTAATTTGGAAGTCAAAAAAACTTTTAGCACTCAAATTAGGGCTTATTTGAATCAGCACCATAATGGCAGATTCCTGTTTTATCTGAATTATTTCACTCAATCGAGTGAACCGGTATCGGCGCTTCGCAAGCTTCCGTTTATGTTTTGGGCCAGATTGTGGAGAAAAAACTATCGTGCATTTTCATTCGTTTTCTCCTGAGACAACTATACGTAGTCGGTATGCTTGGGTTTACCGTTATTTATTTTGTAACGCTGATGCTGTTGTTGCTTTGTCAGAATACTGGAAGTGTGAGATAGGACGTAAGTTTGATATGGATAATAAGGTGAGAGTGATTTATAATCCTTGTATGACTTACCCTTCAGGAAACGGAACTTTTGCAGATGCCGAAGTTGTAGTGGGTAAGAAACAGATACTATATGCCGGGACGGTGAATGCACGTAAGGGGTATGCGGATATGCTCCGTGCCTTTGCTAAAATAGCCAAGCGTCATGAGGATTGGATAATCACATTTGCTGGAAATGGAGAAATAGAGAACGGTAAACGGATGGCAGATGAACTGGGCATTTCTTCACAGGTGCTTTGGTTGGGATGGGTGAACGGTGCGGATAAAGACAGGGCCTTTCGGGAGGCATCTGTATTTTGTCTACCGAGTTATGCGGAAGGTTTTCCAATGGCGGTGCTTGATGCATGGAGTTATGGATTGCCGGTAATAACGACTCCGGTTGGTGGAATTCCTGATGTGGCTCGCGATGGTGAAAATATGTTGTTGTTTGAACCGGGTGATGTTGATGGATTGGCACGACAGATGGAACGTATGATATCAGACACTGAATTGCGTGGCAGAATATCAAGGGAGTCGTTGAACTTTGCGAAAACGATGTTTAACATAAAAACTATAAACAAACATATAGAAAGGCTGTATGAAGGGTTATTGGAGATGTCATGAATGTATATAGGATTGTGTCTAATTGCAAAAAATAATTTATTCCGCCTCAAAAATAATTGTATTATGTTACGACTTAGAGATTTAATCCTCGTGGATAGCCGAGAGGCATTGTTGCATATCCCAAATGGTAAGGTTCTTATAAACACGATAAATGCACATTCTTATAACACGGCACAGAAAGACGCTCTGTTCGCAGAGGCATTGAAGAACGGGGATTATCTTATTCCCGACGGGGCCAGTATCGTGAAGGCATGCCGATGGGTAAAGGCGAAGTCGCGCCCGAAAGAGAGGATTGCGGGATGGGACTTGTTTGTTTATGAAATGAACAAGGTAAATGAAGAATGTAGGCAACAAAATGAAGAATGTAGAATTAAGAATGAAGATTTAAAGAAACAACGTTCGGCGACCGTGGGGAAAGCTGATGAAGAATGTTGTGACATCAACAGTTGTAATAATAATTCTTCATTAAATCTTCATTCTTCATTTAAAAAGAAGGTTATGTTCCTTGGCTCTTCAGAGGCGGTTTTGGCAAAGATAATTCAGGAGGCTTCGTATCTATATCACAATATAGAAGTTGTGATATATTCGCCTCCTTACAAGCCGGTGTTTTCAGAGGAGGATAACAGGGCAATGGTAGAAGCAATAAATAACGCAAATCCAGACCTGCTGTGGATAGGAATGACGGCTCCCAAACAGGAGAAGTGGGTGTATGAGCATTGGGATGAGCTGGATATTCATTGTCATGTTGGTACAATAGGTGCTGTCTTTGATTTTTTCGCGGGAACTGTCAGGCGTGCTCCGGAGTGGTGGCAAAAGCATGGTCTTGAATGGCTTTACAGACTGTTAAGCGAACCGAGGCGTATGTGGAGGCGTTATCTGATAGGGAATGTATTGTTCTTGTGGAACATTATTAATGAAAAATACGGGCAGTGATGGAAAAGTTTTTTGAACTTATACGTTTTTCCATTGATGACAATGCAGCTGAGCCGTCTGATATAAGGAATGCCGACTGGTATGTGCTGCATCGCATGGCAGTGGAGCAGGCTCTGACAGGTGTGTTGTTCAGGGGTGTAAAGAAAATGCCGAAAGAAATCCTGCCTTGTCGTGAACTATTGTTGAAATGGTATGCAGAGAGCGAAAGTATAGCCCGGCAAAACAAGCTTCTCAATAAGACTGCCGCGGCTGTGTCCGGATTTTTTAATGAAGGCGGGTTCCGTTGTTGTATATTGAAGGGACAGGGCAATGCCATGCTTTATCCTGATCCGTACATGCGTATGCCCGGAGATATAGATATTTGGCTTGAAGGAGGAGAACGTAAGGTTATAGATTATATACGTTCAAAATGGAAAAGTGTGAGTTGTTATTATCATCATGCTGAAGTGCCGGATTTTCATGGGGTGCCGGTAGAGGTGCATTATCGTCCGTCGTTCCAGTTTAACTTCATACATAATGTCAGAATACAGCGGTTCTTTCAGAAGATGTCCGATGAGCAGTTCTCCAATAGGACCGGACTCCCCGATGATGTCGGAAGCATTTGTGTACCAGTATTGTCTTTCAACCTTATATTTCAGATGAGCCATATAGCCAATCATTTTTTTCATGAAGGTATAGGATTGCGGCAGCTTATGGATTATTTCTTTTTATTGCAGCAGGATATCTCTGATGCGGACAAGGCAGAATGTGCACGCAGGTTAAAATATTTCGGCATGTATAATTTTGCTTCTGCCGTTATGTATGTTCTGCAAGAAGTTTTTGGCTTGGATGCAAACCGTACCATTGTTGCTCCTGATGAAATGAGAGGCAGGTTACTTCTTGAAGAGATACTTCTCGCCGGCAATTTCGGACATTATGACAAGAGAGCAGGTCATGATGCCTCGGCAAATAAGCTTATAAAGAATATACAGCGTTTAAACCGCAACATGCGCTTTGCCGTTTATTATCCTTCGGAGTGTCTGTGCGAGCCATTCTTCCGTTTGTATCATTTCTTTTGGAGATGCAGACAACGGATGTACAGTCTTGTTTGAACGGTTTGAAATATATTGATGGTTGTTTATTAAGCAATAAAGGCGGATTTATGGTCCGCCTTTATTGTATGTATAGGCGTTTGGTTTATTACAGAAAGGAAGAACTCATTTTGCTGCCTATCTTGCTGTTAATGACTGTTAATTTTCGGGGGGGGTAAAACAAGTTACGTTGAAAATATGTAAATTTGCAAAAAATGGTGGCTGATAATCTGTAATTGTTAACGTGTCAATATTTCTGTGCACAAAAATAATAATGTCAAAAGAGTTTATGTAGTGATGAAGTCTTCTTTTAACAGTTCTCTTAAATTGGATATATTGGTTTCTTTGATTGACGTTGTGGCGTTTAATATAGGATTGTTTATATGTTTCCACCTTGGTATATGGCCAACGGGTGGAAACGATGAACTTCTTCTATTCCGCTGGTCTGCTGCCAATATCTCATATATCATGTCGCTGTGTTTCATATTCATAACACTGCATCACCGTCTTCGTCAACCTTTTACCGTACTTAACAATACATATCGTACTTCACTGCTTTTCATCGTGCTCTATGCTGCCATTCTTGGAATGTCACATTATGACGTTCCCGGATTCTTCCGTTCGTTGGCAATAGCGTTCGTCGTATTTGTCGTCATATCAGTCGAGCGTATTTCTCTTCGCAAGTTTTTTATGAATCTCAGGAACAGCGGATACAATAACATAAAAACCATAGTTCTTGGCGACGGGTATTTGGTAAGGAAAGTTGTGGGAGTGATGAACGATCCGTGGAGCGGCTATCGTCTTCTTGGAATGTTCAGTGATACAGCCGATTTTGATATAAACGAATTGAGTGAAGACGGCAATGATGCCAGATTGAACGAGAAATATGTCACTCCTCACCTTGGTGGAGTGAACGAAGTTATGAGATATCTGGAGAGTGGACCGCGTGTGGATGAAATCTATATAGGCTTGCCTTCAAAATACAAGAAAGAACTGAAAGGTCTGTTTGCACTCTGTGAACAGAAGATGATACGTGTACGCTTTATTCCGTATAATCAGGAAACTGTCACCCAGCATGTGGTGGAGTTCGGCGATGCTTACGTCATAACTAAATATAACGAGCCTCTCAATACTCCTATAAACCGTTTTATAAAGCGCACGTTCGATGTATGTTTTTCGCTGTTGTTTCTCTGCACATTGTTTCCAATTATATATGTTGTAGTGGCTATAATGTCAAAGATAACGATGCCGGGACCGGTATTTTTTAAGCAGGAGCGTACCGGATACGACGGTAAAAACTTTTTATGTTACAAGTTCCGCAGCATGAAGGTGAATGTTGATGCAGACAGTCTTCAGGCAACAAAGGATGACCCGCGTGTAACAAAGTTCGGTCATTTCCTCCGCCATTCCAATATAGATGAGCTGCCGCAGTTCTTCAATGTCCTGAAAGGAGATATGAGCATAGTGGGACCGCGTCCCCACATGCTGTCCCATACCGAGTATTATTCCAACCGTATTTCCGATTATATGATACGCCATTATGTGAAGCCTGGCATTACCGGATGGGCACAGACCCACGGTGAGCGAGGTGAGACGAAAACGGTTGAGGATATGGGACGCCGTGTAGAAAAAGATATATGGTATATAGAGCACTGGAATTTTTGGCTTGACATACAGATAATATTCAAGACTGTGCTTGATGCCGTGAAGGGAGACAAGAAGGCATATTGATTCTTTTATCAGAATAGTTTTAGTCCCATGAGGATGTTTTATTGACGGTAAACATCATCATGGGACTTTTTATATCCGTCTAAAACTGCCACCAGTGTCTCTTCTTTCCGGCATCATCCGGCTTTGTGTATTCACCACGGCGTTCCATTATGTAGTCACGATATGTCTTGTTTTCGTTTATCATCTGATAAATGGTTCCCCAGTCTGGCAGCCCTCCTATGTTACGGTCGTCTATAAACAGGTCTGCCTTGACTTTGCGTGAGAAGTTCTGGTTGTTGCTTGTGCCCTGTTCTTCAGGAAAGTCCTTGTTAACGGCATAAAACTCAACGCCTCTTTCCCGGCACCATTCCACAGCTTCATCCAACAGCTCCCCTTCTCTTACCGACCACAAGATAAGGCGGTGTCTGTCTTTGATAAGCATTTTCAATGTCTCTATTGCAAAAGGCCGCTCTTTCCCGATCTTGGGGTATTCGTGCTCAACTATTGTACCGTCGAAATCTACAGCAATTATCATAATGTTGCATTTAAGTTTTTGAGATGAATATATTAATAACTATGT
>ERZ778515.2586-NODE-2586-length-10099-cov-12.546396_pt1 | contig 10099 bp, 10 predicted proteins | sample MGYA00510343_ERZ778515 | MGnify/ENA primary metagenome ERZ778515 (study PRJEB29527, sample SAMN07138965) | mouse gut metagenome | material: feces | host: mouse | place: China:Nanjing | collected 2016-01-25 ...
GTCATGCGCATACTGATAATAGGGCTTGGTATCTATGGCTCGAATCTGGCCGTTGACCTCACCGCAATGGGGCATGAGGTAATCGGAGCCGACAGCAAGCCGGCTTTGGTCGAGGCAATCAAAGACAAGATTTCCACAGCCTACATTCTTGATTCCACCGATGAGATGGCATTGGGTTCACTGCCTGTCGCTTCGTCTGAACTTGTCATCGTCGCTATCGGCGAAAATTTCGGTGCGAGTGTAAAGACTGTGGCTCTATTGCGCAAGATGGGAGTAAGGCATCTTTATGCACGTGCTGTTGATGACATCCATGAGACTATATTGCGCGGATTTCAGGTAGATCGCATACTCGTCCCGGAGCAGAGAGCCGCGCGCGAACTCACTCGTGAGCTTGCTCTTGGGGCCGGTGTCGAGGCCATAGGTATAGACAGAAATCATTATGTGATGAAGTTTATTGTGCCTGATTTTTACGATGGTATGACTCTTGAGGAGATTGGACTTGAACGTAATTTCGGTCTCAAACTTGTTGCTGTGACCCGTATATCCAGCCACCGCAATGTGCTGGGACTTACTGACAGCGAGCCGATGGTGGTTGATAGTACTTCTGAGGATTTCCGAGTGCAGAAAGGGGATGGAATCACTGTGATGGGGACACAGAAGCAGTTTCGTGACATGATTCATCATATGGGATAACCGTATCTGCGTCGTTGTGTTGGTGTCGTTGAGGAAAAGCTGTATATTTGCATATGGATATGTCTCGACGATTCAACACATATATTGATATTCCTGAAGTGGATTTCTGGCGCACTTTCTGTATGGAGCAGGGAGTGTTGCGTCATTTCGAGAAGGGTGAGGATTTTGTTACCGTAGGAGAGGTGTGTCGTTATGTGGGGTTTATAAAGAGCGGTACACTTAAATACCTGGCTTTTTCATCGGATGGTTGCGAGCACGTGGTAGGAATGGAGTTTGCCGGAGAGTTTGTAGCCGACTTCCCTTTCTCGTTTTACGGAACTCCGTCGAGAGTGTCGATAACAGCTCAGTTGCCATGCGATATTTATTGTGTCTCGGTGAAGGTAATAGCCGAGCGGATGGGGGATGATAGAGTTTTGTCTGACATCATCATGCATTCGACAGAAGCGGTGTTTTCGACTGTCTACGACCGATACATGGCGCTGTATACCCGGTCGGCTAATGAGCGTTACCACGACCTCATAAACCGTCATCCCGATCTTTTCACTCTGTTCTCATTGAAAGATATCGCATCATTTCTGAACATCACACCGACCCACCTTAGCCGATTGCGTAAAAATCTTTGAAAAACACGCTCTTAGTATGCGTTAACATAATTTAACTGATGGGGGGGGGTAAATCGAGATTTATTACTAACTTTGGCGAAGTTAAAATTATAAAATTTTAGCTGATAATAACACATATAAATAATTCTAATCAAATTATCAACATTTATGAAAAAGGTAATTTTAGCCGCCGCTCTTCTTGTTGCCGGCGTATCTGTTGCCAATGCAGAGGGTTATAACCGTGTAGCTGTATCGTATGACCACACTAATCTGAGCTTTAACAAGGACGCTGCTTCTTTTCTTGATGCTGATGGCAGCGAGACAGCCGGTCTAAATGGTTTTGGACTCAACTATATCCACGGTTTTGGTGTTGCCGAAAATATGTTTGTTGAAACCGGAGCCAACGTCGATTTCCTTTTTGGCAATAAGTCGTTTAAGGAATCAGAGGATGGCGACTGGTGGGAAGATAAATTTAAATTCCAGAACATCAATATTCAGGTTCCTGTAAACTTCGTATATCGTTTCAACCTTACAGAGGGTGTTTCTCTCGATCCTTATATCGGTCTTAATTTTAAACTTCATCTTACCGAGAAGTATAAGAATGAATTTTCTGATTCTGACGGTGATAAATATGAGGGCGATTGGGTTAGTGTGTTTGATGATGGCGAAAAGGCCATGGATGGCAAGGACTATACCTGGAATCGCTTCCAGATGGGATGGCATGTCGGCATAGGCTGCAATTATGAGAAATATTATCTCGGAGTGCAGGTAGGTACTGACTTTATCCCTGCCTACAGCCACAGCTTTGATGGTGGCTATAAGCCCAAAGTAAATACCCTTGATGTCAAGCTATCTCTCGGCTACACATTCTGATATGGAACTCTCAGGCTATATGGGGCTTGCTTCTTAATGTATCGGATGTGTATCCGATAATATTAAATAGATTACGAGGAATATGGTTTATTGCTATATTCCTCGTTTTTTTATTGAAAAAATTGATATTTGTTGAAAAAAATTGGATGCTATTAGTTGTTATGCTAATTTTGCGATATAGCACAATCATTAACATTAATTATTTATGAAAAAGGTCGTTTGTACATGGTTATTATTGATTAGTAGCGCTATAGTATGTTATGCGCAATATAATCTCGTGTCAGTGTTTCTCTGAGTGTTTTAGGACTCAATGCAAATGAGGATTTTGCGGGGGAATATTATAATAAATATGACACAGATGTAGCATTAGGCGGGTTCGGAATAGACTATGTTCATGGTTTCCCGATTGTGAATAATCTGTTTATAGAAACAGGTGGCAGCCTTAATTTCCAGACTGGCGGTAGTGACGGAGAGCGAGTCTATAACGCAGATAGGGAATGGCTTAAGATAAAAGAACAATATCGTAATTTTAATCTTCAAATACCTGTTGATCTCGCATACCACATCAGAATATCCGATAATGTTTCGTTTGTCCCATTTCTTGGTCTGAATTTACGGCTTAACATGATTTATAGAATGAAAATGTCGTTAAACAGCAGTTTACCGGCGTTACGTGATAATACCGGATGGATTAATCTTCTTAGCTCAAGTGAAGAGAATATGGGTTCGAGTTCTTTGACCTGGAATTGGTTTCAGGTGGGCCTTACATGTGGTTTCGGCTTCAATATCAACAGGATTTATGTAGGGCTAAACGGTATTGTCGACTTCATTCCTGCTTTCGGCTATAGCGAAGGCGATTATAAGCCTAAAATCAATTCTGAGAATGTCAAGCTCAGTGTCGGTTATAATTTTTAATTCAGGTGTCAGGCTGAGCCAGGTATAAGAATACATCCTTGCTGTAATCTAATGTTTTAATATATTTACGAGCACGTTTATTTTTGAATGTGCCATATACCAATTATTCCACTTGTATAAAAAGATGTACTTATGAGAAAGACAATATTGACTTTTATAGTCGCGGTAATGGGAACATGTATGGCGCATTCTGAGGATTACGAACGTGTCTCGGCCTCGTATGAGTGCTCCTTCCTTAAGCCTACCAAAGAATTTAAGTCTACAGACGATGTCATACAGTTGCATGGCGGATATCTAAATTATGCTCATGGATTTCAGCTTAGGGAGCGAACGTTTCTCGAGACCGGAATTGGAATCAGCGCCTTGACCGGCAATGCCGAGCCTATGATGGATACAGATGGCAATGTCCTGAATCAGAAAATTACCAATTGTTATCTTAAAGTACCTGTAAATCTGGCGTATCGACTGCCGCTGGATGATAAATTTTCACTGTCGCTGTTTGCCGGAATTGCAGGCAAATGTAATCTGTACTATAAGTCAAAAGTCTCCGCCGGTAATTCTGCTATACCGGGTTTGGATGTCAGCTATACAAGTGATCTGCTGTCGGTGTCCGAGATGGGCGAAAATAATGTATGGCATCGTTGGCAGGTCGCTTGGCAGATAGGCGCCGGATTAAATATCAAGTCTGTTTATATCGGCATAAGCGGAGGTTCGGATATTATCCCTCCTTACAGTCATAGGGGTACAAAGGCACGCATGAATTCTGCAAGTATTAATGTTACTGTAGGATATACGTTCCATATCAATTATAAAAAGCTGTTTGAAGATTTTTAGAGCTTGTTTGATAATAAATGTTGCCGCCAGGTCGGTAACATTTATTATCAAACAAGCTCTTAAACATGCTCTCAGAGCCATAGCACCGTTAGCATTTTCAACAAAATACTTTCGCGGAATGTCACGGAATTGTTGGGCTGAAAAAAATTAACTAAATTTACATGCTGAATAATATGGCAGTCAACAATAGGATTGCCATATTCGTTATATATGAGAGTTTTAGATATTATGCATTCTGCACAGAGTGTGTGGGGTTGTCTGAAACAGTAGGATATAACAGCATCTGAATTTAGAATATGAAAACATTTAGCGAATATCTCCAGCACTCCGTGCGCACATATTGGGAAGATCTTGCTCTGACCGATTTCAACGGCGTCTCGTACCAGTATCGCGATATTGCCCGAAAGGTCGAAAAGCTGCATCTGCTATATGAGCATGCCGGCATAAAAAGCGGTGACAAGATTGCCTTGTGCGGGCGCAATTCATCCCAATGGGCCGTAGCCTTTATAGCAACAGTCACATATGGTGCCATAGCTGTGCCTATTCTGCATGAGTTCAAGGCCGATAATATACATCATCTTGTAAATCATTGTGAAGCTAAACTCCTCTATACCGACGATTCGATATGGGAGAATCTGGATCCTGCGATGGTAAAAAATCTCGTCGGGGTAGTGCGCCTGAATGATTTTTCACTCATACTGTCACGCAGCGAAAAGCTGACCAATGCCAGAAAACGCCTCAACGAACTGTTTGGCAAGAAATATCCAGAGCGTTTTACTCCGGAGGATGTGATATATCCTGCCCACAAAGCCGAAGAGCTGGCTCTGATTAACTATACATCAGGCTCGATGGGTTTTTCCAAGGGTGTGATGATTACTTATGGAAACCTGTGGAGCAATCTGCAATTCTGTGTCGACGGCATACCGTTTATCAATCCGGGCGACGGTATGGTATGCATGTTGCCGCTTGCCCATATGTATGGGCTTATGGTCGAGTTGCTTTTGCCGCTTGCCAAAGGCGCCCATGTATATTTCCTTACACGTGTGCCCTCGCCGCGAGTGATTCTTGAGGCATTTGCCACGGTTAAGCCAAAACTGATTATCACGGTACCTCTTATTATTGAGAAAATCGTCAAAACCAAGGTGTTCCCGATGCTTGACAAGCCGCTTATGAAGGTGCTTATGAAAGTGCCGTTTGTCGATGAGCGGCTGGAGTCGCGTATCCGTAAGGGGTTGCTCGATGCATTCGGCGGCAATCTGCGTCAGATTATTATCGGCGGCGCCGGATTGAACAAGGATGTCGAGACATTCCTGCGCAAAATAAGTTTTCCGTTTACAGTGGGCTACGGCATGACTGAGTGTGCGCCGCTGGTGGCATATGCGCCATGGGAGGAACAACGTCCGGCTTCGTGCGGCCGTATCGTCAACAGGATGGAGGGGCGTATCGATTCGCCGGATCCGGTCAATGTGCCCGGCGAACTGTGGGTGCGCGGACAGAATGTAATGAAAGGATATTACAAAAATAAGGATGCGACCGAAGCGGTGATGAAGGATGGCTGGATGAATACGGGCGACTTGTGCACGATGGATTCCGACGGATTTCTCTATATCCGCGGGCGTAACAAGAATATGATTCTTGGTCCGTCGGGTCAGAATATCTATCCGGAGGAAATAGAGCAGAAGATAAATAATCTGCCAATGGTAAGCGAGTCGATTGTAATCGAGGACAACGGCAAACTTGAGGTCCTGATTTATCCCGATCTTGACATTGCCACCAAGGAGGGTATTGCTGTCTCTGATCTTGAGAAGCTGATGAATGACAATATCAGTCAGCTCAATAAGGAACTGCCCGCTTATTCCCAGATTGCCAAGGTAAGAATGCGCTATCAGGAGTTTGAAAAGACTCCTAAACGTTCCATCAAGCGCTATCTCTACCAGAAAAGCAAATAAACAAATCGGCGTATCGGACGTTTTCATAATAAATTGAATCGATAAATAAATTTTATATCGAATGCTGGGGTTGGTCTATTTTACAGACTGTAGAATGAGGTTTTCTGCAATAAAAATGCCAACTTTGCAGTCGTATTAATGAAATTAACTTAAAATTTACAGATATGAAGCTCGTTAAGATTACAGGCGCTGTTCTTCTGTCAGGTCTGTTGTTTGCATCCTCGGGATGTAACTCTATGTCTACCACAGGTAAGGGTGCTCTTATTGGTGGTGGTGGCGGTGGTGCCCTTGGCGCAGGAATAGGTGCACTCATCGGTGGTGGCAAAGGCGCAGCCATCGGTACAGCCATCGGTGCTGCCGTAGGCGCAGGCGCAGGCGCACTTATTGGCCAGAAGATGCAGAAGCAGCAGGAAGAAATCGCCAAGACAATTCCTGACGCTCAGGTAGAGCAGACCACCGACCAGAACGGTCTTCAGGCTATCAAGGTTACATTTGATGGCGGTATTCTGTTCCCGACAGGCAAGTATACTCTCAATTCGTCGGCACAGCAGGATCTCAGCAATTTCGCTGTATCGCTCAAGCAGAATCCTCTCACCAATGTACAAATTCTCGGATTTACCGACAATACCGGTTCATATGCAGTAAATGAGAAACTCTCCAACCAGCGTGCCGATGCCGTGATGACCTATCTGGTAAACTCCGGCGTGTCTCCAACGCGTCTTACCGCCAAGGGTATTCCTATGGCCGACTATATCGCCTCAAACGATACTCCGGCCGGACGTGCCCAGAACCGTCGTGTCGAAATCTATATCACAGCATCGCCCGAGATGGTGAAGGCTGCTGAAAACGGCAATCTCAACTAATAGAACTGTATAAGGTTTTATCGAACAACGTCCGCTCAGGCTTTATGTGCGGACGTTGTTTTTGTAACTGAGCATGACGGACGATTTGATTATTATTGCTCCTTATCAGTCGCCTTGTGGCACTCTCGTACTTGGTGACTGGAATGGGGCGTTGTGTATGTGCGACTGGCTGCATGCCCGTTTCCATGCCCGCACATTGCAGCGCCTGCTCCGGCACACGCGTGCACGAGATTTTGCCAACGGCGACAGCCTGGTCATTGATATGGCACGCCGGCAGCTTGATGAATATTTTGCCCGCATACGCCGAGATTTTGATATTCCGCTGTTGTATGCAGGCACAGAATTTCAGACCCGTGTATGGGATGCGCTCCGTAATGTGGTATATGGGTCGGATAAGAGTTATTCGGACCTTGCATCGGATGCCGGACTGCCTACAGGTGTGCGTGCTGTGGCTAATGCTGTCGGTGCCAATGCGATGTCAGTGATAATACCATGCCATAGAATCATAGGGAGCGACGGTGGGCTTACAGGCTATGCCGGCGGGTTGGAGGCCAAAAGGTATCTTTTGGAACTGGAGAGACACAGCAATAGACTCTGACATCATGATATGAGTGGATGAAAAATCCAACAGGCGCTACATCGTAAAAAGTGTAGCGCCTGTTGGATTTTATGGTGTCTTGGATTCTGTGTTGTGATTTATTCGTCGGAATCCGTATCTTCTGTATCGTCGAGGTTGATATCATCGTCCGGCTCTTCTGCTTCGGGCGAGAATTCAATCTCTTCCTGTTCGGCTTCGGCTACGAGGATATCGTTGTCGACAGTCTCTTCAGGGTCGGAATCCACACAACATACAGAGGCTATGGTGTCATTGCGCTTTTCGAGGTTGATAAGGCGCACGCCCTGGGTAGCACGTCCCATGACACGGAGGTCGCTCATGTGTATGCGTATAGTTATGCCGCTCTGGTTGATGATTATGAGGTCGTTGTCATCGTTTACGCTCAGGAACCCTACGAGAGGACCGGTCTTGTCGGTTACGTTGATGGTCTTCATGCCTTTTCCTCCACGATTGTGGGGTGTGTAGGCGTCAAGAGCGGTGCGTTTGCCATATCCGTTCTCTGATATTACCATTACCGTGTTGGTGCTGTCGGGCTCCATTGTAATCATGCCGATTACCTCGTTGGTGCCTTCGACTCTCATGCCGCGTACGCCGGTGGATACACGTCCCATTGCACGGAGAGATGATGTGGCGAAGCGTATGGCTTTGCCTTCCTTGGCGGCGAGTAATATGGTCGAGTTGTTGTCGGTGAGTTCAACGCCAATGAGGCTGTCGTCCTCACGTATGATGATGGCTTTTTTGCCTTTTGACATCACGCGTGCATATTCTGTAAGCGACGTTTTCTTAACTACGCCCTTGCGGGTTGCGAATACCAGGAAGTGTGAGCCTGTGAACTCGGGATCGTCAAGTTGCTTGCATGCGATGTATGCGCGTACTTTGTCGCCGGGTTCGATGTCGAGCAGGTTCTGAAGCGCACGCCCCTTGCTGTTCTTCGCACCTTCGGGCAACTCGTATACTTTCATTTTGTATACAAGGCCGCGGTCGGTGAAGAAGAGCATGGTATTGTGCATTGATGCCGGATAGATGTGCTCGATGAAATCCTCATCGCGTGTGTTTGAACCGCGCGAGCCAACGCCTCCTCGGGCCTGGGCACGGAATTCGCTCAACGGGGTGCGCTTGATGTAGCCGAGGTGTGATATGGTGATTATCATATCGTCATCGGCATAGAAGTCCTCGGCGTTGAAGTCGCCTGCGGTGTAGTCTATGTCGGTCTTGCGTGCATCGCCATATTTGTCGCGGATTTCAAGCAGCTCGCTCTTGATTAGCTCGCGGCATTCGTGCTCGTCGCTTAGTATGAGGTTGAGGTGCTCGATAAGGCGTTCGAGGTCGGCATATTGCTGGCGCAGCTTGTCCTGTTCCAGTTTGGCGAGACTGCGGAGTTTCATCTCTACAATGGCGAGGGTCTGAGGCTCTGTAAGGTCGAAACGTGCTGAAAGTTGTGCGCGGGCATCCTCTACAGAGTCGGCGTTCTTGATAATCTGTATTACCTCGTCAATATTTTGCTCGGCTATAATAAGGCCTTGCAGTATGTGGGCGCGCTCTTCGGCTTTGCGGAGCTCGAAGCGTGTGCGGCGTGTGACTACTTCGTGGCGATGGTCGATGAATGCCTGGAGCAATTCTTTCAGGTTGAGAGTGCGCGGACGTCCGTTTACAATTGCGACATTGTTGACCGAGAACGACGACTGCATCTGGGTGAGCTTGTACAGTTTATTGAGTACAACGTTGGCGTTGGCGTCACTTTTAAGGCGTATCACGATACGCATGCCCTTGTAGTCGCTCTCGTCGTTGAGATCGGCAATGCCGTCGATTTTTTTCTCGTTGACAAGGTCGGCGATATATTTGATGAGTTCGGCCTTATTTACGTTGTATGGTATCTCGGTTACGATTATGTCCTCGTGGTTGGAGTGAGCTTCGATTTCGGCTTTTGCGCGTATTACTATACGTCCGCGGCCTGTCTCAAACGCTTCCTTTACGCCATTGTATCCGTATATGGTGCCGCCGGTGGGGAAGTCGGGGGCTTTGATGTATTTCATCAATTCCGATATTGTGAGTTCGGGATTGTCGATGAGAGCTACGGTGGCGTTGATTGATTCGGTAAGGTTGTGGGGAGGCATATTTGTAGCCATACCTACGGCGATACCCGATGTGCCGTTGACAAGGAGGTTGGGTATGCGGGTAGGGAGCACTACCGGCTCCTGGCGCGAGTTGTCGTAGTTTGGCTGGAAATCAACAGTGTCGGAGTCGATATCAGACAGCATCTCTTCTCCTATATGCTCAAGGCGTACCTCGGTGTAACGCATTGCGGCGGGGCCGTCGCCGTCGACAGAGCCGAAGTTACCGTGGCCGTCGACAAGGGTATAGCGTAATGCCCACGGCTGCGCCATGCGCACTACGGTGCCGTAAATGGATGAGTCGCCATGCGGGTGGTATTTACCCATGACCTCTCCTACACAGTTGGCTGATTTCTTATGGGGATGGTCGGATGTGTTGCCCATCTCGTTCATGCCGAACAACACGCGCCGTTGTACGGGCTTGAGTCCGTCGCGGACATCAGGAAGTGCGCGTGATACGATTACCGACATCGAATAGTCGATGTAGGCCGATTTCATTTCATTCTCGATATCGATTTTGAGAATTCTATCTTCTTCCAGCATAAGTAAAGTATAGTTCTGTTTTATTGATGCGTGCATGCCCGGACGCCTTCTGGCTGTATCTGGATATGGGCTTCATGCGGTAAAATTTCATACAAAGATA
>ERZ778515.2591-NODE-2591-length-10094-cov-4.302321_pt1 | contig 10094 bp, 10 predicted proteins | sample MGYA00510343_ERZ778515 | MGnify/ENA primary metagenome ERZ778515 (study PRJEB29527, sample SAMN07138965) | mouse gut metagenome | material: feces | host: mouse | place: China:Nanjing | collected 2016-01-25 ...
GATAAAATTTACCGCTCGTGAGTATAAATTTGCTTTCCGAATATATGTAAGTATTCTTCTGCCGTCTGCAAGGATATATTTAATTTATTTTGCAATCGTTCTAAAATATCCTCTACTGCCCATGCCGTAGCATCTTCATAAAACTCTTTGTCCCTTTGCGGATGCAAGCTATTATTCTCATTTGTGAATAAATGCTCTTTATTGTGTTTGGGATCTGTCATAAGCTCTTCTATCACTTCCTCATAACCTCTCGCCTCGTTTAAATCCATAAATAAATCAATCAGAAACAGTTTTTTATAATTCTTTCCACTCATCCGATGCTGTTTCAATCGATCCTCTAATGGCAATGCTGTCACTCGCTTTAATTCCAGCGCAAACTTTTCCAATACTTCTTTTTTTCAGAATAAACGCAAAACATTCCTGATTCTGAATCCGATTCAATATCCTTTACCATTTCTGGAAAACATTTTCTCATATAGCTTTCCGCAAAAAGTTCCCAATCATATCCACACCCATGATCCGTTTCGAAATCGTCATATTTCTGGAAAAAATCAGTTCTATATTCACCTTCATTTAAACAAACAGTTGCAATTCCATCCCCCATACAAGAATAGTCAAATGGCTTAATTATATTATTTATCAAAACGATATCTCCTAATATAATGCAAAAACAAAAAATCTATTGATTTTACCAAGCAAAATCTATTTTTTCCTTAATTGTTTTTTTGCATTTTGAGATAATACCGCGTTGGATTCTTTTGACAGTTGTTCTAATACTTCTTCTGCCTCAGAATTTTTTATATATCCTAATGCCCAAATACACTTCACTTCAAATGCATAATTATCATCCCACTCCAAATACTGCGGGCACAAATGGACTGCCTTTTGCAAATAGGTTACACTTGATGGTGAATGTATTTTTTGTAAAAGCATAGCGATATTTTCATGTTGCTGATGCCACTTACATATGATTAACTTATTTAACAAATCCACATAGAAATTTATATTGATATTCTCCTCTGTTAAAAATAGGGTATAAATTAAATACTCTAAACGCTCCCCATCCTGATTTACTATTGTATTTTCTAATTCTTCCTTTAATTTTATTTGAAATTGGGGTGAACTGCATTCTATTGTATTTCGTAATTCCTCTTGCGATATTATATTATTAAAATATTTTTCAAATATATCATTAGACAGATTCAAAGTTCTTTACCTACACTATCCCAATCTTTTCGCAAGTCTTTTATGTCTAATCTGTTATATCCCATCATTGCCATAAAAATTTCCGTAAAAGATTAACTTCCCTTACATTTCCTCCAAACACGTTTCCCACTCTTTGCAGACCTTTTCCGGTGCAAGCCTTTCTGCTATTTTAGAAGCATTTTCTGCAAGTTTATGGGCATATTCCTCATCTGCAAGAATCCTTCGGAATGCGTCGGACAACGCATAAGCGTCCCCAACCGGCACTAATATGCCGTTAACGCCGTCTTCTATCAGCTCAGCAGCGCCGCCGCATGGGCAGTCCGTTGATATCACGGGCAGTCCAAGTGCCATTGCTTCAATAACAGAATTGGGCATTCCCTCCGTATTGGAAGTGCAGGCAAATATCCTCGCTTTGCGAATCCGATCTGCGACATCCGTTACGCTGCCCGGCAGGGAAATCCTATCAGAAAGCCCTTTTTCCTCCACCAAGTTTTCGAGTTTGGAGCGCAGTTCTCCCTCTCCGTATATTATTAATTCTGTCGTTGGGTATTCCGCCGCAATCTTTGCAAACGCATGGATTAACATCGCATGGTTTTTATTTTCATCAAGACGCCCTGCCGCCACAATAACATCTTCGCGCACGCCAAGGTAGCGCTTATTTAAAAACTGTGGATTGATTGGATTGGGTAAAATTCTGCTTTTTTTCTGTACCGCTTTGGGGAAAAAATTCTGTGCCTGCTTTGTCTGCAAAATCACCCTATCCGCAAAGCGAAACAGAAACTTTGCTAACAGCCGCAATAGTCTTCCCGCATACTCCATTGTTGGTTCTCCGCGCACAGAAACTGCCACTTTTGCAGGCAAAAAAGCCGTTGTTACAATCGCCATTAAATTATTTTTGCCAAGGAACGAAAGCACCACATCCGGCTTATACGCCTTCCAAATCTCCCGCAGTTCTGTAAAACGTACGCAAAAATTATGAATCCGCCCGCCTTGTAACTGGGATTCGTCCGGTTCCGAATAAATGCGCCTGATTTCCGGTAAGAGGTCATATTCCTTCTCACGCTTGTATTGTGTTATAATAATTACATCATATCCCTGCCCATGAAAATATTCTGCTAAATTCAGCATTACCCGCTCTGAACCGCCTTTTTGCAGGGAATTGATAAACAATGCTATCCGTTTCACTGATATAACCTCCTTTCATTTCAATTTGTCGTTCCGTCCACGTATTTTGCACACGACCGCATAAGGAATTTAGCCGCTTTGCGGCATACTTTTTTATACGTTTTCCTTAATGTGACAGCCCCTTGACTATAACAGTGCTGCATCCATAACTTATATTTATGCCATATACGTCCGGTACCACTGCTGGAATACAAAGAATGCCCAGAACACTTTCGAGAAATTCTCGCCGGACGAAGGGCCTTTATCTCCTGTGCGCAGATATTTTTGCAAAAAGGAATGTACATAATCCGCATCAAAGATTCCCTGCCGTTTTAAAAAATCCATATCGCACATATCGGTGAGCTGCTCTTTTAATGCACCACGCAGCCATTTATCAAGAGGCACACTAAAACCCACCTTGGGGCGATCCAACAGTTTCTGCGGAATATAATCATAGGCAATATCTTTTAAGATTCTTTTTTTCACTCCATCTGCATATTTATATTCATGGGGCAGACGATACGAAAACTCCATTACATTGACATCGAGAATCGGGCATCTTGTTTCTATAGAATATTTCATAGAAGCGCGGTCAACTTTGCAGAGAATATCCGCTGGAAGGTACGTTTCTTCGTCAAGCAGCATCCGCCTAGCCTGCCAGTCGTCCTCTTGGTATCTTGACTCTATGCGGTAGCGAAACGGAAGCCCCTCATCTGCAAGCATTTTGTCGATAACGCGGGTATATGCACTGCTTCCTAGCTGTGTCTTTGTTTCTATATCGTGGTTTCCTGCAATTGCCTGCACACGCAGCGGCAGCCGATCCAAAAGCCGAATCTGCTTTAATATCGGCAGATTACAGATTCCATATGCAATACGCCCCAGCATATCCAGTTTCTGTGCTTGTGCCACACGGTCATATACATTGTAGCCGCAGAAAAACTCATCCCCGCCATCCCCCGACAATACTACTGTGACATCTTTTGCCGCCAACTGACTCACCAGCATAGAGGGTATCTGTGAACTGTCCGCAAAAGGTTCATCATAATATTGGGGAATACTCTCCACCATTTGAAACATGGCATCTTCGTCAATATAAAGTTCTGTATGCTTTGTTCCCAGATACTTCGCCACTTTCTTCGCATAGCGCGCCTCATTGTAGCGTTCCTCCTGAAACCCGATAGAATATGTTCTGACAGGCTCAATACTTGCCTGCTGCGCCAATGCCGTCACCAACGAAGAATCATAGCCACCGCTTAAGAAAGTCCCCACAGGTACATCTGCAATCATCCGTTTTTCCACGCTGTCCTGCAAAAGCCGCTTTAACGCCTCCTTTGCCTCCTGATAAGTGCCTGCCTTTTCCTGCTTTTTTTTATGATATATCGTCGCAATATCCCAATATTTCCATTTTTGGGTTTTACCGCCGCCGAACTTTACAATTTCTCCCGGCGCAACTTTGTATACATTTTCAAAAATCGTTTCTGGCGCACCAATGCATTGTTGATATAGATATCTTCTTACCACTACCCTTTGAATCGTGCGCGGAAAATCCGGATACGCCATAATAGGTTTTAACTCTGAAGCAAATACAAGGTTTTCGCCATCTTGCCAGTAATACAGTGGCTTTTTGCCAATTCTGTCACGCACAAGAAACAATTCATCCGTTTCCTTATCATATAGCGCTATGGCAAACATTCCCTGAAAATAGTCAATACAAGATATCCCCCATTTAAGATATGCCGCCAAAATCACTTCGGTGTCACAATTTGACTGAAAAGGATAATCATGCAGTTTCTGCCGCAGTTCTTGAAAGTTATAGATTTCACCATTAAAGGTAATCACAAGTCGATCGTTACTGGAATGCATTGGCTGATGTCCCAATATCGACAAATCCAATATTGATAACCGACGCTGTGCTAGTCCCACAAAATATCCCTGCTGTGCCGGAAAAATCTCCTCCCCACTGTCATTTGGTCCCCTATGGTACATGGTATCATTCATTTTTTTTAACTGCTCCTGCGTTATACATTTCTTGGAAACAAAACCGCATATTCCGCACATCGACTGCACCTCCCTCTATTCTGCTTTTCTCTTACTAAAACTGCTACACTGAGGAACTATTTAAAAGTTATTTCTTAACAACTCCTAAAGAATATTTTACGTTTTCTGCCTGCCGCAAATTTCCTCAATATATGCTTTCCACTCTAAGAAAATTGTATCTGCACTGGCAGTTTCGCCGATTTTTGCCGCCTCACGCCCCAACTTTTCCGCAAAATCCCTGTCCTCAATCAGTCGATTTATCGCTGCTGCCAACGCATCGGGGTCTTTTATCGGAACCAAAAGCCCATTCTCTTCGGAACGAATCACCATTCTCGGGCCGCCGGGCGGGCAGTCCGTCGCAACTACGGGCAGACCAAGCGCCATTGCTTCTAACATTACATTCGGCATTCCCTCGTAATTGGAGGAGAATGCCGCTACCGCACCGCAGCGCAAATCTTTTTCCAACTGACTACTGCTGCCCATTAAGCAAATAAACTCCGCCGCCTGATTTTTCGCTATCAATTGCTCTAAGTGCTCTTTCGTACCATCCCCTGCATCCCCGCCAAAAATTTTCAGGGTATAATCAGGGTGCTTTTGATGCACCTGCAAAAATGCTTCGATTAACATCCTCTGGTTTTTAAAGGCAACAAGCCTTCCGGAATGAACAACAGTTTTTTCTCGCTCTTGGGGTATTGGATTTCCAATAAATTTTTCATTAATCGGGTTTAAAATAATCCTTGATTTTGCCTGCAGCCCTTTAGGAAAGTAAGCCTTCTGCTCCGGCGTCTGGAATACACAGCCTGCGGCACGCCCAAACAGCAGCGCAATCTGTATCTTATCCGACCACGCATCATAATAGCCAATCGGGTTGTTGCGAATGGAGATTACCACCGGAATTTTTGTACCGATTGCAGCGGTTAATGCCCTATAATTGGCACGTCTTGCAAACGCCAGTACGATATCGGGCTGCACTTCCTTTAAAAATTTTCTTAAATTTGTGATTCTGTCAAGGAACTGTTTCACACGACAATGTTTTTTCTGTGTTTCAGACAAGCCAACATGGACACGCTGGATGCGATTGTCTATTTCATACTCATCGGTTCCCTGCCACTCTGTCGCAATATAAACCTGATAACCATGTGCCGCAAACTGCCTAGACAGATTGGCAACCACGCGCTCTGCCCCGCCTCGTTCCAAGCAATTTAAGTGAAATACGATTTTCTTCATTTTCTTTTCCTATATTAAAGACTGGAACCGGGTGGCGCAACTGGACGGCAAATCTTTTGCCGTCCAGTATATATGAAGCGTCAAACACAATCCCACTCCAGTCCCATCACATTATTGTATCATATTTAACAGTTTCTGCAAATAGGTTTCCACGCTAAATGCTTCTGCACGCTCTGCCGCCATTTTACTGTACTTTTGGTACAGTTCTGTATTGGATAACAAGGCTTCCAACTGTTGCGCAAAAATATGTTCCTCCGCCGTAAAATGCTCTGGCGACAAATTTTTTGTACCAGTAAAAATCGGCGTTAATATCCCGTAATCCGCATAATATACTTGATCCTGACAACTGCACGCTTGATAATCCTTATGCAAAATTTCCGCAGGCCCCGTCTTGCAGTTTACACTGACACACGGCACATGACACGCCATTGCCTCAATTAACGCATTGGGAAAGCCCTCGCTGTCCGAAGTCAGCGCATACACATCAGACCGCACAAGAAACGGGAACGGATTTTTTTGTACCCCTGTAAATAAAATATCCTGATCGATACTAAGCTTCCTTGCAAGCTCCCGATATTCAATATAGCTGCCCTCGCCAATAATCATAAGCTTTAAATCTGGCAGTTTCTTTTTGACAAGGAAAAAGCTTTTGATTAAATGCCAAAATCCTTTGACATCGTCTTCCCTTCCCATTGACGCCACAACTTTGCCGGCACGGTCAAAAAATGCCTGAAATTCCTTTGGCAGTTCCTGCTTGGAAAGCATTCTAATTTCCTCTAAATCGCAGGGATTATACAGCGTTTCCTGACGCTTCGGCGAAAAGCGCGCCGCAATTTCCTGCTCTAGCACTTTTGTACAATTTACAATACAGTCTGCCCTTTTGCAGACTAGTTTCATAATTCCCTTATCTAACAGTGCTCCATAACCGCGGATTCCTGCCCATACGTTTTCGTGATGCTTTGAAAGAACATTAACAATATTTGCGCTTGGTCCAAAGCTGTAACAGATTTCAATCCCCAGCTTTTTCTTCAGCCTACGCACCCTCCTTGTACGTTTGAAAATATTTAAAATTTTCCCAACAATACCTGAAACAGCGTGCAGATTTAAGTCTATAAAATCCACACCGGACACATCATAAATCATATCCTGCGCGCTGAAAATCACCAAATGTACTTCATGGATATTATTCAGCAATTTTGCAGTCATTGCACAGATCCGTTCATGACCTCCCTGATACAACATTGGAACAATCAGCATTATTTTTTTCTTGTTGTGTTGCTGTATCGACAGATTTTTGCCTGACTGATAAAATTTTGTCATAGCCACTGCCTGCTGCCTGACATCAAAACCTTTTTTTGTAATTTCTGCACTGGTGTCCCTTCTGTCCATTGCATCCTTTGCGCTTTTCTGGATTTCCTGCGCCCAGAGAACAGCTGGTTCTTCAATGCTGCGGTAAACGGCTAAATCCGTAACTGCCGCCTCCCTTGTCACTTTATCCGATACCAGACAGTGCAGCCCACAAGCCTGCGCCTCCACCACGCTCCCCGGCAGTCCCTCAAAAATAGACGGGAACACAAAATAATCAAATGCTGGATAATACTGTTCTACATTGTAGCGATTTCCCAGAAACAACACACGATCCGCAATGCCAAGTTCTTCTGCCTGTCGGTGTACCGCCTGCTCTAACTCTCCGCTTCCGATCAGAATCAGTGCTGCATCCTGCCTCAGTTTGCACAATGCCGCAAATACCTCCAGCAAATAAGCATGATTTTTCATAAATCCAAAACGCCCTACATGGCCAATTACAAATTTATCGTCCAATTTTAACTCTCTGCGCACCGCATCCCGCACCGTCTGCCGAAAGCGAAAACGTGCCGTGTCAACCGCATTAGGAATTACTTGAACTTTTCCTTTCTCAACACACTTTCTACCAAACACAGCAACTGCCGCCTCCTGTGAACAGGCAAAACACCAATCTGCCTTTTTGACAAGTGACCGCCGCAGCAGCTTTGTCACAATTCCTTTGATGCCCTTATCCACGCCTGCGCTTCTTGCATGAGCGATGGTACTAGGAATCCCAGCCTTTTTTGCAATCGGAAGATAAATGGAAGCCGTGCTTGTCATATGCCCGTGAACCGCCGCAAATGCGTGATGCTTGGCAAAAAAGTCTTTGACTGCCTTGCGGTAAGAGAGTAAATTTATCCCACGAAAACGCGGCACATGATAAACTGTCCCACCAAGCGCGCAGATTTCCTTCTGATAATGCCCCTCTTTCTCAGTATGGACAAGAAAATCAAACTGTACCTGCGATTTGTCGATACAGCGGTATAATTCCATAATCCGGCTTTCTGCGCCGCCTAAATTTGTTGTACCGAGCACATGCAGCACGCGGATTGGTTGTGTTTGCTGTTTGTTCATTTCTGCTCCTGTCTTATATTGTTATGTTTTGAATGCATGATGCAATACTGTACGAGTATAAATTTCGAGAGCGCCGCCAAATACTCCGCAATTCTCCTCGCCGCACCACGCTTTTTCGGCGGTACTGTCATATATTCTGTAAAAGAAATCAGCCGATCGGCATACGTTTGAAACAAACGCTCATAATATTCAAAATCGCCTGGATTCATACCATTTGCGTGCACCACAAAAGTTGTATAGCCTGACGCTTTTTTCAAGGAACTGCTTTGACGGTAGGATATCGGATAAAAAGTAAATCCTCGCCATTGATACGGCATTTTCCCGAAACCGTCCGTTAATTTTGCAAAGCCAAGTTTTTTGAGCGCACGCAGCGTATTTTTATCGTAAGAATGCGCTGGCGCCATAAAGATATCTGTATGGATACCATGTGATTGCAGCAGTTCTTTGCCCGCTTTTAACGCTTCGTACTGCTGTTGATAAGGAATGCCGGCAAATTCAGAAAGTTTGTTTAGTGGAAAGCAGCCCATTTTTTGCGTATGGTAGCGGTGAATATAACCATGCTGCGCAATCTGCCAGCCCTCCTGCTGCAATTTGCGCAGATATGCCCAGAAATCCTGCGGAATATTGGAAGGCTGGTTTTCTTCCTCTGTTAAACAAAACGGCGTAGCCTTGCCCGTTGCAGATACTGCTTTATTTGGGCTGGCAGGTTCAAAATGCAGGTTTTCATCTTGATTATCGGGCACTACGCCGATTAGCGGCTTTATTTGATGCTGGTCGCATAGCCTTTTAAAACGCAAAAAATTTTCCCAATTCATATCCGGCGTGATATCATCCATCCGGATTGCGATTTTCATGCTCATTTCTTGTTTCCTAATCTATAAATTCTCTCTATACCAGTCAATTGCAAGCGCAATCCCCTGCTCAAAGTTATATTCTGGTGCGTAGCCTAACAGTTCTTTTGCCTTTGTAATATCTGCATTGGAATGCTTGATATCGCCGGCGCGGTCAGGGCCAAACTGCGGCTCTACTTCTTTTCCCAGTGCTTTGCACAGATCATAATAGATATCAATTAAATATTCCCTTCCGCCATAAGCGATATTAAACGCCTGTCCTGCTGCGTCACTGGAAGCCAGACACGCTTTCAGATTTGCCTCAATTACATTATCAATATACGTAAAGTCCCTTGATTGTTGACCATCCCCGTTAATTGTCGGTACTTCGCCGTCAAGAAGCTGCTTTATAAACTTTGGAATCACTGCTGCATATGCGCCCTCTGGATCTTGTCTGCGCCCAAACACATTAAAATAGCGCATCCCGTAAGTGTCAAGTTGGTACAGTTTTTTATAAAGTTTTCCATATTCTTCATTGGTGCGTTTCGTCAAAGCATAAGGAGAAAGCAGATTTCCCTCCTGCCCTTCTTTCTTAGGAAGAACGGGGTGATCGCCATACACGGATGAACTGGAAGCGTAAACAAACTTTTTCACATGATTTTGTCTTGCCGCTTCCATCATATTAAGTGTTCCCAAAATATTGTTCTGCTCATAAAATAACGGCATTTCAATGCTTCTTGGCACAGAACCCCATGCCGCTTGGTGCAGTACATAATCCACGCCGTCGCATGCCTTTATACAGGTTTCTAAATCCTTAATATCCCCTTTGATAAAAGTATAATTGGGTCTATCCATAAACATTTGTACATTTTTCTCTTTTCCTGTCGAAAGATCATCCAAGCAGCGCACTTGATATCCCATATCTGTCAGTGCCTCACAAAGATTCGATCCAATAAATCCTGCGCCGCCAGTAACTAAAAATACACTATCCTTCTCAAATTTTAAGTTATGATATCCCATTTTCCTGTCCTTTCCTACTTAAAAATGTTAAAAATGCACTGTTAATATTCACGAAATATATAAAATGCGCGAAATATCATCTATTTCAAAACACGCGAAATATCCCCGCCGGCATACTATAATTTTGTATGTTATACTCACAAGTGGTCAAATTTACCACATATTCACAATGCTTTCCGCTCATGCGTCGGG